>Ga0181533_1000219_pt1 | contig 74747 bp, 63 predicted proteins | sample PEATcosm2014_Bin_45_FD_119772 | JGI IMG/M metagenome (GOLD analysis project Ga0181533, IMG submission 119772) | Peatland microbial communities from MTU Mesocosm Facility, Houghton, MI, USA - PEATcosm2014_Bin11_60_metaG | ecosystem: Environmental > Terrestrial > Soil > Wetlands > Peat | place... | reverse complement strand
TCCTGGGATGCTTCGCTCCCCTACCCCAGCAACGGCAAAAGTAGCCGTCGCCGGGGATCCCGGCTCCGCTCAGCATGACAGCACAGAATCTGTTCTTCGCTACGCTCAGGATCACACTCACGAAGGTTTAATTATGCGAGATCGTTTTGGGGCGCTAACGGAGAACTACCCCACGTCAGCCCTCGGGCGGGACGTGGGGCACCGTCGAACCCAACAGATCGGATCCGATTGCAGCTTATTCGGAAACTGACCCGCTGTCCGTCCCTTAAGTGTTAACGGGCACAAGCGGCTTTCGTGTACCATTCAATTTCTTCTTCGGACGCGCATGAATTTTCACGAGCAAATCGATCTTGTCAATGGATTCGGTGGATTCGGGCCGCGGCAGACGCGCAAGGAGGTGACGCGGCTGGCCGGGGTGAAGTGCGTCCACGACGCCTTCGGGTGGTTCGAGACGCACGAGCGCGAAATCGCCGACCGGCAACTCGAGGTCACGGCCATTCCCGCCCCGCCCTTCCGCGAGCGGCAGCGTTCCGAGTGGATGCTGAGCAAGTTCATCGAATGCGGTTTGCAGCAGGCGCACATGGACGCCGTCTGCAACGTCATCGGCTTGCTGCCGGGCACTGCGCAGGGGCCGTATGTGTTGATCTCGGCCCACGTCGATACCGTGTTCTCCGAAACCCAGTTGGAGGTGCGCCGCGATGGCGAACGCCTGGTAGGCCCAGGGATTGCCGATAACGGCACGGGCCTGGTGGCGCTGCTGGCGATCGCCGCGGCCATGCAGGCGGCGGGAATCAGAACCCGTCTGCCGCTGTTGTTTCTGGCCAATGTGGGCGAGGAGGGCGAAGGCAACCTGCGTGGAATGCGGCACTTCTTCGAAGATCCGCAATGGCGCACGCAGATTAATTGCATGCTGGCCCTGGATGGCGCCGGCACGGACACCATCGTGACCGAGGCGCTGGGCAGCCGCCGCTTCGAGGTTTCCATCAGCGGACCGGGCGGGCACTCCTGGAGCGACTTCGGCACCGCCAATCCCATCGTTTTGCTGGCGAGAGTGATCGAACGGCTCAGCCGGATTGCCCTGCCGGACAATCCCAGGACGACGGTGAACGTGGGCATCATCGAAGGCGGAACATCGGTGAACGCGATTCCGGAATCGGCGCTGATGCGGGTCGATCTGCGCTCCACCGATCCGGCCAGGATCACTGCCATCGAGGCACAACTTCAGGCCATCCTGAAAGAGGTCACGGATGGAGTGGGAAGCTCTTCCGGGGTGCAATCCCGAGTGCGCGTCATCGGTGATCGTCCGGCGGCCGAGCTCAGCGATGGAGCCTTCATCCTGGAAGCGTTGCGCGCCGTCGATTCGCAGTTGGGCATCAAATCGCACGTGCATTGCGCCTCCACCGACGCCAATATTCCGCTGTCGCTTGGGGTGCAGGCTCTGGCGATCGGCGCGGGCGGCACGGGAGCCCGGGCGCACACGCTTCAGGAGTGGTTCATTGCCCGCGGACGCGCCGTTGCGCTCAAGCGCATTCTGCTGACCGTACTCACCCTTGCCGGTCTGGCGGAGTGAGGCGATTTGATTGACTCCCGCGAAGCAGCCGGCAAAACAACTACCCCACCTTAGCGTCGAACTACGCGACGCGGAAGGTGGGGCACCCCGGCCGACAACCGCTTTCTCTTCCGCGACACCCTAATGAAACTCACCGAGTCTAAGAACCTCACCAAAGGTGCTTGAGAAGTTTCTGCCACAAGTTATCGGTCGATGGCGGCCCTAGCCCTATCCCCAATGGTTCGCAGTCACTACTCTTTGCAATAGCTGGATCACTGGTGGGGAATCCTCGCGATTTGCACTCTACGATTAGTTCACCAGTTCGTTGATTGGTGATCTTCACATAGTAGTAAGGAAATAGCGCATAGCCCCTAGTTTCGACTCTTAGATTCTCAAACACGTCAATATCACGAGTTTGAAACGATGCTGTAAACGTTTCATGCCCCAACTTCCAAGGCCGGGCAGCTATGCTTAAAGGGAAACCACCGCTCCTCTGATCTATTTCTTCCCAATGAATGTTCGTAGTGGGATTTCCAGCCCTCAAATAGTCCTTGAATTTGTCTTCATCCGTGAAAAGCAAATCCACGGCAAAGAACGGATACCTCCCCCTTGGAAGAACATAGAAAATGCGCGTGGAATTGTCATTCAACACTAGTCCCGGTATCACATACAGGAAGTTTGGCTTCGACAACAGATGTATGTTTATGGTGGCGGCTGCAACGAACATCAGCGTGCACAACGAGACGCAAGCAAACCGCAAGACTCGAAGGATTCCTTTATCTGAGAGCCATCTGTACAGGATGTGCAGAAAAACAAACGCCGGTATAGCCCACAGCGCCCATCCAAAGCATATTCTCCAAAGGGCGTGATCTGTACTCATGACCTCGCCCCAACCAAAAGGAAGAAGTATTGAGGCCAACCCGACTAAAACTATTTGCTTGATCTCTTGAATAATTCTGGATGATCCTGATAGACCTTGGCGAGGTCTCGCCCCTCTTGCCGTCTGGCCCGCCTGCCATCCCTTCCCCACGGGTTATCGGGGCCGCCGTTATTTGGCCTTTGCGCCATCGTCACACGCCTCCACAGGACCAAAGACGGATATTCTTGACCTATGACAGCTTAAGCTTGAAAGATGGGTTCATCAACGTGGAACTCCGGCTCAACAGGAAACCCGGCAAAAGGCGGGGTTGATGCTTCAACGGAGCTTTGAGACAGTGCCGGAAGGTGGGCACCTTCAGCAATTTAAGACGGACGATTTAAGATAGTGATTACGAAGATCGGGCGATTGATCTTAAATTTTTCTGGAAAGGCTTTCCCTGTCGCGCTCGCTGAAAGCTCACGTTCTGCTGGTGTTCATAACCTTCGTCTGGGGCTCGACGTTTGTTTTGGTGAAGAACGCCCTGCTCGAGGCCGCACCGCTGACCTTCAACGCGGTCCGATTCACGACGGCGGCTATTATTCTGGCGGTGATTTTCCGCAGGCATCTGGCGAACCTGAACCGCCAGACGCTGTTCGCCGGCATCAGGGTGGGGCTCTGCCTGTGCGCGGGCTACCAGTTCCAGAACCTGGGATTGCGGCTCACCACGCCCTCGAAGTCGGCCTTTCTGACCGGCATCGCTGTCGTCCTGGTCCCGGTCTTCCTGGCTGTCTTTTGGCGGCGAAGGGTGAATGGCTGGACGCTGGCGGGAGTGGCGGCGGCTTTTTTCGGGTTATATCTACTGGCGGTTCCCGGCGGGGGTGGGGGCCTGGGCGGAATCAACCTGGGCGACCTGCTCACACTCGGCTGCGCCGTATCTTTCGCCTTTCAAATCATCGTTTTAGGGCGGGCCACACAGAAGCATGCGTTCGCCCAGATCGTAGTGGTGGAGATCGCCACCTGCGCCGTGGTGATGCTGGTTTCGGCGCCGCTGCTGGAACCGGTTCGCATCGTGTGGTCGGCGACGGTGCTTTGGGCGCTTGGGATCACCTCGCTGGTTTCGACCTGCATCGGATTCGTGGTGCAGGGTTGGGCGCAACAGTTCACGCCACCGACGCACACGGCTTTGATTTTTTCGGTTGAACCGGTTTTTGCCTGGGTGACGTCGTATGTGCTGCTCGGCGAGCGGCTCGGGCTGAGGGCGGCCATCGGAGCCGGCTTGATCCTCGCCGGCGTGCTGATCAGCGAACTGCTCGGGCAGGTGCGGCAGCCGGAGGCAGAACTGGTGAATGAGGTCCGGTAAGATGCAGACGCGGCGGCATCGGGCTACAATTCTTTTGGTAACGAACGTGCCTATGTGCGCGTCTAAACAGAGGGAGCACTCTCCGGCGAGGTACCCGATCGCGCCAAGGATCAAGTCTGGAGAATAATCTGCCAATAGGCACGGGAACTATAATGCTTGCGCTGTCATGAGCCGGGCTGAAGACAAGTGTGCATCGATCCGCTGAACGGAGGCGGCTTTCGCAAAGATGAAAACTAATCGTTATGCTTCGACACTGGTGATCCTGGTTACGCTGGCTTTGGGGATACTTATCGGCACGGTTGTCGCCACAGGCGTAAAGGGCAAGACCGTCGATTCGACCGACGCCAGCCCACTACAGGTCACCAACATCAATCCACAGGCGTTGTCGAACGCTTTCACCCAGGTGGCAAAGCAGATCGAGCCCGCCGTGGTCAACATCAACACCGAATCGACGGTCAAGAACCCGCACCGCCGCTTCCGCCGCGGCGTGCCGCCAGGCGATGACAATCAGGACAACGGACAGAGCGGCGAGGAGAATCCTTTCCAGGACTTCTTTGACCGCTTCTTTGGCGGACAGAATCCCAATACTCCGCCCGAGGGGATGCGTCAGCGTTCGCTGGGTTCGGGCGTGATTGTCGATCCGCATGGCTACATCGTCACCAACTTCCACGTGGTCGACAAGGCCGACCGCATTCGCGTCAACCTGATGGGCGATCCGCCGTCGGTGAGCTACAACGCCAAGGTCATTGGGACCGACCGTGAAACCGATCTCGCGGTCCTCAAGATCGATGTCGGCCGTAGCCTGCCGGCAGCCAAATTCGGGAGCTCCCAGCAGTCGCAGGTTGGCGAATGGGTACTTGCCGTCGGCAGTCCGTTCGGCTTGAACCAGACGGTAACGGCGGGCATCATCTCCGCCATCGGCCGCAACAATATCGTGCCGCAGCGGCAGTTCCAATCGTTCATACAGACCGATGCCGCCATCAACCCCGGCAACTCGGGGGGGCCGCTGGTGAACATGGCCGGGCAGGTGATTGGCATCAACACCGCCATTTACACGGAATCTTCGGGTTACCAGGGCGTAGGCTTCGCCATGCCTTCCGATACGGTGGTCAAGGTCTACAAGGATTTGGTCGGATCGGAGCACAAGGTAGTTCGCGGTTCCATTGGCGTCATGTTCAACGCCATGCCTGACCCGGCGGTTGCCCGCGTCTATGGCGTCAACGGCGGCGTTACCATCAGCGACGTCGAACCCAGAGGTCCGGCGGGTCAAGCCGGTCTGCAGTCCGGGGATACGATCATCGCCGTCGAAGGCCAGCCGGTGAAGACGGGCGACGATCTGGTGAACGACATCTCGAACCGCAAACCTGGAGCCAAAGTGCGCCTGACAGTCGTCCGCGGCGGCAGCAAGCAGGATTTTACGGTAACCATCGCCGATCGCGAAAAGCTGTTTGGACGGCAACTCGGCCTGACCGAAGACCAGGGTGAAGCCGAGCAGCCAAAGGAAAGCAAACTCGGCGTGAGCGTGCGCACAATCCCGCCGGAAATCGCTCAACGCATGAATCTGCCGAAGGGCGAAGGAGTTATGGTTCAGGAGGTTAAGCCGGGAGGCTTTGCCGACAGCATCAACCTGAGCCGGGGCGACGTGATTTTGCAGATTAATCGCCAGCCGATCACCGATGAAAAGAGCTTCGACAAGGTGCAGTCGACGTTGAAGTCCGGCCAGGATGTGGTGTTCCTGGTTCGTCCGAATGGACAGGGTCGGAACGGCTCCAATGTCTTTGTGGCTGGTACTCTACCGTAACCTGCGGTCACTCATCTTGCGACTGGTACCGAAGCATCTAATATGGCATGATGTTGGGTACCGGCCGCGGATGTACGCCGGAAGGCTCCGACATCCTAGTTATGCTATGACCCGCTCCTGGTTTTGGCCAACCGAGAGTGGGTGTTGTCGTTACCCCAACAAATGCCAAGCGTTTGCCGGGGACCTCTATACGATTTTTTGTCGCTGAGGTGTTATTTGCGTTCGGATGCATCTTTTTCATGGGCGGCCTTTGTTTTAGCGGTTTGCTCGATTCTTTTCTTGGCGAGCGCCGCCGCCGCCGAGGCCAGCCGTGAGAGCGGCGCGCCACAGTTTTCGGGACATCCCGGACGCCAGCATAACCACACTTCCGTCGAGCTTGCAAAAGTGCGCCACGCGGCTAGCTCCGCCAAGAGCCACGTGCGCACCGCCGCCGCAAAAGGCAAACGCGCTGCACGCGGGGTCCATGGACAACAGGTCATCAGCTCCGAGCGGGCTGGGCAAATTCAGTCCGCGCTCATTCGTGAGCATCGTCTCGATGGCGAAGCAACCGGCGTTTGGGACCAGCGCACAAAAGATGCGATGATCCGCTATCAGGCGGAAAACGGCTGGCAAACTAAGATCACCCCTGATTCGCGCGCTCTTATCAAACTCGGCCTCGGCCCCCGGCACGAAGGATTGCTGAACCCAGACAGCGCGGCGCTCGCTTCCCCACATGAACTCGGCGCGGAACGGGAAATCCCCGGCGGACACTGAGGGCCGCGCATCAACGACATCAGACGGCCCCTGAATTCAACAGCTACCGGCTAGCGTGTTCGCTGCCACCGTGCGATTCGCCACCGCCGCCGTGAGAGCCGCCACCACGCGCCACTGTGGCATGTGAGGCACCATGAGACGCGCCACCACGTGCTGCCGCGGCATGGGAGCGAGAGGCATTACCGTGGGGTCCGCTACTGCGGCTAGCGCGTACTGCCGATGGGCGACGTGCACCGGCGTATCCACGTCCACCGGCGTATCCACGGCCACCGGCGTACCTACCTCCTCTACTACCGCTGAAGCGATGATCGCCCTAGCCGTGGCTATAGCCCCAGTTCGACCATGGGCCTATGCCCAGGAAGATGCCGTTATAGAAATAGCCCGGCCCATAATAGCCACTGGGCGCGCAGGCGTACGGTGAATAGCTGTAGTAGCCGTAGGAACAGACGGGCGGATTTATGCTGATGACAACTTCTGCGCTAACCTTTGGCGCCAAGACCAAGACAGCGAGCAAGGTTGTTGTGCCGGCCAGAAGTAGACTGCGCATTGCGAACTTGTGAGCCCATAGAGCCACGCTCTTGACTTGCAACATTGTGTTATCCCCCCGGAATTTCCGCTTTCGATCGGAAGCTATACGATCTCGAGTATCAGCTCATGGCTCATAGATAGCTGGTCAACATTGACCGTCGTCCGCAAGATTCGTATTTCCACAGTAAGTGCGTCTCGGCACGCTCATCCGTAAGAGTTCGAGGTTTGCAATGGGAAAGGGCCGCTTGCGCGGCCCTTTTTGAGTTTGCTTTCCGCGGCCAACCGGCTGCGGAATAAACAGTTTCAAGTGCCTGCTAGTTCGCAGTCACCGTCAAGGAGGTGGAGTGCTGGATGGCGCCCGCCGATGCGTTTACCGTGATGGTATAGCTGCTGCCGCTCACCGCAGGGGAGGTTTGCGCGGCGGAGGTGGTCGTGGCGGAATTGCCGGCGCCAGAGCCGCCGCCGCAGCCGATGCTCACCGCACCGAGTGCGAGGACGAGCAACAGCACTACCCAGAAGGCGGTCTTCTTTTTCGCTTTGCCGCCAACGGCCAGTGATCCGGCGGCGAGGGCGAAGAAGGGCAGGGTGAACGCAAACAGCGGCTTGGTTTGGCGTGCCGGAGTCGACGAAGCGGCGGATGTGGGCATGTTGATCGTCAAGGTGACGCTCGCCATCCCGCTGGACGGCGTTACCGTTTGAGGCGAAAACGAGCAGGTGGCGCCGGCCGGCAAGCCGGAGCAGCTCAGGGTTACCGCGCTGTTAAAGCCGTTTTCCGGGGTGATGGCGATTTGCGAACTGCCAGTCCCGGACGAGCTGAGAGTGACGTTCTGGGCGGGTGCGGTCAGCGTAAAGTCCGGCGATCCGTTGCCGGCGGAACCGCCACCGCTGGCGGCAGGCACGAAGAAGTCGGCCATGTCGGCGGCAGTGGCAATCGCGCCCGGGAACCCCGTGCTGCTCAGACCCAGCGCCTCGAAGATGGTCCGTCCCAGGTTTTGGTGCTGATAGAGAATGGTCGATTGGTATCCGGGCTTCACGTTGGGGCCGACCAGCACCACGGATATATGTCCGCCGCCATGGGTAGAGTCGCTGGTTGCCGCCTCGTCAAAGGCGATGATCAGCAAGCCATCCCCGCCCGGCTGGAAGGCTGGGCTGGCGAGCAGGGGCGCGAGATTGGTTTGCAGAAAGGCGTCTGCCTGTGCCGGGGTGCCGTCGTGCGCATCGTGCAATCCGTCGGGAACGATGTAAGTCAAGTTGGGCAAGTTGTTGGCGGCCAGGTCGGTGGCGAACTGCGTGAAAGGCACGAGATTGGCCGCCTCGCCGGTGCTGTTTCTCACGTCGGAGAAGTAGGCAAACGGGTTGTGGCGAATGTAGTACGTTCCGTTGCTGCCGCTAGCGGCAATGTTGCCGCCCGTGTAACCCACGGAAGGAAGCGACTGGGCATAAGATTTCCAGGTTTTGCCGGCTGTCATCATGTGACGGACGATATTGTCCGCGCTGACCGTCGCGGTGAACGAGTCATTATCATTGGCGGGGTTAGTGCCGGTGGTGATCATGAAGTAGTTGTCGATCGAGGGATGGTAGTTGCCGTAATAATTGGCCGCCAGACCATACTGCGTCGCCAGGCTGTTCAAGTAGTGCCAAGCCGAGCCGCTTCCGATTACGCTGCTGGCGCTCTCGTTCTCTTCCATAACCAAAACCACATGATTGCTTGCTGGGACCTGCGCAAAAGTTGCGGTAACCAACAAGACAACGGCTGCCAGCGTCGCGAAGGTCGTTAGTTTTTTCACTGCCACATCTCCGGGAGTGGAAACTCCAATGTCCGGAGACTACGAGCGCGCGGCGGGTGAGAGAATGAGGCGCTGTTAGTATTCGCGCGGCTGAACTTACCTAGTTTTTCAGGCGCGAAATACCTAGTTAATTCCTAAGGTGCTGCCCGTTTAACGCGAAGCCGCTAAGGCTAAGCGGTTTGCGGGCAAGCAGAGTTTCCGCCTTGAAAATAAACGACCAGAGATGATGCTGATGTAAAAAGCCCGGGGCAGAGTTCCGCAATGCTCGACTAAGGTGCTTGGTGGAATCGAGGTTCCGACGCTGCTTAAATGCGGCTGTACACAGCCGCAATCGAATAGGCTCTTTTGCTGAGGAGCAGAAAACAACCCCACGTTAGCCTAGTCACACCAACGAGCCGAGCCTCGTCGGGGGCCCCGACACGGGCGAACGTGGGGCACCAAGACACTTCTGTTCGAACCCACATTAGCCAACTGCGGCAAATGTGGGCCACCGTCGGAACCTGGGGCACCGAGACAGCGCCCTTTTCGATTGACATCAATTGCGGCCTTTGGGATATTGCTTTCGGTTCCAAAAACGCACATACCGCTCATTTCCCGCGACTCGGTCTAACAGGAATCCGCGTCTACGGCAAAACCAGGGATACTATGTCCCTTTTCGTTTCGTTCAAGGTCGCCGCTCCCTGATGGTCGCGTCGACTGGGGTGCTCTGACTCCGGGATACATCATCCCTGGTTTTGCTATAGTCGTGCGCCTGTGCGCCGATTGGGGAATAACTGCAATCAAAGCGCCTGGCGGCATATTCATAACATTATCGTGAAGTCGGTAACAGGAGATCCGATGAATCCAGTGACACAGCCAGCAGCTGTTTACAAAGAAATATTGTTCGAAGTGAAAAACGGCGTGGCGTGGGTGACGATCAATCGCCCGGAGGTGTTGAACGCGTTTCGCGAGCAGACACTCGATGAACTAACCGACGCGCTACGTTCGACCCGTAATGACCCCTCGATTGCGTGCGCAGTCGTGGCGGGAGCCGGCAGAGCGTTTTCGGCCGGCGGTGACTTTTATGCGATGATGCGGCTGAACCGCGCCAATTCAAGCCATTGGAACGACCGCATGCTCGGTCTGGCGATGACGATTCGCGGGCTGGCCATCCCGGTGATTGCCATGGTTCAGGGGGCTTGCATGGGTGGCGGCCACGAACTGGCTTTGTGGTGCGATCTGGTGATCGCTTCCGACGATGCGGTGTTCGGTCAGACCGGCGCGTCCGTGGGAGCATGTCCTACGGTGGGCGCCACGCAGTATTTGCCGCGAATTCTGGGCGAGCGCGTGGCCAAGGAGATGATCTTCCTGGCGCGTAAATTCAGCGCCGAAGAGGCTGTGCGCATTGGACTGATCAACAAGGTGGTTCCCAAAGCGGAGCTGCGCAAGGCTACGGAAGAATGGTGCGAACGCATAAAGTCCCACTCTCCGCAGACGCTGCGCGCGACCAAGAAGGCTCTCAACTTCGAATCCGACGAGCTGTATGCCGCATGGCAGCATGGGATGGAGTTGCTTGCCGAGATCTGGGGCAGCGAGGAATCGATTGAGGGCATGAAGGCGTTCCTCGAAAAACGAAAGCCGGACTTCAACAAATTTCGCATGCGGAATAAGAAGCTGGTCGAGGAGTATCTGGCGGGAGTGGCGGCGGACGAGAACCAAGCGAGAAAGAAGTGATGGACGAGCCCGGCGATGGCCGAAAAGGCGCTTTGGCGAAGCTGCGGGTCCTCGATCTTACCCGGGTGCTCGCCGGCCCGCACAGGTGGTAAAGGAGATTTGGCGATGCAGGATAAGGTGATCTTAAACGAAAAAGATGCTCTCTTTTATGCAGTAGACTGGGGACGGACCAAGGGCCTGGTGGCGAAGGAATCGGTTGCGTGCTCCGACAAAGTGCAAATGAGAATTACCGAGTACTTGCCGGGTTACGTTCACAAGCTTCATGTCCACCCTACGCAGGATGAGATCATCTTCGTCCTGGAAGGAAAAGGCGCATCGGAAACCGCCAGCGGGAAGAGAGAAATCGGGATTGGCGATGTGGTGTTGGTTCCTGCTGGAGTGGAACACGCCACCTATAACCCGAATTCCGAAGTCATGAGAGCGATCATTATCAAGTCGCCACCCGACAGTCCACCCCAGCGAGCGGTGCTCGCCGGGGACCCCGGCAAATGAGCTTGAGGTATTGCTGCGCTGAACTTGCCAGGTCAACAAGCTGACGGAAGAGTGGCGAAGGGATGGCTATTTATCATGCCGTGCCCCTTGCCCCGGTCTTTCAAGGAGTCATTAGTTTATGGAACACGCAAGCGTAAGCAGCACCGATGTTGGTTCCACTGTTTCGAGCGATGTGCAAGACCAGAAACGGACCAGCTATCGTTGGGCAGTTCTGTTCATGATTGCCATGATGGCGCTGATCACGTTTATGGATCGGACCAATATCTCGATAGCGGCGCCGAGGATGTCCAAAGATTTTGGCCTGAGCAAAACCCAAATGGGATTTGTCTTCAGTGCATTTGCCTGGGCCTACGCGCTTGGGCAACTTCCCGGCGGATGGATCACCGACAAACTGGGCTCGCGGAAAGTATTGACGATTGTGGTGCTGTTCTGGTCGCTGATGACCATGGCAACTGCCCATGCGCTCGGATTTATCTCTCTCGTCGTGATTCGCTTCATCTTCGGTATGGGTGAAGCTGCTTCCTGGCCCGCCGGGACGCAGGCCATGCAATTCTGGTATCCAAAGTCGGAGCGCGGCCTGGTCAATGGCGTTACGCATAGCTGCGGCCAGTTTGCAACGTCAATCGTGCCGCTGCTTGGCGTGGCCATCATGACAGCCTGGGGCTGGCGCTCCATCTTCCACATTTTCGGCACAATTGGCATCGTGTGGGCGATTGGCTGGTGGGTGATGTATCGTGAGCGGCCGGAGCAGCACAAGCGAGTCAACGCGGCCGAGGCGGCATATATTCGGGATAGCGCGCCGACCGCTACCCCAGCAACGGCAAAAGCGGCCGTCGCCGGGGACCCCGGCGCCCAGGCAAAGAAGAAGGCCGACATTCCGTGGAAGCTGATTTTGACGTGTCCCGCGACGTACATTCTGGGAATAGCGTGGAGCGCATATACCTACACCGCCTATTTCTTCTGGTATTGGATGCCGACCTACTTATTGGAATTTCGGCACATCTCGCTGAAGAACATGGGCTACCTCGCTCCCCTGCCGCTGTTTGCGGGCGCGGTTGGCGTGGTGGTGGGCGGCATCATAACCGACTACGCCTATAAAAAGACGGGAAATCTCAAATGGTCTCGCCGCGGCATCTGTATCGTCGCGATGTTAGGCTCGGCGCTTTTTGCCATACCCGCGGGCACGATGGATCAAGCGGTGCCGGTGGTGATTTGCCTGATTCTGTGCAATTTCTTTGTCTCACTGTGCTCGGCGGCGACCTGGGCTGTCTCCATTGATATCGCGGGCGGATATGCCGGTTCGGTATCGGCCATCATGAACATGATTGCCCAGTTAGCCGGCTCGTTATCGGCGATTATTTTTGGAATGCTGGTGCAGAGAGGTTACTGGGTGGCGCCGTTCTACCTCACCTCCGCAGTGACGATTACATCCGCACTGCTGTGGGCATTTGCGATTAATCCCGAACGGACGGTGCTGGAGAGGAATTGAGATCACCCCAGCGAGCTATGCTCGCCGGGGAACCCCGACCGTTCGAACCTGGGGAAGCAGTGAATCGAATCCAAGTCCCACATCTGCTAACCGCGGCAGATGTGGGGCACCGTCGGGCTCGATGGAGAATCTGGGCGCGATGCCAGGAACCCCATATTAGCCAACTGCCGGCAAATGTGGGCCACCATTGGATTCATTGGAGGAAATTTGTGAGTGAGATCGCCGCACCCGTCCAAAGGAGCGGAGTGTCCCAGCCGACGAAGACGCGTTGGTGGATTCTGTTCCTGATCAGCCTGATGTACCTGATCTGTTATATGGACCGCGGCAATATTTCAGTGGCCGCGCCGGAGATCGCGAAAGAATTCCATTTGAGCAAAACTCAGATGGGGCTGATCTTAGCGTGCTTCACCTGGGCCTATGCGGCTGGACAGGTACCGGTGGGCTGGCTGGGAGATCGCTTCGGCCCGAAGAGGGTGCTCACCCTCATCGGATATGCGGTTGGCATTGCGCCAATTCTGAATGGCCTTTCCATGGGCATGCACTCCTTGATGGGAGCGCGCCTGTTTCTTGGAGCAGCGGAAGCTGGCGCATTCCCGGTGGCCAGCCGAGGCATGCAGACGTGGTTCGCCAAGTCGGAGCGTGGCCGCATTCAGGGCATTACGCACCTTTTCAGCCGGGCTGCGGTTGCGATTACGCCGGCCATTGCAGCGGCCATCATGCTGGCCTTTGGCTGGCGCGCCATTTTCTATGTGTTCGGATCGTTCGGGATTCTATGGGGAATCGGGTTTAACTTCTTCTACCGCAATAATCCCGAAGAGCACAAAGCCGTGAATCAGGCTGAGTTGGCGCACATACGAGGGCTGAATGCGGACGGCACGATTAAGACTTTCGATGTGAGAGAACGACTGAAGACTCCATGGCGGCGGATTCTGGGCGCTGCCAACATGTGGTATATCGCGGTCGGTTGGGGCTGTTTCTTTTTTGGAAGCAATTTCTATCTCACCTGGTATCCGACATACCTGCGTGAATATCGCCATATGTCATTAAAAACCCTCGGGCTGCTGGGCGCGCTTCCACTGATTGCGGGAATGCTCGGAGATGTAGTAGGGGGCGGCATAAGCGACGCAATCGTGAAAAGAACCGGCAGCGCCAGGCTTGGGCGTCGCATCGTGGCCGTGCCAGGGTTCCTGCTGGCGGGGCTTTTCGTCATACCGGCGGCAATGACGACCAGCCAGTTGGTGTCCGTCCTCTGTCTGACGGCATCGTTTTTCTTTCTGGAAGTGGTGCTTGGACCTGCATGGGCGGTTTGCATGGATGTGGGCGGTCAATTCAGCGGTACCGCTACCGGCATCATGAACATGGTGGGCGCCTTGGCAGCTTCGCTGACCGCAGTTATCTATGGAGCCCTTTTCGACAGAGGCATGTGGATTGCTCCTTTCTTTGTTACCGCCAGTGTGATGGTTGCGGGCGCCCTTATCTGGATATTCTTGATCGATCCGGAAAAGTCCGTGGTGGACGCTCCGGCCCTGAAGGGATAGGACTGAGGCCATTCCCGGCATCCCGCAACACGGGATGCGACCATTTCAGGCAGCTCACCATCTACAATAGAGTTGCATGGCCCATCACCACCAATCGCAAGGCAGTCACGAAGAAGAGGTACTCGGCAAGGCTTACGACGCCCGGCTGATGCGGCGGCTGCTGGCTTATCTCAAGCCCTACCGTCTCCAGGTCGTGATCGCGCTGGTGGCGATCGTGCTCAAGGCCGGAGCCGACGTGCTCGGCCCCTATCTGACCAAAGTTGCTATCGACAAGTATCTGGCGCACAAGCCCGGCGCCGGGCATTCTTTTCTCGACCGCTTTCTGAGTTCGCAGCCGCTGACGGGAATCGCCCAGATCGGCATGGCTTACATCGCGCTGCTTTCCTTCAGCTTCCTGCTCGAGTTCGCGCAGACCTACCTGATGCAGTGGACGGGCCAGAAGGTGATGTTCGATCTGCGCAGCCAGATCTATCGCCATCTGCAGCAAATGCACGTGGCCTTCTTCGACCGCAACCCGGTGGGCCGGCTGGTTACGCGCGTCACCACCGACGTGGATGCGCTCAACGAGATGTTCACCGCCGGCGTGGTGTCCATCTTTGAAGATGTTTTCGTGCTCGCCGGAATCATAGCCATCATGCTCAACATGAGCTGGCAACTGGCGCTGATCGCCTTCGCCGTGCTGCCGCTTATCTATATTGGAACCGCGATTTTCCGTAAACACGTGCGCGACAGCTACCGGCGCATCCGTGTGGCCATCGCGCGCATCAACGCCTACCTTCAGGAGCACATAACCGGCATCGTCCCCTTGCAGTTGTTTAACCGCGAGGAGAAGGCCTTCGCCGAGTTCAAGGCCATCAACGCCACGCACATGCTGGCGTTCAAAGACGCCATCATGGCCTATTCGCTTTATTACCCGATGGTGGAAATTCTTTCGGCCACCGCCGTTGCCTCCATCATCTGGTACGGAGGACACAGGATTCTCGCCGGAACGATCACGCTCGGCGTGCTGGTTGCCTTCATGCAGTACGCGCAGCGCTTCTTCCGGCCGATTCAGGACCTGAGCGAGAAGTACAACATTCTGCAGTCGGCCATGGCATCCAGCGAGCGCATCTTCAAGCTGCTGGACACCAAGCCGGAGATCGCGTCGCTGCCCGGTGCCAGGCTGCCCGATGGCCCCGGACACATCGAGTTCGAGCACGTATGGTTTGCCTATCGGCGCATCCCGCTGGAAGACCCGAAGCGATCGGGGGCTGAACCAAAGCTCTACCCCCAGGTTAGCGCCGAACAGCCCAAGGAGCTATTAGCTACAGGCGGCACAGCCAGTCAGGCGGTGCCGATTGTCTCAAGGGAGGTTCTTGGCGGCGCGGAACCTGGGGCACCCGTCACCGGCGATTGGGACTGGGTGCTGCGCGATGTCTCGTTTACGGTGAAGCCCGGCGAAACCGCCGCCGTGGTGGGCCACACAGGCGCGGGCAAAACCACGCTGATTTCGCTGTTGCTGCGCTTTTATGACGTGCAGCAGGGCGCAATCCGGCTCGACGGCGTCGATATCCGCCAACTCGATCTGCAGGCCCTGCGGCGCAAGTTCGGCGTGGTTCTGCAAGACCCGTTTCTGTTCTCGGGCACCATCGAGAGCAACATCCGCCTCGGCTCAGACGATGTCGATCTGGCGGCCGTGGAACGCGCCGCCGAAGAGGTGAATCTCTCCGAGTTCATTCGCTCGCTGCCCGAGGGCTTCCAGTCGCACACCAAGGAGCGCGGCAGCACGCTCTCCACCGGCCAGAAGCAGCTCATCTCGTTTGCCCGCGCCCTGGCGCACAATCCCAGGATACTCATCCTCGACGAGGCGACCTCGAGCGTCGATACCGACACGGAGTTCCGCGTGCGCGAGGCGCTCTCGCGCATGGTCGAGGGCCGCACCTCGCTGATCATCGCGCACAGGCTTTCCACCATTCAGCGCGCCGACAATATCATCGTGATGCACAAGGGCAAGGTGCGCGAGATGGGAACCCACCAACAACTGCTCGCCCAGCGCGGCATCTACTACAAGCTTTACCAGCTCCAGTACAGAGACCAGGAGCTGGCGAGCGTGCCGGTGCCCCAGCCACTGGAGACCCCGCGCGAGGTGGGAGCGGGAGACGATTAGCCGGCGAAGGCCTGCTGTCACTGGTGAGAATGTGGGTGGCCCACATTTGCTGCAGTTGGCAAATGTGGGGTAGTTGCTTGAAGGGTTCATTTCGCCAATTCGCCGGAAAGCCGTGTGCCCCAGGTTCCGCGCCGCCAAGAAACTCCCTTGAGACAATCGGCACCGCCTGACTGGCTGTGCCGCCTGTAGCTAATAGCTCCTTGGGCTGTTCGGCGCTAACCTGGGGTAGTTTCTTGGGTGGGTGGCCCATTCAAGCTTCTTTTGCTTGAGTGGGGCAGTTCTCTGGGCTAAGCTGGCGACGTGCCTTGGGGCTGAAGCGTTTTCACGAATCCGGGCAGACTCACTTTGTGACGTTCGGCTGCTATCGTCGCCGACCGTCGTTCACCGAGGCGTCGGTGAAGTGTGCCTTCGAGGCCGCGCTCGAACGCGTTCGGCGCAGTTTCGGGCTTCGCGTCTACGGCTATGTTGTGATGCCGGAGCACGTTCACCTGCTCATCGGCGAACCGTCACGTGCGACGCTCGCGGAAGCGCTCAAGTCGCTGAAGCAAGGTCTGTCGCGGCGATTGATCGGCGATGCCGGGCACTTCTGGCAAAAGCGGTACTACGATTTCAACATTCGCAATGATCGGCAGTTCGTCGAAAGCTTCGCTACATCCACCGAAATCCGGTGAATCGCGGGTTGTGCGAGCGTGCGGAAGACTGGGAGTGGAGCAGCTTTCGCCACTACGCGGCAGGCTGCGCAGGGCGAGTGGAAATTGAATCCGAGTGGGCTGCAAGAAAGCGCGAACGAGCGACTGGGCGGCTCTGCCCAGCAGTGGAACTGCCCCACTCAAGCCAACAGAAGGCTTGAATGGGCCACCAGCCCCGCCAGCCAGCCATCCAAGAACTGCTAACGGTCGCTTAGAGAGACAAAGAAAGAAACGCAACCGTTGGACGCCGCGAGGAATCCAATGAACTGGGATTTCTTGATTTAACAAACCTTTTACTTGTATATCCTTAACGCTTTGTTCTATATATGGGGCATGTTGACCAAGTGCTCTAATCACAATACGATGTGCATTCCGGCAGTTTCTCAGAACAACAAGTCAAGTGGTAGTCCTTTCTGGTCGACGAGAAAACAAAATGGCTAAGCGCACAATCAATCTTGGCGGAAAGCAGTTTAGCGCTGAGGACATACCGTTTGAAGCTGAGCGCGAATCTTGGAATGTCTACGTCTTGCATGACGGCACGACACTCAAGATAAAGACGGTTCTGGCAGAAGTGTTAAGGGTTGAAGGCGCGTGGGCACCGAACGGTGATCCTCTATACGTCGTCAATGCGTCCCCCGTTGTATCATCAAATTCACCAGACAGCTTAAAGAAAAAGGCCGAGCAATGATGAACGGTTTCACAAGCAATGCAGCCGAAATCACCATGGAGAGAATTCTCCCGTGGGATGAGTTTCTGTTTACTAAGAGCGGGGACAAACTGGGCAGCAATAAAACGCTGTATCAGTGGAAGAACGATAGCAAGATCACAATGTTCGTCAATCCTGAGGTTTTTATCGGGCTAGAATTGTCGCTTGTCCCTGAAGTGGAATCTGTTTTTGTAGAACGAGGTAACGGAAAAGAATTGCGCGTCCTGTCCATAGTAAACGAGCGTGATCCCGCTATACGCGCAACCATCTATGCTAGAGAGCAGGCAATCATCGATGCTTATCCAGACCTCGTGTTTGATTTTAATATCATAGCTCGAAGGAACCGTGATCTGAAAGACGTTGTCACTGAGGCTGGGAAACTTGCATTTCAAAGGTAATTCGCGTTGCCAAACCCAACTGAACATAAGACCAAGGCCGAGCATAACGAATTTTTGGTCTCTACTCTCCAGAACCCCTTCTGGGACTGGGCAGTAATAGCTATTTTTTATGCGGCTTTGCAATATGTCGAAGCATATTTATCCAAAAAGGTTCCTGCGGTACATTCTCCAAATCACGCCGCTCGCGACAGTCATGTCCAGAACGACGCCAGCCTGAGGACGATTTATGTGGATTATAGGGAGCTGAAAACCGAAAGCCGCGATGCGCGGTATGATGCTGCCATAACGTTCTCCCAATCTGATGTTAAAAGACTCCAGCAAAACCTAGATAAGATAAAACGAGTCATCGTTCCGCTCCTCTAAGAGTGTTTCTTGTATCAAGAGATTCAAAACAGCCCACTACCGGAATTTCACAATACTTGTCAGACAAGCAGCCAGGACGAGCGCCCCTTACGCATTATCGGACGCAAAATCATTATCGGACACTGAACGGCTGCGCAATCGGCGGTTTTTAGGTCTTTTTTTCGTCCTTTTCGGTGGGTTTTTCGTCCTTCCTCGTGGGCCTTTTATCTCTGCGCGACGGTGGGTGTGCGGCGGGTTTCGCCGTCCTGGCGCTGGTCGACGGTGAAGCGGCGATCCTCGTAGCTGAGGCGCTCGATGGCGATTTCGACATCGCGTTCACGCACCAGGCGTTCGAATTTCTCTCCCCACTCGATCAGCAGGATATTGCCTTCCTCGCGGATGAGGTCATCGAGGCCGAGCGTCTCCAGTTCGCGCAGGGTTTCAATGCGGTAGAGATCGATGTGAAACAGGTTGCGTTCGGGACCGCGGTACTCGTGGACAAGAGTAAAGGTTGGACTGGTAACGTCTTCCTGCTCGGCGGCCTCGAAGGCTTCGGCGATTCCCTTCACCACGGTAGTTTTGCCGGTTCCGAGATCGCCGCGCAGCAGCACGATTCTGGAGTCGCGCAGCAGCGGAGCGAGTTTGCGGCCCAGCTCAATCGTCTCTTCCGCGGAATGTGTAAGAAATTGCTTTCGCATCCTGCCGACTCGCAGCTCTCTAGAGTAGTTCCACAGAAGGTGCAGCCCCGCTTTTACAGGAGAAATGCATAGACCCTCACGTCCATCACCCCAGCGAGCCGAGCCTCGCCGGGGCCCCGATCGTACCGCCGAAACGGGCGGCGCTCCTCAGGGTGACACGCTCAACGGTCTGCGACCATGCTCTGGATTCAACCGCCAAAAAACTTGCGCATATCTTATGAGATGCGCATCAGCTTCTGGCGTGACCAGGCAATCGTGCGCCGCATCGCTTCCGGCAAGGTATGCAGCAGGTCGGTGGCGATCAGCGCCAGCTCGCCCACCTGGTCGCGCGCCACGTCGCCGGCCATGCCATGCAGATACACCGCGGCGCAGACTGCCAGTTCGGGGCGCTCGGGGAACTGCGCCAAAAATCCGGCGACCATCCCGGTGAGGACATCGCCGGTGCCTCCGGTTGCCATGCCGGCATTGCCGGTAGGATTGATCCAAGCCTCACCGTTCGGCAAAGCCACGACGCTCCTGTGTCCTTTGAGAACCAGGATGCAGGCATGCTCGCGACTGAAGCGGCGCGCCACGCCCAGCCGGTCGCTCTGCACCTGGCTCACCGACGTTCCCGTCAGTCTGGCCATCTCGCCGGGATGCGGAGTCAGAACCAAGATTCGTTTCGCCCCGCTCAGCATCTTCGCCAAGCCCTCGAATGCGTTCAGGCCATCGGCGTCGATCACGGTGGGCACGGTGGTGCTCAGTGCGACATCGCGCACCAGTTCGGCGGTCTCGATATGGCGGCCGAGACCGGGGCCAATGGCGATCACCGTCTTGGCCTTTATCACCTCCGGCAAATCGCCCAAAGCAAGCCGTCCGAGAGCGCCGCTTGCGGTCTCCGACAGCGGTTCGGTCATCAACTCCGGCGCATGGCCGGCCACTAGCGGCAAGGCCGAACGGGTTGTGGCCACCGTCACCAGCCCAGCTCCAGCGCGCAATGCCGCCATGCCAGCCATGGCAGGCGCGCCAGACTTTCCCAGGGAACCGCCGATCACCAGCACGTGGCCAAAGCGGCCTTTGTTGGCATCGGGGGCGCGCGGAGCAAGCAGCGGAGCCACATCCTGGGCGGTGATGGCGAACAGATTCAGAGCGGATACGATTGCCTCCGGGGGCGAACCGATGGGAGCCACTACGACCGGACCCGGCGAGAGGTTCCCGAAGAGATGCGCGGGCCGGGGAGCGGTAAAGGTCACAACCGCGTCCGCGCGGGCAATGGTGCCAGCCTGCTCCGTAAGCGCGTCGGCATCGGCGCCGGAGGGAATGTCCACGGCCAACACTTTGGCGGAAGCGCCATTGATTGCCTCGATTGCCTTGGCGTAAAGCCCGGAGACCGGCGGACGAAACCCAGTTCCGAGAATCGCATCGATAATCAGCTCGGCATTGCCCAGACCGCGCGAAAGTTCGTTGGCGAGTTCCTGCTCGTTGCGGATCACGACCGCACGCAGAGGCAGCCGGGCGAACATCTTGGCCGCATCGCCGCGCAGTTCAGCCGGGTCGGCGAGCAGCAGCACCTCGACCACTTTGCCGGCCTGGTGGAGCTTGCGGGCGGCGACGAATCCGTCTCCGCCGTTATTCCCTTTTCCGCAAACGATTGCGATTCGCGAAGCCTCGGCGAAGTGCTCGCGCACAAAGCTTGCGACCGCCGAGCCGGCGTTCTCCATCAGCGTCAGCGAATGCACGCCGAAGCGTTCGGTGGTTAGCTGGTCGATTTCCCGCATCTCCGCCGCGGTTGTAATCTTCATGCGCGTGTCCCCGCCAAGCTCAGCCATCCGCAGCGTCGATCTTCTTGATGTCCGGGTGTAATCTTCATGCGCGTGCCTCCGCCAAGCTCAGCACCTCGCGGAGTTTGGCCGGATCTCCCATGACCACCAGGAAGTCGCCCGCCAGGATCGGGTCGGTCGATTTGGGATTGAATTGCATTTTTTGGCCCTCGCGCTTGATGGCCAGCACGATGATTCCAAAATCCTGCCGCAACTTCGAGGTGTGAACTGTCTTGCCGACAAAAGCGCTGCCCTCGCCCACGCGGACCTCTTCAATATCGAGGCCCAACTCTTCTTCCTGAATCATGGCCAGCTTCATGAAGTCCAGCACGTTGGGACGAAGGAACGAGTGCGCAATGCGGTAGCCGATAAATGCGTAGGGAGAAACGACCTCGTCTGCCCCAGCCGAGCGCAGGTGCTTCTCGGCGTGTTCCTCGCTGGCACGGGCAATGATCTTCAACTTGGAGTTCAAGCTGCGCGCCGCCAGCACGATGTAGGTATTGGCGGCGTCGGTGGTGGTTGCCGCCACCAGGCCGGCGGCGTGCTCAATTCCCGCCTGCCGCAACACGCTTTCGCGCGAGGCGTCGCCGGCAAGTATCAGGAACTCTTCGCGGTAATGAGCGGCTTTCTCTTCGTCGCTTTCGATCATGACGAAAGGAACCGGACGCCGCGACAGTTCGCGCGCCACGCTCCGCCCGACGCGGCCGGCACCGCAGATTATGTAGTGATCCTTCAGACGGCTGATGTCGCGCTCCATTTTTCGCCTGCCGAGCAGTTCTCTGAACTCGAATTCTAGCAAAGCCTGGGTCACCGCCCCGAGCAGCAGGAAGACCAGTCCTACACCAATAATAATGAGAAAGCAGTTGAACACACGGCCGGCGTGCGATGCCGGCCCCTGGTAGCCGATGGTGGTGAAGGTGGTGAGCACCAGGTAGAAGGAATCGAACAGGGACGCGCCCTCAAGGAGGTGAAAGCCGAAGGTTCCGATGCACATGACAACGACGATGGCCGCAGTCAGAACCACGATCTTGCGCCGAGCCCTCACGCTTCCCCCTCTGGACCGGCGTAGCGCCTGATCCGAGAAGCGGATTTTACACCCACTGCGGCGGGTTAACACTGATAGGACGAGCAGGGGTAATCGGTCGGTTACCAGGCGGTATCTGTTGCATAACGCATCATTCGATTTTGCCCTCAATCACAAGCTGTTATGACTACAGTCACGGTTATGGCAACAAGGGGAGTTATATAGATAGGCACGGTTCGCAGGAGAGCAATCGACCGCTTATTGTTGCCCGGAAGTTGAAAAGGTTAATACCGTCCCAACGGGTGCGGATGGTCCCAAGACTCTGTACGGAGTGAGTTCGCCGGTAAGGGGATTCACGGTGGAGGGGATCAGATGTTCGGCCTTATTCTTATCGGCTGCTGGATGGTCCTGCTCATCGCGGCTGCGTTTATTATCAGCAGGTATCGACGGCAGCGCTTAAGAACGGTAGACGAACGAGCCAGGGAACTGGGCTTTTCTTTCGACGACAACGGCAGCCCCTTCGAGGGCTCGGAGGTTCGCGGACTCTCGGTTTTGCGGTGCGATCCCTCCGCCATCGTCAGCCGGATGATGACCGGCAAGATCGGCGGCAGCCCCGCCGTCATCTTCAACCTGATTTGCTACGGCCAGCACTGCCAATCGGTGAACGCGGTCACCATTGCCGCGTTTCGATCTCCCGCGGGACGGCTCCCACTGTTCCGGATCGGCGGGAAAGACGTGCTGCAAGGTCTGAAGATGCGCATCGCCGGCCAGGACGCGAACGCCGAAACGGAATGCGAGTTCGGCAAACGCTGTCTGCTGCAGTGCGCGGCGAAAGACAACGCCCGTGACTTTCTCACGCCCGGTAAACTCTCGCAACTTGAAGGATATGCCAAGAACCTCTGCATTGAATCGAGCGCCGATTGGGTCTTCGCCTATCGTCCATGCACCCGCCTGAAGCTTGAGGCATGGCCCGAGTTAATACGGGAGGCAAGCGCGATTGCCGGCGTCTTGTTTGGCGCGGGTTCTCAGAGCCCTATGCAAAAGGCTCATGCGGTCGCCGCTGGAGCTCGATAGCTTGAACGCACCGGCTTATACGGTCCAAGAAACTACCCCACGTTAGCCCAGTCACCCCAACGAGCCGAGCCTCGTCGGGGGCCCCGACACGGGCGAACGTGGGGCACCCGGCCTTAAACCTGTAAAGAATGTGAGTGGGTGGCCCATGTTTGCCTTCTGTTGGCAAACGTGGGAAGTTCAGGAAGCAGCCCCACATTAGCTCCGCCTATGGCCCGCAAAAGTGGGCCACCACGGCTGAGTCCACACGCGCAGGCAGCAGTTCGCTAGCGCGTCGTTGCCGCGCGCGATTTTGCTTTCAGGCTGCGCTTACGCCTGACCCACAAGTACCCAAGCACCGCCGTCACAAACAGCAGTGCCGCATAACCAAATTGCGGGTGCGTTCGCATAAAACCCCAAATGTAGGCGAGGCTCACGCCGAAGAGAATTATCGTGAGCATGATCTTCAGATAGACCGCCGGAATGAAACGCTGGGTTCGCGCGCCGAGGTACATGCCGGCAATTCCGCCGATGCCGAAGCGGATGCCCAGAGCCCAATCCGGGGCCACCAGCATTCCGTGTGCCTGATAGAAAGGCGCGACCGACTGATAGAAACCTACTCCGACCAGTGACGTGGCGAACGTGCCCATCAGGGTTGCGCCGGCGATGGTATGCACGGGCAGGCCATAGATGGCGACGAAGAACGGAGCGATGATTGCGCCTCCGCCGATGCCGTAGATGCCACCCACTAAGCCGACGACCAGGCTCAGCACGAAGATGCCGCCCGGGCTGCACTGGTACTGGTGCTGACGAAACTCAAACACCAATTCGCGGGCGGTGAACTTCAGCAGGCGGACGCGCGATTCGCCTTGAGCGATGGGAGCATCGGCTTTCTTGCGCGATTTCAATATGTCTCCCACCATGCGCACGCCGACCCACAGCAACACGCAACCGGCGAACGCCTTGAATCGCTCGGCGTCGGCCAATACGGAAAGGCGGATGAATCCGCCGGCGATGACGCCTGGGGTTGTGCCGGCGACCACGATCAACGCCAACGGCCAGAGGATGCGCTTCTCCCTCCAGTAGCGGTATACGCCTGCGGGAATCGCGATCAGGTTAAACACTAAATTGGTGGCGCTCACGGCCGGGCCGGTGAGACCCAGGAAACTGATCTGGATTGGCAGCAGCAGAAATGCGCCCGAGATACCAACCATGGAGGTGAAGAAAGAGATGACAAAAGCAGCAATCGGAGGCACCCACCATTGTGCGTCCATTCTTCCTCCATCAGCGATTCGGAAAGGACCACAAGCTTAACCCCGAACCCGCACGCGTCCGCGTGATAGTGATCACCCACATAGTGTGATGTGACTCAGCTCACCGAACAAGTTGATCAATAGGGGCAATATGTCACCACGGTCAACTTGAAGCTGCCGGAGGTTGGATGTCCGTATTCCGCGGGCACGTTTCGAAGTCCTCCCGGCGCGGAGTACGCATCAGCGGTTCTCTGCCCGGCGCCGATTCCGCCTTTCTTTCTCGGGGGTGGTATGAATCGGCGTTCCCGGAACAGAGCGAGGGCGACCCCGCAAGGCCGCCTCCTTGATCGTATCGCACATCATCCACCCCTCTCCGGATGTCCGGGTTCACGGCATAAATGGCGGCAGGGTTTCTTTCTTGTCTCTTTAATCTTATTGCTGTTCGGCCGCCGGTAGTGGGCACGCTGCATGCCTCGGGCAATACGGACTTTGAACAAGCACAACGAGGCTCGACTCTATTCGGCCGGTCTAAATCAGGGCTTCATCGATCAAACGATGGCCTGGAGGTGATTAGTGCCAAGTTATGTAATTCCTGATAAGTGTGACGGGTGCAAAGCACTGGACAAAACTGCCTGCCAGTACATTTGTCCCAACGACCTCATGGTTCTTGATAAAGAAAAAATGAAGGCGTATAACCGCGATCCCATGCTGTGCTGGGAATGCTACAACTGCGTCAAGATCTGCCCGACGCAGGCAGTGGAAGTTCGCGGCTACGCGGACTTTGTTCCTCTCGGCGCTTCCGCAACGCCTCTGCGCTCCACGGACTCCATCATGTGGACGGTGAAATTCCGCAATGGAAACCTGAAACGCTTTAAGTTCCCCATCCGCACGACGCCCGAGGGCACTGCCGTGCCAAACGGCGGGTTCAAGACTCACACAGATCTCAAAAGCTCCGCGCTCTGTACCGAGCCGGAGGCCCTGGGATTGCCTGCGGTCTTCACCCTGAAGGGAGGCGCCAATGCCTAAGTTTGAGACTGTCATCGTCGAAACCGATCTTCTTATCGTGGGCGGCGGCATGGCCGCTTGCGGAGCAGCCGTCGAAGCGGCTTACTGGGCCAAGGCGAACGGGTTAAAGGTCACGCTGGTCGACAAGGCCGCGGTAGACCGCTCCGGCGCCGTATCCCAGGGCCTCTCGGCCATCAACCAATACGTCGGCCTGCGGGACGGCGCCAACACCATCAAGGACTATGTGGACTACGTCCGCAACGACCTGATGGGTGTCACACGCGAAGACCTGGTGGCCGACATTGCCCGCCACGTTGACTCGACCGTGCACCTGTTCGAAAAGTGGGGCCTGCCGATCTGGAAGGACGAGAAGGGCGCCTACGTTCATGAGGGCCGCTGGCAGCTCATGATCAACGGCGAGTCCTACAAGGTCGTGGTGGCGGAAGCCGCCAAGAACGCACTGCTGAAGACGGGCGTGGGAGAAATCTTCGAGCGCGTCTTCATCACCGGTCCATTGATGGATGGCGACCGTTGCGCGGGCGCGATCGGGTTCTCGGTGCGCGAGAACAAAGTGTACGTCTTCAAGTCCAAAGCCACGCTGGTGGCCATGGGCGGCGCCGTGCACGTGTTCAAGCCGCGGAGTTCGGGCGAGGGCTTCGGCCGCGCCTGGTATCCGCCGTTCAACACCGGCTCATCGGCTTATTTCACGCTGAAGGCCGGCGCGGAAATGACTTGCCAGGAAGTACGCTTCATCCCGGTGCGCTTCAAGGATGCATACGGTCCGGTAGGCGCATGGTTCCTGCTGTTCAAGTCGCGCGCGACCAATGCCATGGGCGGCAACTACATGATCGAGCGCAAGGACGAGTTGCAGAAGTGGGGCCCCTACGGACGAGTAAAGCCCGTCCCGGCGAACCTGCGCAACTATCTCGGAATGCTCGATATACAGGAGGGCAAGGGCCCGCTGTCGATGCGCACCGAGGAAGCCATGGCAGCCATCGCCGAGCAGTACAAGGGCGATCCCAAGGCTTACGCGAAGAAGTTGAAGGAGCTGGAATCAGAGGCTTGGGAAGACTTCCTGGATATGACGATTTCACAGGCTCTGCTGTGGGCTGGAACCAATGTGCAGCCCGAACAGAAGTCCTCCGAAATCGCCCCCTCTGAGCCGCTCTTTATCGGCTCGCACTCCGGCGCTTCCGGCGCCTGGGTCAGCGGTCCCGAGGACCTCCAGACTGCCGAGACCAAGTCTCAGTACTTCTGGGGCTACTCGAATATGTCAACCGTGAAGGGCCTGTTCTGTGCGGGCGATGCGTCCGGCGCTTCGAGCCATAAGTTCTCATCCGGCTCGCATGCTGAAGGCCGCATGGCTGCCAAGTCCGCGATTAAGTTTGTCGTGGAAAACAATGCCGCGCCCAAGTTGGACCAGGCGACGGTAGACGCGCAGATCAAGAACATGATGAAGCCGCTGGAGACTTTCGAGCAATTCCAGAAGGCTACATCGGACGCCGATGTCAACCCCAACTACATCAAGCCGCGCATGTTCATGATGCGTTTGCAGAAGATCATGGACGAGTACGCGGGCGGCGTTTCGGCGCAGTTCACCACCAACAAGCCTTCTCTCGAGCGGGCGTTGGAGCTGCTGGCCTTCCTGAAGGAAGACTCCGAGAAATTAGCGGCGGCGGATGCGCACGAACTGATGCGGTGCTGGGAAAACATTCACCGCATGTGGCAGGCCGAAGCCCACGTGCACACCGTGTTGTTCCGCGAGGAGACGCGTTGGCCAGGCTACTACTTCCGGGCCGACACGCCGAAGCTGGACGACGAAAAGTGGCATGTCTTCGTCAACTGCCGGTGCGATCCGAAGAGCGGAAAGTGGGACGTGTTTACAAAGCCCATTATCCGGATTTTCGAAACCAAAGCCGCGACGGCTGGAGCTGACTAGTGTCAAGGGCGGGGCTTTCCACCCCACTACGCGTAAAAGTGCGCGTAGTGGGGGCCCGGGCTTGCTCGCAGGTCCCGCCCGTTTTTTCAATCGCCCGAGATTTTAAAGAGGCCCCTTGGATAAGTTGAACGAACCCCGTTGTCCCCACTGTGACGAACCACTGACAAAGTGGGAAAACCCGGAATTAAACTCCTGGGGAGGCGAATACCAGTACGTCTGCTTCAACGACGAGTGTCCTTACTTTACCCGCGGTTGGAATTGGATGCGGGAGCAATTCAATGTGAACGCTTCTTACCGTTACCGCTTCGATCCGGCCACGGGAGAGCGCGGTCCGCTGCCCGTGTGGTCCAAGCAAGCGTTGCGCACCAGTATTCTCACGACTGAATAAGAATTAAGGAGGCCCTGCTCATGGCTGAGGCTGAATTTCCGGAACCAGAAGTCTTACAAAACACGCCTCGGCTGGGCCCCGACGACCGATTCACATTCCATTGTGATCCGGCTCTCGATTGCTTCGGGCATTGCTGCCAGGACGTTTCCATCCTGCTGACCCCCTACGACGTGCTGCGCATGAAAAAAGCGCTGGGGATCACGTCCTCCGAGTTCATGGAGCAATACACCTCGATTGCGTACTCCGCGGAGAAGCGGGTGCCGGTGGTGTTTCTCAAGATGAACGACGGCGACAAGAAGTGCCAGTTTGTGAGCGAAAAAGGCTGCGGGGTTTATGGCAACCGTCCATGGGCATGTCGCATGTATCCGCTGGGAATGGCCGAACGGGCAACTTCGCAGGCGGCCGCCGAGCGATTCTATTTTGTGGTGAAAGAAGAGTTGTGTCACGGTCACGGCAAGGGCGGCGAATGCGCGGTTCGCGAGTTCATCGACGGCCAGGGAGTCGAGCCCTACGACGTGATGCAGTCACCATTCCGTCGGCTGCTGGCGTTGGCCGCGGAGCAGAAGGAAGCGCTGACGACCGACCAATGCGCCATGTATTACATGGCGCTGTACGATCTCGATCGCTTTCGACGCTTTGTCTTCGAGACACGCTTCCTCAACATGTTTGACCTGGACGAAGCGCGGGTCGATGCGCTCCGCACCGATGACGAAGAACTGCTGGAGCTGGCGGTCGAGTGGCTTGCCTTCAGCCTGTTCCAACAAAGAGCGATGCGGATGAACAAGTCCGCAGCCCAGCAACGGCGAGCCACTGGGCCCGCGGCATGCGGTAACGAAGTCTCGCCGGCCTAAACCATCATGCCTACTACGGAAACCGCGAACGGAAACAGCAAAGCCCTCCTCGTGATCGGCGGCGGCATCGCGGGCCTGACTGCGGCGCTCGATGCAGCCGAGACGGGACTCGATGTCATCCTGATTGAGAAATCACCTTACCTCGGCGGCCGTGTGGCCGGCTTCCATAACTATTTTCCCAAGCTCTGCCCGCCCTCATGCGGACTGGAAATCAACTTCAGGCGTCTGCGGAACAACCCGCGGATTACCGTCCTGACGCTGGCGGAGTTGGAAAAGCTGGAAGGCTCGCCGGGGCAATACGACGCGGTGGTCAAGATCGCGCCGCGATATGTGAGCTCGGCTTGCACATTGTGCGGCGACTGCTTCGACGTCTGCCATTCCGAAATTGCCGACCCGCTGGAATTCGGATTCAGCAAGACGAAGGCAGTGCACGCGCGCCGGTTGGCCGCGTTTCCCGCAACGTATGTGTTGGATCGCGCCGCTTGCGCCACTGACTGCCATGCCTGCGTGGATGCGTGCAAGTACGGGGCAATCGACCTTGCCCAGGGCACCGAGCGCAAGACGTTTCGCGTCGGCTCGGTGATCGTGGCGACCGGGTGGAAACCGTATGACGCGGCCAAGCTCGACAATCTCGGCTACGGCAAAAGCGTCAACGTGGTCACCAACGTAATGCTGGAGCGGCTGGCGGCAATGGATGGTCCGACCGGCGGAAAGTTGCTGCGTCCCTCCGACGGCAAAGCGCCAAAATCGGTGGCCTTTGTGCAGTGCGCCGGTTCGCGCGACGAGAACCACCTGCCCTACTGCTCGACGGTGTGTTGCCTGGCTTCCCTGAAGCAGACCACCTACGTCCGCAAGCTCTACCCGGAAGCCAAGGTCACAATTTTCTACATCGATGTCAGGACGCCCGGACAATTGCAGGAGTTTGCTTCCAAGGTGCGCTCCGACGAAGCGGTGGAACTGGTCAAGGGAAAGGTGGCCAAGGTCGAAGAGGACGCGCAGACCAACGATCTGCGAGTCACGGTGGAAGATGTGCTCGGCGGCAAGAAGATGACGCGGACGTTCGAGCTGGTAGTGCTGGCCACCGGGATGGTGCCCCAGACTGCCGGATTGCCCGCGGATTTCAAGCTGGACGAGTTCGGCTTCGTGATGAATGGCCCACCCGGACTTTTTGGCGCCGGCTGCGCCAAACGGCCGGCTGAAGTTTCCGCCACCGTTCGCGATGCGACCGGGGCGGCGCTGAAGGCGCTTCAGATCGCAATGGGGGCCGCGCACAATGGATAAGAAACTGGGACTCTACATTTGCAGCGGTTGTTCGATCAGCGACTCGGTGGATGTGGATAAGCTGGCGATCATGGCGCAGGCGGAGTACAAGCCGGCGGTGTGCCAAACCCACACATTTCTCTGCGGCGATGAGGGCGTGGCGATTATCCGCCGCGACGTTGAGCGCGAGAAGGTCGATGCGGTCGTGATCGCCGCGTGCTCGCCGCGCGCAAAAGCCGAGAGCTTTTCATTCGATCCCCTGATGGTGCTTGAGCGCGTCAATTTGCGCGAACAGGTTGCCTGGTGTCACGAAGCGAAGCACGAGGATACTCAGGCGCTGGCCGAAGACTACATTCGGATGGGCCTGGTGAAGGCCGGCAAGATGGAACCGCTGGAGGCGCTGCCGGAAGACACCATCTCCCGCACCGTGCTGGTCGTGGGCGGCGGCATCGCCGGCGTCAGTGCGGCGCTGGATTCGGCCGCTGCCGGATACGACGTTGTGCTCGTCGAAAAACAGCCGCAGCTCGGCGGATTCATGAAAGGCCTCAAGAAGGCTTTCCCGACGCGCGCCCCTTATACGGAAGCATCCTCCGACGGGCTCACGAGCAAGCTGCAGGCGGTGGTCTCGAACCCGCGCGTAAAAGTGTTCTGCTCAACCAGGATCGTGAAGACCGAAGGCCAGCCCGGGATGTTCGACGTGACCATGGAAGGGGCGTCGGGAACGTCGGTTCACCGCGTGGGCTCGATCGTTATGGCAACCGGCTGGCAGCCGTACGATGCGGCCAAGCTGGGAGCGCTCGGCTACGGATTGCCGAACGTGATCACGAATGTCGAGCTGGAGCAGATGGCTGCACGCGGGCAAATCACGCGGCCATCGGATGGCAAGCAGGCTAAGCGCGTGCTGTTTTTGCAGTGCGCCGGCTCCCGCGAGCAGGATCACTTGGCCTACTGTTCCTCGGTCTGCTGCATGACAACCCTGAAGCAAACAGAATACATCCGCGAGCAGGACTCGCAAGCCGAGGTCTACGTCATTTACCGCGACATCGTTACCCCGGGACCTTACGAGAAGTATTACCGGAAGGTTCAGGATCACCCGTTGAATTTTTTCATGAAGGGCAAGGTAACCCAGGTTGCGGCGGCAGCGGATGGCCGGGTGCAGGTGAGCCTCGACAGTGAATTGCTGGGCGCGCCGATGCAGGTGACGGTCGACTTAGTGGTGCTGGCAACCGGCATGGTGCCAAATTCCGCCGATGGTCCGGCAATCCGCGCTTTGCGTGATGCCAATGCCAAGCTGGCCCGCAATGAGTCCGAGACGCAGTGCAAGGATGCGGAGGCGATCATCGCACAGATGAAGCCGCACGAGGGAACGGAGATTCTGAATCTCACCTACCGGCAGGGTCCCGATCTGCCCGTGCTGCAAGGTGGGTTCCCCGATTCCAAATTTGTCTGCTTCCCTTACGAGAGCATGCGGACCGGCATCTATGCGGCGGGAGCGGTTCGCGCGCCGATGGACGCGGCGTTAACGGAAGAGGACGCTGGCGGAGCGGTAATGAAGGCCATTCAGTGCATCGAGCTGGCAAGCCGCGGCCAGGCGGTGCACCCGCGTACGGGCGATCTCTCCTACCCCAGCTTCAACCTGCAACGCTGCACGCAATGCAAACGTTGCACCGAGGAATGCCCGTTCGGTTCGCTCGATGAAGACGAGAAGGGCACGCCGAAATTCAACCCGTACCGCTGCCGGCGCTGCGGAATCTGCATGGGCGCCTGCCCGGAACGGATCGTTTCCTTCAAGAATTACTCGGTGGACATGATCGCCAGCATGGTGAAGGCGATCGAAGTCCCCGACGAATTCGAAGAGAAGCCGCGTGTTTTGGTGCTGGCCTGCGAGAACGACGCGTATCCCGCGCTCGACATGGCCGGCCAGGCCCGCCAGCAGTACGACGCATCTGTGCGCATTATCCCGCTTCGCTGCCTGGGCTCGATGAATATCGTGTGGATCGCCGACGCCTTGTCGCGCGGCATCGACGGCGTGCTGCTGCTCGGATGCAGGTTTGGCGACGACTATGAGTGCCACTACATGCGCGGCAGTGAACTGGCAAACCGCCGCCTGGAAAACGTGAAGGAAACCTTGCAGCGGCTGCAACTGGAATCCGAGCGCATTCACCTGACACAGCTCGGCATGGATGACTACGGCCGCCTGCCGGATATCATCAACGAATTTGCGGCTCGTATTCGCGAGATTGGACCGAATCCATATAAGGGCTTTTAGCCATGGGAAACCCGATCCTGGTCGAACCCGATACTGAATTAATCCGCGACGTGATGGAAGCGGGCGGAGGCGACCTGAAGAAGTGTTTTCAGTGCGCGACGTGCGCTTCCACCTGTTCGCTCTCGCCCGAAGAGAGCACCTTTCCGCGTAAACAGATGCTGCTGGCGCAGTGGGGCCTGAAGAATGAATTGCTGAAAGACCCCGCACCCTGGCTTTGCTTCTACTGCGGCGAGTGCTCGAAGTCGTGTCCCCGGCAGGCCAACCCCGGCGAGACCATGATGGCGCTGCGCCGGTACCTGACGACGCAGTACGACTGGACAGGGCTTTCGCGCCTGATGTACCGCTCGGCGTTTTGGGAGATCGGGATACTCGCGCTGGTGGCGGCGTTTGTCGTGGCTCTGTTCACGCTGCCGCAAAGTTTCGGCTTCGGGCTGTTGAGCCGTTCCGGCCCGCTGCCTTTGTCGAACGTGATGCTCGACAAGTTCGCCCCGAAGGAAATGGTGCACCTGGGCGATACGATCATGGCGGCGCTGCTGAGTTTGCTGCTGCTGGCGAACGCCGCGCGCATGTTTCTCGGCCTGACGCGCGATGGCAATATCCCGGCCCGCCTCTATTTCGCGCAGATCGGGTCCCTGATTGTTCAGGGCGTCACGCAAATGCAGTGGAAAAACTGCAACGACAGCGACGCGAGCAGAAACTGGATACGCCATCTCTTTCTGGTTAGCGGCTACGCAACGATCTTTACCCTCGTTGTGGTGTTCCTGCCGTGGTTCCAGATCCAGGACAGCAGCTTTCACTGGACCAGCATTCTGGGCTACTACTCGACGGCGGTTTTGCTGGTTACGACAGCATGGATGGTGTTGGACAGAATCGGCAAGCGGACTGAGATGCACCGCTTCAGCCATCTCTCCGACTGGCTGTTTCCCATACTGCTTTTTCTCACGGCGGTGACCGGTATTTTAGTTAACATCTTTCGGCTGCTGAATCTGCCCATGCCGACCTACGTAACGTACGTCGTGCACATGGCGATTGCGGTGCCGATGCTGGTTGTGGAAGTTCCGTTCGGCAAGTGGTCGCACCTGCTATACAGGCCGCTCGGAATCTTTGTTGCCACGGTAAAAAGAAAGGCGCTGGAATCCGCGAGCGAGGAGGCGGCCGTTACCGGCCAAGCCCTGGCTAGCAATGGTTGAGATCGAATCGCGAAGGAGGACCGAGAGGCGGCATGGGAAACATTCAAGACGCCAGGTTGCTGCTTGAAAGTATTTCCCTGACCGGGTTGGTATCGAAGGTTTGCGGCTTATGGCAGTTTGAGCCGCCGATGTGTGGTGTTTCATATTCGCTTAGTGCCGTGCGCGCCGTCTTGCCGGCTTTTCATTTCCGTACCGGTAATCGCGGTGGCGTAGGAAAACAACACCGATAGGTGTATGCCGCTCCTGTCACGGAGTCCATGGGGCCGTCGTTGGCCTGAAGGAATCTCGACATGAACGGGACTTCATATCTTTAGGAGAACTTATGAGTAAGCTCGTTCCACCGCATGGAAGCTCCGAACTGAAACCCCTTCTTTTAGAGGGCGCGGCAAGAGCTGCGGAAATCAAGCGTGCGCAAACAATGAAAAAGGTGCCGGTCACCAGCCGCGAGAGCGGCGATCTGATCATGATGGGCATCGGGGCATTCACGCCGCTCGATGGTTTCATGGGCAAGGCGGACTGGCAGGGCGTCTGCGACACCTTCCAGATGCCGAGCAAGAAAAACTTGTTCTGGCCCATTCCGATCACGTTGTCGACCACAGAGGAAATCGCGAAATCAATCGGACCGAACGAAGAAATCGCTCTCATCGACAGCGAGAGCCAGGAACTAGTGGCCACGATGAAGGTCACCGAGAAATACAGCATCGATAAGGCTCATGAGTGCAAGCAGGTGTTCGCGACCAACGATCCGGCACACCCGGGCGTGCAGAAGGTGATGGAGCAGGGCGCGATCAATCTGGCTGGCCCCGTCAAGGTCGTGTCGGAACTGGATTTCCCGGAGACTTTCAAGGGAATTTACGAGCGTCCGGCCGAAGCGCGGAAGCAGTTCGAGGAGCGCGGCTGGAACTCGGTGGCCGCCCTGCAGTTGCGCAACCCGATGCACAATTCGCATGCCTATCTGGCTTGGATTGCCATCGAGATCTGCGACGGCGTGTACGTCCACCAGTTGCTCGGCAAGTTGAAGCCCGGCGATATCCCGGCCGATGTGCGCGTGCGCGCCATTGATGCGCTGGTCAGCAAGTATTTCCGCAAGGAGCGGGTGATTCAGGGCGGCTACCCCATGGAAATGCGGTACGCCGGTCCACGCGAGGCATTGCTGCACGCGTTGTTCAGACAGAACTACGGCTGCTCGCACCTGATCGTTGGGCGGGATCATGCCGGAGTTGGCGATTATTACGGCCCGTTTGACGCGCAGAAGATATTCAAAGAAATTCCAGCCAACGCGCTGCAGATTCAGCCGCTGCCGCTGGATTGGACATTCTACTGCTACGAGTGCGGCTCCATGGCTTCGATGAAGACCTGCCCGCACACGACCAAGGCTGTGATCGACGATAACGGGCAGTACAAAGGCGGCGCCCGGCTGATGCTATCCGGCACGCTGTTGCGGAAACTGATGAGTGAAGGCAAGCCGGTTCCGGCGGAGTTCTCGAAGCCGGAGGTGATTGCCGTCCTCAACGAGTACTACAACAAGCTGGAAGTGAAAGTGGAAGTAAAGCTGCACTCGAAGGCAACAGGATCGTAACGAGAGCGGTTTCAAAGCAGGTATCCCGGAGCTAGCAACGCCGGGCCTAACCGCCCGGCTGCTTCACGGGCATACCTTCCGCGAAACCGGTTAGGGCTTTCAATCTGCGAAACGATCCGCAGGTCCGGGCCGCTTGCCGTTCAGGCGGGCGGCCTTGTTTCATTAGGGAGGAAAGGAGGAGCCATGACTAAGTATTTTCCAAGGTTGTTGGGCCTCATAACAGTGCTACTGCTTTTGCCGACACAATTATTCGCGGCCGGTGGGGCAGATTTACCGGATCTAATGGTCTTAGTGGCTGATACGCGAAAGTTTAAAGGCTGGGAAGCGTGGTGGGGGAACATATATAACGAAGGTCATCTTGCATTTGCCCTCATCACCACGCTCATCATTCCGGTGGCTGGAGTGATTCTGGGTTTGCTGGCGGATGTGGTGATGTCCCGATTGGGAATCGACCTGAAGAACAGAGCGCTGGCCGAACATTAACCGTGGCGCTTCGGCAAGGAGATGAATATGGATTGGTTGCATACACTCATGCCTATCGCCGGCGTCCCAATTTTTTGGCCAGGGCTGATTATTCTGGGTTTCGGCGTGGGCATTATCGGAGGTTTTTTCGGGATGGGCGGAGCTTGGATGGTAACGCCCGGCCTGAACATTCTCGGTTTTCCAATGGCCTTTGCGATCGGCACAGATGTAGCGCACATGGCCGGCAAGTCTCTCATATCCACGATGCGGCATTCGAAGTTTGGCAATGTGGATTACCGACTGGGTTTCATCATGGTCTTCGGCACCATCGGCGGGTTTGAAGTCGGCGCCCAAATGATCATGTGGCTGGAGCGCATCGGTCAAATCAACATTGTTGTCCGCTGGCTGTACGTGGCGCTGTTGACCCTGATCGCCTGGATGGTTTTTACCGATGTCGCCAAGAGAAAAAGAAAAGAGCGCGAAGCGCTGGCGACCGGCCAAAAACTGGATGCCTTGGCCACCGGGCTGGAATGGCACAAGAGACTGCATAAAATCAACATTCCCCCGATGATCAACTTTAAGGTTTCGGGGATTCGCTGCTCGGCCTGGCTGCCTATCAGCATCAGCTTCCTGACGGGATGGCTGGCGGGCATCCTGGGTATCGGTGGCGGACTGGTTCGCATGCCGGCGTTGATTTACCTGCTTGGAATTCCGACGCATATCGCCGTCGGCACCGACCTGTTTGAAGTGGCTATCTCGGGTCTCTACGGCGCGGCTACCTATAGCTACAAAGGCCGGGTTGAGCTGTTCGCAGCTCTCGTTATGCTGTGCGGCGCGGCGGTCGGCGCGCAGATCGGTACCGTGGCTACCAAGTACGTCAAAGGGTATGGCATCCGAATCTTCTTCGGCTTGGCCGTAGTAGGTTGTGAGCTGTCGATCATTATGAAGTTGCTCTCGGGCATTTTTCCAAACGTCAAACAGATTACGGACTCGGCGGCAACGGTTATAGTTCTCGGCGCGGTATCGGCAATTTCACTCTACATTCTGATTGCGTTCCTGAAAGGCGTCCGGGAGGAACGGGCGCAAAGGCGGTCCCAAAAAGTGTCCTCAGCTCATGCTGACTAGAAAGGAGCGAACCATGACAATTAGCAAAAAGATGTTAACGCTGCTTCTGGCATGTGCCCCTGTGCTGTTCACTTTGGGATGCAGTGACTACGGGAAGGTCGATCAGGGGCGGGTTATCGCATTCGATAAGCAAAACGGGTTGGTCACCGTGATTCGCGACTCGGCAGGTACGACGAACAAGCCCAAGTATGACGTGCTGCCGCCCATCACTGTAAAGGTTCCAACCGATCCAGACGAGATGGGGCCGCACCCGGCGGCGGGTAAACGGCTGCTGTTTGATACGGACGGCAAGAAGCTCGTGGTGTTCGATGCGGTCGCCGGCAGCATTAAGACAATTACCTACACGCCGCTGATGGAAGCGTCGAACGTAGCCAAAGACGATGTTCGGGTCAAGGGCGTCCAGTTTCCCATAGTCGATCGGCAGAACAAGGCAATTACTATTTATTCATCTCGCGACAGGAAACTGGTGAAGTTCACGCTGGCTGACGAGTACTTTGCGCTTCCCGATGACACCTGGAAAGCGGGAGACGACGTCCGTTACTACTACAAGCAGCCAGGCCAGGCACTCCGCATGATGAATGTCAGTGCAACCGACGTAATGAAAGGATGAGACCCAGAATGTAGTTGCGGTGGACTAAAATTGTTGTGGTTCTGCCTGCAACCGGCCGTCTCTCCCTGCGACTCGGTGGAATTTTGCCCTGTGGAGCAGGCGCAGTTGTCTGTATTCACTACGCCGGGCGCAAATGCATTGGGGCAGACGGCGGCAGCACCGTGGCTGTGGCACGATGCTGGCCGTGCGGCGGCGGTGGTAAATTGATTTGCCCTCGGTGGGAACTGCGAGACGCCCGCACTCGCGGGTTCCGAACGGTGGGCATTGCGGGTTTCAACGAGCCTGTTCGCACGGCGAAGCTGAACCAGGGGTGATGTTCGATGCCGTGGTGGTGGAAGAAGAAAAAGCTGACGGAAGCAGCGGGTTCTCTGCAGGACAGGATCCGCGGCCGTTACGTCAGCTTTCGCGAACTGCTCTCCCTCAATAACGATTGTTTGGAGTTGCTGGCCAGTATTCAGGAGGACCTGCAATACGCTCCGCCCACACGGGAGTTGCTGAGCGATCGCGTGGGTTCCGTCTTCGACAAGACCGCCGAGGTGGTTCGAACGCTGGAACGGCTGACCGGCTACGACCATCAGTCGCTTCTAACATCGGTGCAGGCGCAGCGTCAGGAAGTTGAGCGGTACATCGCAGCCGATGACTTGAGACCCACGAACCTTTCGGCCTCGCTCTCCGAGGTTAATGCAGCCTCCGGCGCCGAAGCGGGAGCCAAGGCCGCCGTGTTGGGCGAGATCAAGAACAAACTGCGATTGCCCGTGCCTGACGGTTTTGTCCTCACCGCACACGCGTACCGGCAATTCTGCGGCATACCACTGTGGCAGCAGTTCCGCGATACCACACGAAACCTCGACCTCAACGACCTCAACGTCCTGCGCAAAGTTTCCGCCGAACTGACTGAATTGGTAATGGCTACGCCGGTGCCGCGAGCGATTGAAGTCGCTCTTACTGAGCGCGCCCTTGCTTTGCAGCGAGCCGGCCTGGCAATTGCGGTCCGATCCAGCGCCGTGGGCGAAGGCGGCGAAAGAACATTTGCCGGCCAGTTCACCAGTTATCTCAATGTTCCCGTCGATCAGGTTGTCGATGCTTACAAACGAGTGGTGGCCGGGCGTTTCAGTGAACGAGCGTTGTTCTACCGCTTGTCCGCCGGGCTGCCGGAAGTGGAAAGCCCGATGGCGGTGCTTTGCCTCGGGGTGGTGCGGGCGCAAACGGCGGGGATTCTCTACACCAGAGACCCGAAGGATCGCAAGCTCGATGCCCTTTGGATCACCGCCACAAGAGGACTCGGACTGGACATCGCCAGCGGCCAGGTGCCCGCGGACCTTTTTGTGGTGGAGCGCAAGTGGCCCCATCGAGTAGTGGAGCAAAGTATCGTCACCAAAAATGAAGCGGTTGTGCTGGCGGAGAACGGCGGGGTGCTTCGCCGCCCCACATCGCCTGAAGAGGCTTGCGCCCCGAGCCTCAACCCGCGAGAACTGGCGCTGCTGGCGGATTGGTCTCTTCGCATCGAAAAGCACTTCGGCGTCCCGCAGGATATCGAATGGGCGCGAGATGAGCGCGGACAGGTCTGGATTGTGCAAGCACGGCCCCTGGCTCTGGTGGACTCGCCGCAGACACGAAGCAAGGCGCGGGTAAAGGAAGAGCCGCTTCTCGCCGGTGGCCGTACTGTTTATCCGGGCAGGGTTTCCGGTCCTGCGTTCCTGGTCACCGACTTGAAGGCTCTGGGCGATACGCCCGAGGGCGCCATTTTGTTTTTGCGCAAGTCATCGCCTGAGATCGTGACGGTTTTCCCCCGCATTTCGGGAGTGGTGGCCGAGATGGGAAACGTGGCGGGCCACGCCGCCTCCTTGCTGCGGGAAGCCAAGATTCCTTCGATATTCGAGTTGGGCGGCGCCTTCGAACGTGTTAAGGACGGCGATCCCATCAGTCTGGACGCAGTGCAGCCGAGAATCTATTCCGGAATGTTGTGGTCGCCCAGGGTCATTGAATCGCAAATCCAGGAACGGTATCAGGACTCCCGCGTCAAAGCTGACCCGATCAACCGGCGGTTGCTGGTGCTTCATCTGCTGGATACCTCATCTTCCGATTTTCGCCCGGCAGGCTGCAAGTCGGCGCACGACGTGCTGCGGTTCTGTCACGAAAAGGCGGTTGAGGCGATGTTCGCCGTGAACGACAACGCCTTGGAAGGCGATTTGACCTGCTCGAAAAAGCTGATGACGCCGGTGCCGGTAAATATCTATGTGCTTGACCTCGGAGGCGGTTTGGCGCTCGAGGATCCATCGGCAACGGAGGTCCGGCCATCGGAGATCGTCTCCTGGCCTTTTCAGGCGCTATGGCGCGGCTTGACTCATCCGGGCGTTACCTGGCAGCGCCAGATGCCTGCCAGCCTGAGCGACCTGGCGTCGGTCATGGCGAATTCGCTCACCGCGACAACGGGAGCCATGCGGGCCCTGGGCGATCGCAGTTACCTGTTGGTGGCCGACGAGTATATCAACCTCAACACGCGGTTGGCCTATCACTTCACGCTCGTCGATGCCTGTCTGTCGCCGAACGCGAGCCACAACTACATCTCTTTCCGCTTCGCCGGAGGAGGCGCTACGCCCTACCGCCGCAATCTCAGGGCCTGCTTCGTCGAGGCTTGCCTGGCGCACTATGGATTCCTGGTGGACCGCCGGAATGACCTGGTGAACGCATGGTTCAAGAAGGCGCCCGCGGACGAGACCGACGCTCGACTGAATATTATCGGGCGTCTCATGGCTTGCACCAGCCAACTGGATATGTACATGACCAGCAATGCGGTGATGCGGCATTACGTGCAGCAATTTCTGGACGGCAACTATGCCTTTGCGGTTGCCGATGATGCCGGCGTAAAGCCGACAGCGGCTGACGTTTAAGTTTGCACGGCCGATCCCGCACCGGATAGTATCTGCAACCCTCGGCTAAACCCGATTCGCGGAAACCGCGCTGGGAGCGTAAAACCGCCGAGATGCCGCGGAATGTTGACCGAAAATCTACATCGTTTGCTCCAGTAATCCTGACCTGTTTTGAAGGTGGCGCGCTCCTGTCCTCTTCAAGTAATTGATTACCACCCCACTTCGGTGATAAATTCGCTGCAATCAATCACGTTCTTCCGACTGGAAGATCCCCTGTATCGATATAGCCAGAGTGGCTAAGCTTTTGGAAAAGGAATTCCACGAATGAGCGGCAGCTATCGTACTCCCCACGAATGTGAGGAGATTTTCTCTGCAATCGATCCCGAGAAGGTGCGGGCGGCGGCGGCGCATCTGCGCGCGTGGTTGCCGGAACCGGACCGTCAACGCCTCTGTAAGATCATTGCTGAGCACGGACATTACGGGTGGATTTTTCACTTGCACGATGAGGAAGTGGCGGCGGAGCCCAGCCATCGTTCGAAGGCGGTGATTGCGGCCAGAGGACATTTTCAATTCGCCACGGTGGTTCGTAATGAACTTCGGTGCTCTGGCTTTGGCGAGAGGGAGTTGGGAGTTCAAAACCTGGACGATGTGTATCTGTTCATTGTCGAGGAAGCGTTGAAAGAGCAACGCTGAAATTGGCGAAAGCCCCGAGGATTGGCGGAAGAGGTCTTCCTCAAGGTCTCATCTCTCTCTGATTGTTAGGACTCTGGACACAAGTCTATTTCTTCCAGCCGCGAGAAAAGGCAGATCCTTCGCTGCTCCATCCCAATCACCCCAGCAAGCGGGGCTCGCCGGGGATCTGGTTCGCTCAGGATGACACTCACGAGTTTTATTAATTGATGCGAAGTATTGCAGTCATCACTTGACGGCTTTTGTTCTCTTGACCAAGTCTTTAATATCCTGGGGCTGCTTATCGTAAATCGGCTTCATGGCGGCGACGAAGGCTTTCTTTTGCTTAGGGGTCAGCGTGGTAATCACGCAGCCGGCTGCGACTACTTTATCCTTTGATGTCTGCACCGTCTCAGCCCACAACTTAAACTGCATGGCCTGAGCATCTCTGGTTGCCTGCTTGATGATCTCGATTTCTTCCGGGGACAACTTCGAAGCCAGCGATTTCCTGCTGCCGATAATGATGTCCGGATTCCTGGTATGTTCGTCTTCAATGAAATACTTAGCGAGCTGATAATGGTTTGTCTCGTCGTAGGTCGGATAATTGTTTTCCGCTCCGTCAAGCCTCCCGTCCTTCAAGGCCGCATAGGTGTCTCCGTGAAACATCGGGATGGCTTTCGCCCCGAAGGAGTCAACCATCGATGTCATCAGCTCATTCTGTAAGGTGCGTATCTTCAGGCCCTTCAAGTCAGCCGGGACCTTCACGAGGGTTTTCGTATAGAAGTTTCTCGTCCCGCCATCGAACCAACCGAAGCCTATAAAATCATTCTTCTCGGCGGAGGCAAGAACGTCATTGCCCACTGGCCCGTTTACCACTTTGAGCATGTGATTCACATCGCGAAAAATATACGGCAGCAAAAACGCATTCAAGCTCGGTACGTATTTGGTTACAGGTCCGATATTGATTCTGGTTAGATCAATCTCTCCCTCCTGTACCTTCTTAATTACGACGGCTTCGTCTCCGAGCTTCATGCTGTGATAGATATCGATGATGACTCGGCCCTTGGTTCTCTCCTTGACGAGTCTGGCAATTTCAAAATCTCCGACCGTGGTTGGATAGCTGGCCTCGTGAATCTCAGCAAACTTCAAGGTGACCGGCTGCTTTTGCCCAAAAGCGACACCGGGAAAACCGAATAGAATGACGACAGAGACAAGAGAAATCAGAACCAGAATCGATCGCTTCATCGCAATTCTTCTCCCTGCTAAGTTTTTGGGAATATTCAAGCGATCAATATTAGGCCGCACGGCAGGCTATTGCAAAACTATTTGGAGCCTTGTGGTCAACACCAGGATTACCAACGAAGCCTTGGCAGACTCGAGTTTGTCTTCGCAAAAAAGAAGGCACGCCACACGGCGTGCCGAGTCATAGAGGAGAAGTATTCTAGCGCGGTTCCCCTTCCGCGAATCCGGTCTAGAACCCTGGGCCCCTGGCGCCGGGGGGAACCCTTATTTCGTTGAGCCCGCGGATAATCTGCTGCTCCTGTGGGCTAAAACCGGACTTGAACTGTCCCGACTCAAGCGCTTTGCTTCTTTGGTCCGGCGGAAGACCGCGCAGTTGACGTAACTGCTGCACCACGGCCTGCCGGCGATCAGGCCCGAGGCCTCGGAACTGCTGGAACAAACCCTCCACCCGCTGCTGCTGTTCCGGGGGCATGTGCTCGAGCAACTCCATGCGGTTCAAAACCTGCTGCCTCTTATCAGGCGGCAAACTGCTGAAGCGCTCGAGGCGTTGCCGCAGCATTTGCTGACGTTCCGATGGAAGACCTTGGAAGTCTTTATCCTGTTCGAGCTGTTTCCTCATCTGGTCGGATGGCAAGCTGCCGTACCTGCGAAGCCAATCGCCACGATGCGGCCCGGGGCCGCGCAACTGGTATCCCTGCTGGGCATTGGAACCGGGCGGAGGGCCTTGCGGCCCGGGACCTCTGCCCACCGATTGCGCAAGTTGCAGTCTCCGACCCTCTGACGGGCGCGGCACCATTGGCGGCCTGGCTTGCGTCCTGACCGCTACATTCGCTCTTGCATAACTCGTGGATACCGCAGACCTGTGGGTAGACGCCGCCGTTGGCAGCGGGACGGTAAGGGCGCAAGACAGCACCAACAGCACGATGGGGTGAGACGTGATCACTTTCTCGGATCCTTCAGCTTCAATCGCCTGTGCCGGCTCCTTCGCGGGGTACACCTTTCGCGAATCCGGTCTAGTTCGCAGCGCCTCCGCTGTCGCTGTTGTCCAAAACGTCAAGCGCCTCGAACTCTTGTAATAGGTCAGAGTGCTTTTCCAGGTACTGCAAATCGCCTACAGCAGTACCCCTGACCACTGCCGGAGCTGCATGATCCGCGCTCTTCGTGTCGTCTTGCCGGCCCAGGAATGAACCCACGCCCAAGGCAAGCAGAACAGTGGCTGCAAGCCCAACGGCAGCCGGCTTGCGAAACCAGCCGAACCATCCCGCCGCAGGCTTTTGCTGCTCTTCGCGGAGCCGGGCCTGGAGCTTGACATCGAAATACGGCGACGGCTCCGGCGCCTGCCACTCGTCGAGCAGCGCCATCGTCCTCTTCATCTGCTGCAATTCGAGCGCGCATGGATCGCAAACCGAGCAATGCGACTGAATTTCCGGTGAAGCCGGTCCGCCTTCCACCGCTACTTCCAACAGTTGTTCGCGAACATCCCTGCAATTCATAACAGCCCCTAGATAAAGTCCTTCAGCTTTTCCCGCAAAGTCTCGTACGCGCGGAATAGTAATGATTTAGTCGCCGATTCGCTCAGGTTCAGTACTCCGGCAATCTGGCGATAGTCCATGTTCTGATACTTATGCATAATGACGGCCATGCGTTGCCGCTCCGGCAGTTCTTCCACATGACGACGAATTGCCGCCAGCCGCTCACGACGAAGTATTCGTTGTTCGACATTCAGCGTGGTATCGGCCACATCGATCGAAAGCCCGGTTTCTTCGTCGGTTTCGTCCAAACTAACCTTGGTCTCCGGGCGCTCGTGCTTGTTGTCGCGAGCGTGATTCACGGCCAGGTTGGTTGCAATCCGGTAGAGCCAGGTGGTGAACTTTGCGCTTGCGGCATAGCCTTCCCGCGAACGGTAAACGCGCAGGAAAACCTCTTGCGCCAACTCCTCGGCGATGGCCGAGTTATGCACCATCCGGTACATAAAACTGATCATTGCGCGCCGGTATTTCTCGATCAGGTAATTGAATGCGGCGTCATCTCCGGCTTTGACCCGGAGCATAATCTCAGCGTCACTCAGGTCAGCAGCAGGAGCACCACCCGGTTGGACTCGAACCGCATTGCCTGGGCCTTGCTGACCGGCGCCGACATATCCTGCAGGCATTACCCGCTCAAACGCTGCGCTGCCCATACCCGATGGAACACCCTCCGCATCGGAAAGTTTCGGGCTGTTTCCACTCGGAGCAGAGTCGGTTCCGGGGGGGAAATCGGCAGCGGGCCGTTTGGTGTCTCTCAAGTCCATCCAGAGTCCGGGGTGAGAAGCGGAATATCTAATCAATTATGCCTGATCGGCGGCAAGTCTGAAGGCCGGAAAGTGCCATCCAGGCGATGCCGGAGCAGCTCCACTCTTGCAAGTCGTTGATTACTAAGTCATTGCTTGACCTTTCCAGGCCGTCGCAGACGGTGCTCATCGTCATTTGCTCACCCGCCGCTCACAACCGGCAATAACATCACCTCATCGCCTTCCCTGAGATATGTCTCCGCTGGGTTCTGCGGATTGACGAAGGCCCCATTGAGAATGACCAGGACCTCCGCCCCGAATTCCAGGTTCTCGCTATCGAAGACAATCTTGCGGAAAACGTCATCCCGTAACGCGAGCTGACGGGCCATATCGCAAATGGTTTCGCCGCCGGATATAGAAACAGAAACTCCCTCCGGATTCGTCCACACGGCGTCCAGGCCGGCAAGCGACCAGCCAGCGAGCTTCAGTTTCACCGTCGGCATCGACCCCTCAATTGCGCTCTACACTCAGCAGCTCAGGCAGATGTTATTTTGGCTCCAGGTCCGGAATGAGTTTCTCCAAGCCAAGGGACTTCAAAGTGTGAGGAAGCGGCCTGCCCGTTGCTGTGTCCCATCCCATGAGCTGAAAATAAAAGCTCTTCATCCAATCGAAATACGGGGCAACACTCTTTCCTTGCGCCGGTCCGTCGGTCGGCGTCGAGCCGTAACGCGGAGACGGAGCCTCGAGCGCAGGATCCAAACCATGCCGGAAGTTAAAGACCCGGAGCTGGTTGACGATCCGGCGGCCGATGATTTGTGCATCGGCCACCTGGAAATCGCGGCCGGTGATGGCGTTCACACACTCAACGGTCAACTGAGGATTGAGGGTGATGAAACGGCAAATCGACAAGCTATCGAGAAAGACCAACCAACCCTCGAGCATCCCGTTGACGCCGGCGACCTCCCACGGCGAGAAGTGATTAGTGACGGGCGGCTGACCAAAATAGGCTGGGGAGGTGAGGCGAGCACCGCACTGAATAGTGCCGGTGGCGGAGACACAGGTGTCCAGCATCTCTCCCCAAATGGCGCGATGATCATGCCCTCTCGGAGTCGCTCCCTTGAGGACATACACGCCCATATTAGGAGCATCACCGCCGACTTTTTTCGCAGCACGCATGACCCCTTCGGCCAGCAGGTCGCCAACTCCTTCCCGTCTGCTTATCTTTAGCAGGAGTGCATGGGCGGCCTCGGTATTGCCCCAGCGCATGTCCAAGCCGTCCAAGTCGTTGGCGGTGAGAATTCCCTTCTCGTAGCACTCCATGACCCAGCCAACAACCCAAGTCGCTTCATTCACGTCAAGGCCGAGTCGATCGGTGACGTTGGAGAGTTTGACATAGGCTCCGGGGTCGTTGTTGCCGATCTGCGGCCCCCAGCCCGACATGCCCTCGTACTCGGGTTCCTCGCCCTCATAGCCGGCGTAGGGACCCTCCGTAACCTTCATATACTTCGTATGCACCATCCCGCATGCCCAGCACGGCTTATTCCGGTGCTCGAAGTGGGTACGAATATACTGGGCGTTCATCTGCTCGTGTTCAGGAAAAACATTGGTTGTATAGTTGCGAATTGGAAGACTGCCCGCCTGGGCATGGACGGAAAAGGCAGCGCCAGTTCCCCACTTATACATTTGTCCGCCTTTAGCGGCCTTCGCGTCTTCCAGCAGGGCTCTCGATTTCTCTCGAAACAGCTCCTTGTTATACAGAGAAACTGGTTGGCGCCCCTGAGTGACCGCGACGGCCTTGAGGCGCTTTGCTCCCATGACACATCCACAGCCGCCCTTCGAGCAAAGATGCCCCCTGTCGCCCCCGACAAGCGCAAAGCGAACCTTGTTTTCTCCGGCAGGGCCGATCCCGTACACGCTCAGCCGGGCTTTCGTGCCAAGGTCCTCCCGGACCGCGTCCTCGGTTTCCCAGGTGTCCTTTCCCAGCAGCGCGGAGGCATCGCGCAACTCAACCTTGTTATCCGTAATACTCAGATAAACCCAACGGGGCGACTGCCCTTGAATAATCACCGCGTCGTACCCGGCAGACTTGATGTAAGCCCCCCAAAAACCATTGGCCTGCGAGGCAACCGCCAAGTTGGTCATCGGACCCTTGGTGACCAGGGAAAACGTCCCACTGCCCGCGAGAGCTGTACCCCCTACGGGTCCGGAAGCCATGACAATAAGGTTGCGAGGATCGTCCCACTCCACACCAGGCGGGACCTCGCGATATAGATATTCCGCGCCGAGTCCCGTGCCGCCGAGATAGTTCTCCACCAACGCAGGCTCCAGTGGTTCGTCCCAATGAGTTCCGCTGGTCAAATTAACCCGCAGGATTTTTCCCATATAGCCCCACAGTGTCTGGCTCATCACGCCTCCCTTTTGCTACTGCGCGAACCTGTCCGTCCCTAGCAGGCCCCGCCCGCGCTAACATCGCCGCGGATGGGCGTCACGCGTCATGGTAACTAACAATACGACGCCGATGAACACAATTCGAGCGATTCAGAACTGAAAGAATCCGCTATATTGACAACGCAGGCGCTTCGGATTCAAATTCGAGGTCGACCTTCCCATCGTGCAGGAGGAACAGTGAACCTGGCCCGGCAAGCGACGCCAAAGCGTCTGATCGTGGGCATCAGCGGCGCCAGCGGCGCCGAGATCGGCATTCAACTGTTGCAGGCAATGCAGCGCCAGCCGGAATGGGAAACCCACCTGGTGATTTCAGAGGGGGCGAGACGGACGATCAGGCTGGAAACCACATACTCCGTCGAGCAGGTAGAGGCCCTGGCGACGCATTGCCATTCTCTGGACGACATCGGCGCCGGCATCGCCAGCGGCACCTTCAAGACGGAAGGCATGGTGGTGGCGCCGTGCAGCATGAAGACGGTCGCGGGCATCGCGCACGGCTATTCGCAAAACCTGCTGCTGCGTGCCGCCGACGTGGTCATCAAGGAGCGCCGCAAACTGGTGCTGGTCGCCCGCGAGTCCCCGCTGAGCAGCGTGCACCTTAACAACCTCCTGATACTGGCCAACGCCGGGGTCGTCATTCTGCCGCCGGTGCTCACCTATTACCACCGCCCAGCCACCATTCAGGACATGACGGCACACATCGTGGGCAAGATTCTGGACGTATTTGGAATCGAATTCGCGGGCTTCAAGCGCTGGGAGCCAAATCCGGCAAGCCCGCAGCCGGACTCCTGAGCCCCGAACTCCCGGCGGCCAGTATTTCGTCCGACAAACTTGGGGGAGCCGTTGTGAGGGTGGGATTTTCGATTTCCCGATACTCTTACCATCTCTAATCTACCGTAGGTAAGTGATTTAGAGATGGTGGGCGCTACAGGATTTGAACCTGTGACTTCCACCGTGTGAAGATGGCACTCTACCGCTGAGTTAAGCGCCCACTGCTTGCGGCCGGGGGCCCCGACAAGCCCGCTGGTGGCTTGTTGGGGTTGGGAAATCAACTATTTGCGATTCTAACATTTAGCTTCGCGGGGACGCAAAGGAACAACCGGAAATACCGGTGGCGACGCCGTCGCGCGCATCGCTGGACCCAGTGAACACGGCTTGGAGGCGCTCTCCGCGGTCATTCGTAAGCTGAGTCCGGCTCCGGCAGGGGCGTCACACGGGCTGCAATCAATTGTCACAGACATCGGGAACAAACAGAGATAGCGTGCCCTTCGCGTCCTCGGCCTCCGGTCAAATACGACCTGGAATAGTCCGCTCTTATTAACAAGGCTTTATCTTTCAGGCGAAGAATGGAGGACCCCATGCCGAACACAGTGTTTGAGAGGACAGGCGAGCACATTACGGAAGCGGCTCACAAGGCTTCTCGCGCCGCAGATGCCATTGCTGAAGCAGCGGAAGATGCTATTGGCGTGGCAAGGCGCACCGGAAAACAATTTAACGATGCCGCTGAAGAACTCCTGGACGACACAACTCAGCGGATTAAGCGGCACCCGGCGGAAGCGGTTGTAGCGACGTTCGCCATGGGCCTCATCGCCGGCGTCCTGATCGGCTGGATCATTGGGCGGAAATAATCGGTTCGAGGGCGGCACGAATCAATCTCTTCTACCTCGCAAACGGAGCGAATCGATCGCCGGTGCGAGGTGGGGAGAGGTGTGTCGTCGAAAAAACACCGCAACACGGGTTCGCGGCACCTTCTCTTCATCGATTGAAGAAGATTCGATCGTAACGGCGGGATATGTCAGCGCTGGTTTGTGAGCTGTTATGATCGCGGCCTTCTTTGGGTCTCCTGGACGAGTCCTGATGCGTTAGCAATTCGCCAGAGACCGATTGCCGATGCATTCGCGATGATACGCGCATCGCCGAACCCGAACAGCGCCAGCGCGCGCCGATAGCGCTCACTAAGACTGTCCTCTCCGACAATCGCTAGAGGAACGCGTTTGCTGCAACGATGCGTCGCGCAGCGCAGTTCCTCGCCGATCAGCAATCCCGACAGGTAATCGAGACTTTCTTCCGGGCGGAGGCGGCCTCTCAGAACCAAGGTTCGGGCCGAGAACAACCGTGAAAAGCCGCCGCTCGTACCCCTCTCAAGCACGGCCATAAGACCTCGCTCGAAAGCGGCCCAACTCGCAACCGGCGTGGCACTGACGGGTACCGCCCGGCCGAGTATGGAATGATCCCGCAGCACGGCGAAGAGCTCGCCCGTCATGTATGTGGAGAACGACTGGATTCGTTCTCTGCGTAGCTCCACCCATTTTGAATGCGTGCCCGGCAACACGAGCCGCGCCCGGCGGCGCAGGCGGGAGTCGAGTTCCATCGCACCGATGATCTGCGTTTCCTCGCCTCTCATCACGTCGGGCATGGCGCCTTCTTCGACAACTCCAGGCACGATATGCAACTGAATCCGTCCGCCCTCTGTCACGCTTGCGAGGCCCGCAGCCAGCGATTGCAAGCCGGCCGGACAGGGCACGTAAGGCGCTTCGCACCAACCCTGGGCACTGCCGATCATCCCGGCCGCGAGCGCAGGCAGGTTGGGCCAACGTCTCCGCCATTCGCCGACCATTGCGGCAAAAACCTTTGCGAACGAGCGTTTCGATGTCCGCATGATGCCCCAAGGCTTCACACTTTGTTCGAGGAGTGCGCCACCGTCCCCCAGAAGATAAGCGCGCAACGACGAGGTGCCCCAGTCGAGCGCGATCAGGCGCGGGACAGGCGTGGATGTGAACATGGCTCTACCGCGATGGACATTTTGAACTTCCAGAAACTGGAATGGCATATCTCAACCCATGCAGCAAAGTTGTGGGGCAGCGCGCTAGAGCAATTCCACAGCCGGTATACCCCTAAGTATCACCGCCGGGCCTGGATGTCATCCCAGCAAACGCCAAGCGTTTGCCAGGAACCCCTACGCCCGGCTCCCTCGAGGGATATAGCTTTCGCGTATCCGGTCTAGCAGGCTGCCGAAAAACGGGTTTCATGCCGGACACCGGAAGTGCGGTATTTCAGAAAAAAGTGTAGTAGTCGCGATCAGCCATGCGCCACACGAGCAGCCCCAGTTCCAGCAAGTGATAGTCACCCCACATGCTCGATTCGCCCACCGGTACCTTGGCCCCCTTGGGAATGTAATCCCAGCCGTTGGGCCGGTGGTAGACGCTGTGCAGCAGAATGCCTTCATGCTTTGGATCGACGGAGAGATAAGGCTCGGTCAACAGTTGCTGCGCGATGCCGAGCCCAGCCCGCAAATAGGCCTTTCCCTTGGCTCCCAGCGACATGCCAAGCCGGATCAATCCCTGCGCGGCGATGGCGCTGGCCGATGCATCTACCGGTTCGTGATCGTTATAGGGGTCGGCCGGTACGGATTGCCAATCGCCCAGCTTGTGCAGGTTGGGGGCTCCCGTATCCCAATAGCAAATGCCATCCGACGCGCTGGCGTTGTTGATGTAGAAATCACAGGTAGCGCCGGCTGCCTTTTGCAGCATCTCCAGTGCCGCGGTTTTCTTCATTACGCCCTCGGCGCCGAACTGCTTCTCCGGCAGAGCCCGGATAAACTCCAGCTCTTCGGCAAAGCCGAGCATGGCCCACGCGAGTCCGCGCGTCCACGTGCTGAACGGCGAGTATCCCTGTTGCGACGAAGGGCAGCGAAAAACGCCACTGACCGTATTGAAGATCGCCTCGTGGACGGTGCGGCCACGGAGTTCTTTCCTATCGTAGCTATCGCGTCCCTCGCCATAGTAGATGTTGTATTTGGCGGTGGTGCGGGCGTGAGTGAGAAGCCGCTCCAGCAGATTAATCTTTCGATCCTGCTCGCCGATAAGAGCGTGTCCGAGCAGATGCGCTACGCCACAGATGCGGACAGTGCGGATCGTATCGATGAACAACGAATGCGGTCCATTGAACGAATAAATGTAGCCATCGCCGCCGGGCAGAGGGGTCCAGCGCGCGGCCTGCACGGCGCCGCTGACCTTCAATGCCAATTCGTAGAAGCGAAGCTCCCACTCTTGCCGATCGATCTTGCCTTCCAGCATGAGCCGGCGCAGGTGGCCATAGGTGGACAGATTGTTAAAACCATGGTCGTGCACCCCGGTATGCGTCAAGTGCTCCGCCATGCTGTCGAGCGTATGGCGACGGCCAATCTCCAGCAACTTGCCGTTCCCGCTTACGTCGAAGCAGAGCAACGCATTGCCGTACTGGAAGCCCTGGGTCCACTGCGTCCAGGCGCGAGCCGTGTATTTGCCGGCGGCGGTGAAAACCGGAGCGCCTAACCCGCTCCACCGTTTGTTCAGCGCCAGCGTCTTCTTCGACGCGAGTTCGAACAAACGACCAACTGCCGCCTTGAGATCCGATGCCGAGAGATTGGTGGCGATTTTCATGGGGAGCAAGCATCCATTCCGGTCTGATTGAATGTTGCGACTGGGCTAATTAGATTTCGGATAAGGGCAAACCATGGTCGGCCCTTATTCCTGTGGTCAATAACATTCGCCTTCGGTTAAAGAACGGCTAGTGTCGCGTCCCAGAAGTTCGCGCAATCGCCTTTTGAGTGTCATTCTGAGGGAGCGCAGCGATTTGCGCAAAACAGCTTTACCTATACGTACTGCCGATGCCGCTCCTGGCAAGTCGCCAGCACTTCGTCGCCGTTGCGTTTCCACCAGTTTGCCGCCGAAAAAATCTCCACCTCGTGCAGGCCGCGATAGCCGGCAGCTTCCACCCACGAGCGGATCAGCCGAATATCGATGACTCCGTCGCCCATCATGCCGCGGTCATTCAACAGATCGATTGTGGGAACCAGCCAGTCGCAAACGTGGAACGCCAGAATCCGCTTTTCGGCGGCACGCGCCGCACGCTCAATCTGAGCTTTCAACCGCGGGTCCCACCAGACGTGGTACACGTCCACGGCGATACCAACCCCGCTGCCTAATTCGTCGCAAAGATCGTTGGCGTGCTCCATGGTGTTGACGCAGGCACGGTCGCCCGCGTACATCGGGTGCAGCGGCTCGATGGCCAGCGGCATGGCCGACGCGCGCGCGTACTCCAGCAATTCGGCCATTCCATCGCGCACCATCTGCCGCGCGCCGGCGATGTCCTTCGATACCGGTCTGCCGTCCGGCCCTTTGGGCAGTCCTCCAACAACCATAACCAGGCAAGCTGCGCCGAGTTCAACGGCCTCGTCCACCGCTCGCCGGTTATCTGCCACCGCAGCCAGCCGTCCGGCGCGGTCCGGAGCCGGAAACATGCCGCCGCGGCAGTGACCACTGACTTTCAGTCCGGCGTCGCGGATGAGCCGCGCGGTTTCTTTTAGTCCGAGCTGCGCGACCTGGTCACGCCAGGGCGAGATGCCGCGGATCTGGTGTTTCGCACAGCCTTCAATGATCTGGGCAAGTGTCCATTGTGCCCGCACGGTTGCCGTATTGAGAGAAAGAAGATCGGGGCCAGGTTGAGCTAACATGATTCGTCACTCCCGTGAATCCGAACGATAGAGCTACCCAGAAGTGGTTGCATAAATGAATTCTCCGAGACCTTGTTTATGCCCTCAGGGGCTAAAGCCCCGATCTTTATTGGGTCTCTGAGCGGTACGGCTGAAGCCGTGCCCTACCCCAATACATTTTATGCAACCGTTCCGAGCCGGGCCTCACACCTCGAGCGCGGGGACATCCACCCACCGGCGTTCGCGCCAGCTACGCATTGCGTGTTCCACGAGTTGCACGCCCTTGGCGCCCGCCGTCAGGTCCCAGGGAAACGCACCCTCGCCCTCCACGTGCCGCAAAAACAACTCCCACTCGGCCTTGAACGCATTGTCGTAAACCTGCGTATCGGGCACCAACGGCCAGTCATCATAGAAATTGTGCGGCTGCCTGACATCGGGATTCCAAACGGGCTTGGGCGTGTTTACGCGGGCCTGGCTTCGACAATCGGTGAGCCCCGCGACCGCGGACCCGTGGGTGCCATCCACCTGAAACGTGAGCAGATCGTCGCGCCGCACCCGCACACACCATGAGCTATTGATGTGCGCGATGATTCCCCCGTCCAACTCGAAGCTGGCATACGCCGCGTCGTCGGCAGTCGCCTGGTAACGCTTTCCGCTTTCGTCCCAGCGTGTTGGGATGTGAGTCGCGCCCAGGCAGGAGACGCTTTTCACCTCGCCGAAAATGTTGTCGAGCACATAGCGCCAGTGGCAAAGCATGTCGAGGATGATTCCCCCGCCCTCTTCCTTGCGGTAGTTCCATGAGGGACGCTGGATGGGCTGCAGATCGCCTTCAAACACCCAGTAGCCGAACTCGCCACGCACCGCGAAGATGCGCCCGAAGAAGCCGGAGTCGATCAACATCTTGAGCTTGCGCAATCCCGGCAGCCAAAGCTTGTCCTGCACGACGCCGTGCTTGATGCCCGCGGCCCTGGCGGCGCGCACCAAGTCAAGAGCCTCGCGTAGATTGGTCGACACCGGCTTCTCGCAGTAGACATGCTTGCCTGCGGCAATCGCCTTCTGCAGCAGCGCCGGACGCATCTGCGTGGTCGCCGCATCGAAAAAAATCGTGTCCGCCCGATTGCCCAGCGCGGCATCGAGGTCCGTGGTCCAGCGTTCGACGCCGTGCGCTTTGGCAAGCGCACTGACCTTTTCGGCATTGCGCCCCACCAGGATGGGATCGGGCATCAGCCGATCGCCGTTCGCCAGTCGAACGCCACCTTCGGCGCGGATCGCAAGAATCGATCGGATCAGATGCTGATTCGTGCCCATCCGGCCGGTAACGCCGTTCATGATAATTCCTACGGTTTTCACGTCGTTCGTCTCCTTGCACGTTGGTAACGCGGCGCGGCATTCACTGCAAGCAGCGCTTACGGCTGTCTTGATTACGGTGGTGACGCGCTACCGCCGAATCGCATCGGCAGGATTAGAGCCTCGGGAGCGTCAGGCCGCCATCCAGGATCAGCGCCGAACCCGAGGCGTAGGGCAAGTCGCCGCGGGCGAGCATAGCTGCGGCTTTGCCCACATCGTCGGGCGTACCCCAGCGTTTTTCCAGCAGCAATCCTCCCGCGATGAGCGCATCATACTTGCTCTTTACCGCGGCGGTCATGTCGGTTGCGATGATGCCCGGACGAATTTCGTACACAGCTATGCCGAACTCGGCCAGACGCACAGCCCAAAGCCTTGTCGCCATGGCAATTCCAGCCTTCGAGATGCAGTACTCGCCGCGGGTAACGCTGGCAACGGTGGCGGAAATTGACCCTATATTGATGATGCAGCCGCGGAAAGCGGAGTCCGTGTTCTTTTGCCGGATCATCCACCTGGCAATCATTTGCGTGAGGAAATAGGGACCCTTCAGGTTGACCGAGATCAGTTCATCGAAACTGTCTTCGGAGGCTTCAAGAACATCCGCCCGGACGCGCGGGGCACTGCCCGCATTGTTCACCAGCACGTTCAACTTGCCAAAATGTTTTTCGATTGTTTCCAGCAAGCTCTGGCGATCGCTTTTGCTGGAGACGTCTGCCGCAACGTATTCGGCGCCCACGCCGCAATCCTTAAGCTGCTGCAGCGCCGGAGCAACATCCGCACCCGCGCGGCGGCCTGTGATTACAACGTCGTACCCGCTTTTCGCCAGCGCCTTGGCAACTCCAAAACCGATACCGCGCGATCCACCAGTAACCAGCGCAATCATTTGCCTCCCCAAGCTATTGCCACACCTGGCGCCGCACCGGAGACGCGCTCACTTACGCTTTTGCCGCTCGTGCTTCACGCACGATGGAGACGTACTGCTTCGCCAGCTCCGTGATCTCCCGCATATTGCCGGATTTCAACGCGGCAGCCAAGATCAACTCTCCGCCGATGCCCAAGGCCGCCGAGCCCGCTTGAATGAACTCCGCCGCCGTGTTCAGATTGACACCGCCGGTCGGTATCATTGGGATTTGTGGCAGGGGGCCCTTGAGCGCCTTGATGTACTTGGCGCCTCCGACATTGCCGCACGGAAAAATTTTCACGAAGTCCGATCCGGCATTCCAGGCGGTGATCACCTCCGTCGGGGTCAACGCCCCGGCCATTATCAGCACGCCTTTACCATTTGCAAATTTCACCGTCTCCAGGTCGAAGCCAGGACTCACCAGGAACTGCGCTCCCGCGTCCAGGCACCGCCGGGCGCTATCGGCATTCAGCACGGTTCCCGCTCCCACCAGGACCGCACTGCTCATTGTCTTTACGAGCTGCGCGATCACCTCGACCGCGCCCGGCACCGTCATCGTAACTTCGACAACGGAAATGCCCCCCGCGCAGACCGCTTCGGCCGCGGCTATTGCCTGGGCAGCGGATGAGGCACGCACAACGGGTACTACTCCAATATCGACGATCTTCTTGGTTATTTCCGCTTTCGTCATTTTTCCGCTCATCCCTTTCATCTTCATCAGGCGCGGGGGCGATCAACACCGCCGGCCCTAGCGCGCAATGCGTGCGCCCACTCCCCGCATCACCTGGGTCACTTCCTTCAACGTTGCCATGGTGGTGTCGCCCGGTGTCGTCATGGCAAGCGCTCCGTGTGCCGCTCCGCACTCGACCGCCCACTGCGGTCCCTGGCCGGACAAGAATCCGTAGATCAGTCCTGAGGCAAACGAATCGCCACCGCCAACGCGATCGTAGATTTCAAGGTCCTGACGCATGGCCGCTTCATAAAAAAGTCCGTCCGCATAGCAAATTGCTCCCCAATCGTTACGGCTGGCCGTTTTTGCTTTGCGCAATGTCGTAGCCACCACGCTGAATGGGAATTGCTTGACCACTTGCTCGATCATCTTCTTGAACGATTCGACCTGGACATTGGAAATGTGCTCGTCCATCCCCGGCACTTCAAAGCCAAGCGCCGCCGAAAAGTCTTCCTCGTTGCCGAGCATCACGTCCACCAGCGGAGCCAACTCGCGATTGACTTGCTGCGCCCGCTTCTTGCCGCCCACGGCCTTCCAGAGCGACTCGCGGTAGTTCAAATCGTAGGAGACAATTACGCCATGCCGATGGGCCGCCTGCATCGCCTCCATGGCGACCGCCGGCGTCGTCTCCGACAGAGCGGCGAAGATACCGCCGGTGTGGAACCAGCGGGCTCCGGTCTTTCCGAAAATTTCGTTCCAATCGATGTCGCCGGCCTTGAGCTGCGAAACCGCCGTATGGCCGCGGTCCGAGCAACCCAGCGCGGCACGCACTCCGAACCCCCGCTCCGTGAAGTTCAAGCCGTTGCGCACCGTTCGCCCAACGCCGTCGAACTCCATCCAACGCACCAACGACTGATCGACGCCGCCTTGGTAGATCAGGTCTTGCAGCAAGAGCCCAACCGGATTGTTGGCAAACGCGGTTACGATCGCAGTATCCAGACCGAAGCAACGCTTCAGTCCGCGCGCGACATTGTACTCACCGCCGCCTTCGTAGACGTCAAACGAACGAGCAGTCCAAATCCGCTTGTCGACGGGGTCGAGCCGCAACATTACTTCGCCCAGGGCCACCGCGTCCCAGCGGCATTCTTTTTTTTCACGTATCTTCAGCGCCATTGGCTCACCTTACCGAGGCAATGCAGCCATCGTTGCAGCCAGCATTCATGTTACGTCTCAATATGTGAGACGCTGTCTCTGTCGGGAAATTGGCGCAAAGAAAAACCCGGCTTGCGCCAAGTTCCCGAGTCGATCTCCCAGTTTTTCAAAGCGCAGGATAACCCTGCATTTTGGGCTGGCCTAAACGCAATGTCAAGCGCATTTCTCTCAACTCTTGCCCGCGATTGTTGGGCAAATGCCCTCATTCGCGGCGCCGTGCAGCGGCCCTCATGCGAATCATTTCGCGACGTTCATACCGCCGCAAACGCTCGTGTCGGGCTCGGCGCGCGCCATCGACTCGGGGTCAACGGCGCGCCATTCAGAGCACTTCGCCGCTGTCTACCAGAGTCCCAACAGCTTCCACCACAAGCCGCCGATCACGGCCCAAATGATGAGGTTAATGACCGAAACATAAAATCCCAGCTTCCACCAGGTGCCCTGATCGACGAAACCGGCGCCAAAGTAGATGGGCGAAGGGCCGGCGGCGAAGTGGGTGAGAGACATCATGAGGTTGGACGCGAAGGCCAATGTCATGGCCGTCAAAAACTTCGGCGCGCCCGCGGCAATGGCTACGGTGCCGAACGCCGTATACATCGCCACGATGTGAGGCACCAGGCTGGCGAACCCATAGTGCGAGTAAATGTAGATGATGAGGAGTACGCCCAAAGTAGGTATCCATGGGACGCCGTGCATTCTGTCCTTGACGATGGCGGCGAACCAGATGAAGAAGTTGAGCTTGGCCAACACGCTCGCCAACGACATCAAAGCACCCATCCACACCAGGGTGTCCCAGGCGTTCTTTTCCTCCTTCACTTCTTCCCACAGGACTGTCTTGGTTCCGAGCAGGATGGCAACTCCCAGCAGACCCACTACCGGCGCCGCAATATTGGTGATGGTTGAAGTGCTCCAGAGAAGAAGAGTAAGGAGAAAAACACCCGTCAATACCTTCTCGCCGAAGTTCAACGGGCCGAGAGCCCGCAGCTTTTCAGCGGCGAGCGTCTTAGCGCCCGGAGTCCGGGTGATCTCCGGCGGATAAACCTTGAACAGGAAATAGGGAATAACCAACAGCGATAACAAGCCGGGAACAATAGCAGCCACTGCCCACCTTCCCCAGTCTACCTGCACGCCAAGGGACTCCTTAGCCAACTGAGCGATGAACGGATTGCCCGCCATGGAGGTCAAGAACATGGCCGAGGTTATTACGTTGGCTTGATAGGAGGTCTGCATCAGATAAGCGCCCACGCGTCGAGCCGTTGGTCCCGGGTTGGAATCGAAGGCGGAAGCCAAGCTCTTGGTAATGGGAAATAAAATGCCGCCGGCCCTGGCGGTATTCGACGGCGTCGCGGGAGAGATAATCAGGTCACTGATCACCAGCGTGTAACCCAGCTTCAGCGTGCTGTCACCAATGGCGCGGATGAGCACATAAGCAATTCGGTAGCCCAGGCCGGTCTTGATAAACGCCTTCGCAAACAGGAAGGATGAGACCACAAGCCAGATAATCGCGTCTGAAAAGCCGGACAAGGCATCGCCGAGTGACACCGTGTTGGTGATGGTGGCGAAGCTCAGCGCGATCATGGAAACGGCGCCCATCGGAAGAGGGTTCAGAATGAACCCCGCGATAACCGCGACAAATATCGCGAACAAGTGCCAGGTGACGGCCTTAAGCCCGACTGGCACGGGGATGAACCAGATTACAGCGCCGATCAGAACCGTTATGACTGCGTTGCGGATGTCCCGCTTTAGCTGTTCACCTTTGTCAGGCGTCAGCACTGGGGTTGCCATGTGAATCCTCCCGCCGTCGGACCAGTTCCAAGTTGGTGTATCGCTGAATCTCACCGCCGGGCTTGGATATCACCCCGTACGCCCGGCTATGTCATGGACACACCTTCCGCAAATCTGGTCTGCTATAAATTGATTCGCTTACCTTCCTCGGCCGACCAGTATGCTGCGTAGTTTGCCTTCACTGTCTCATAGGCCAAATCAAGCCCCGAAAGCGGTTGCCTGCTGACAGCCGCGCATTCCATGAAGTCCTGAATCTCCTGCAGATACCCGCGAGTCCATTCTTCTTCCAGGCATACGTATTGCCACCCGGTCTTGCGGTCAACTTTTTCCGTGATGTATACGCTTGCCAGCTTTTCTTCGTCCGTCATGTATGACATCAAGTGGTTATTAGGTGTTATGTTGGCGAACAGAGAGCCGCCGCTGGTGTATGTCTCAACCAGATTGCGCACTCCGCCCATCATCATGTCGCCGGAGAACACCGTGGCCTTTGTGCCATCGGAAAACGTGAGCGTGATCGTTCCCCAGTCTTCCACGTCGACGGGATTTGCCTTGATGTAACGGCGCTCTTCGGGAGCAAGCTTTGCGGCCACATTGCCAACGTCGGCGGTCACTGCGGAAACCGTAATCTGTTCTCCGCGCGTTTGCGCCTCCACTTGCTTGAGGTAAAGAATCGCCGCAAGAGGATGGCAGCCCATCCGGACAAGCGATCCGCCACCGGTCATTGCCCATTGCGCGGCATGAGAGGCATGCGAGCCGCTGTGACTTTCTTCACCCTTCATGAAGAGGACTTTGTCTTTGGTCGCCCTCAGCATTTCCGCCGTTTTCGTGACTGCGGGAGCATACACCCAGTCTTCGGCATACATGAAAAGCTGCCCGCTGGAACGAATGACCTGGCACGTCTGTTGCATTTCCACCATCACGCGCTCATACATGAGCTTCTTCGATACGTGCTTCCCGATGGGGGCAGCGTCACCCGCCATGCCGAAATAACCGGTAAACGGTTTTTCGCAGATGACATGTTTGCCGGCGCGCACGGCATCCACGATCATCGGCGCATGCAGAGAGGGCGGAGTGCAAATGTCTATAACGTCAATTTCCTTGTCAGCCAGGAGATTCTTGTAGTCTCGGGTTATGCCTGGGATTTGATGCTTCTTGGCGAAGTCAGCCAAGTCGTCCGCCAGCGACGCTACCTTCACCACCTTCGCGTCCACGCCATAGACGCGCTTGTAGGCGTACATATGAAGTTCGGTAACAAACCCGCTACCAATTAGACCGACGTTCACGCTCTTCATGCACCCGACTCCCTTTCGCTTCATGCGCTTGTCTTGTTTCTCTCCATCCGCGTTTCACAAGCAGCGGAAGAAACAGCTTGTGCGCGGCTGCCCACACGCGCACACATCCAGCCACCATAATCTGATCGGGATACTGTCTTCTTAGAGGCGGACGTATTTTTGTTCACTGGAACGCTCAAAGTCAAGGGTAAATAACCATCGGGATTGGGACGCGAACGGCTCGCCCCCTGGTTCATCGATTGCTCCCGTCGCAGCGCTTCGCACCACAGAAAAAGCCCGGCAGAGCGCCGGGCTGGTGATTACCTGAGACGACATGAGTCGGCTCTAATCTCCCACTTCCTCGAGAAATTTCTCGACTTCGATGGCGGCCATGCAGCCTGTTCCGGCCGCGGAAATGGCCTGCTTATAGCGCCGGTCGGCGACGTCTCCGCAAGCGTAGACGCCGGGAATCTTAGTGAATACGTAATCGCGAGTTTTAAGGTAGCCGTCGGCGTCTGTTTCCAACTGACCATTAAACACAGCCGCATTGGGTATGTGGCCGATTCCGAGAAACAACGCGCTGGCCGGGAAGTCGCGGACCTCGCCGCTCTTGAGATCGCGCAGCTTCAGGCCGGTAACCTCTTTGCTCGAAGCGCCGTACACATCTTCAACCACGGTGTTGGTGAGGAAGTGAATCTTCTCATGTTTGCGGGCGCGCTCAAGCATGATTTTTGAGGCGCGGAACTGGTCGCGCCGGTGAATAACCGTGACCTTGGTGGCAAAGCGCGTCAGGAACAGCGCCTCTTCCATGGCTGAATCGCCGCCGCCGACTACGACTATCTCCTTGCCGCTAAAAAAGAAACCATCGCAGGTAGCGCAGGAAGAGACGCCATGGCCAATCAGGGCCTGCTCGTTCGGCAACCCCAGCCAACGCGCGCTGGCGCCGCTGGCGACGATCAAAGAGCGCGTGCGGATTTCACCGGAATTGGCCTTGAGAACAAACGGCCGCCGGCTGAGGTCGGCTGCCGAGACGTGAGCGGTGAGAAACTCAGCGCCAAAGCGAGCCGCCTGCTTGCGCATATTCTCGATCAGCTCCGGTCCCTGTATGCCCTCCGGAAAACCTGGAAAGTTTTCGACCAGGGTTGTCAGGGAAAGCTGACCGCCCGGTTCGTGTCCTTCGATCACCAGGGGTTGCAGATTGGCGCGGGCGGCGTAAATGGCGGCGGTAAGCCCTGCGCAGCCCGAGCCCATGATTACCGTGTTGCGAATCTTTTCTGTCATATCTATCTATTAAGAGCACGATACATGTAATTTGGATTCAAACCAGCTTTACTTCTTGCTGTTGGCTGCGTTCGCTCCCGGACTCGGATTCGACTTGGGCGTCATCGTCTTCGGCATCCTGGCGATTTCAGCCGGGATCACCGACGCCACGCGCAGCGCCGAGCGGTAACTCGCGATCAATTCCGTGGCGCGACTGAATAGGGGTTCAAATTGCGACTGATCCGAACCCGGGCAGCGCGCCAGAACGACGGAGGTGCTTCCGAAGCGTTCAAGGCGAATGCGTTCGGCCGGCGTATTCACGCGTGCTACCTGTGCCGGAGCCGTCGGGCTGCTGACGGAATCGGAAATAGAGACCTGAATAACGTCTTTGACCTCGCGCGCGCGAAAGGTAAGCGTTTCCACCACGCTCCCCTGGTTCATACTGAACGAATACTGTGCACTGATGAAACTCGACGACGCGGGAAACTCCCTTCGAATTCGAATCCAGTCGGAGACCGAGCCCTCTCCAACCGGAGGGTCTGCATTCTGCATCAGCAAATCAGAGCCGCTCAAGGTTGAGCGCCCGCGCGCCACCTCGAAATCCACGGCGAATTTCGGATGGGCGGAGATTCGCTCCAGTGCGCCGGCGATCTGCTGCCGGTCCTCGGCGCTTGGCGAGCACACGTTCAGGTAATTGACCCGCACCTGCGGCTGCGCGGAGCCGGGCGGTTGCTGGGCCCGCAGGCCCGGACCGGCAACCAGCGAAACCGTTATTACGGCCGGAATGAGGAAATATTTCCGCACGGCGCGATTGTACACGGGTGCAATCGAAAAAGCTCATGGCTGAAAAGTCCCGCCCGGCGATGGGTGAAGGAACTACCCCCACGTCAGCTTTCAGTCATCCCACCGTCGAACCGATTCCGTGCTCCGGCGTTTACGCCCGCTTGAACTGCGCCGTGAAGTGGCGAAGGAACGGCGGTTCGTAAGTCAGCTTGTAACCGCGAATCCAATCGCGACGCTCCCAGACTTCCAGAATCACTTCGATGACGTAGTCGACATGGCTCTGCGTGTACGTGCGCCGCGGAATCGCCAGCCGCACCAGATCCATTTTGGCCGCGCTGCCAAACATCAGTGTGCCGATCTCGACGGAGCGAATTCCTCCCTCCAGGTAGAGTTCGCACGCCAGCGCCACCCCCGGAAACTCTTCGAGAGGAATATGCGGCACGAATGCACGCGCATCCAGGTACACGGCGTGTCCGCCGGGAGGCAGCACGATGGGCACACCTTGCTGCGAAATGTGATTCCCCAAATATGCAGTCGAGGCGATGCGATACTTCAGGTAATCTTCGTGCAACGCCTCCTGCAAGCCGACGGCGATCGCTTCCAGGTCGCGCCCGGCCAGTCCGCCGTAGGTCGGATAGCCTTCGGTGAGAATCAGCAAATCTTTTTCCTGCTGCGCCAGCAGATCGTCGTTGGTGCAGAGGAAGCCTCCGATATTGGCCATCCCATCTTTCTTCGCCGACATGGTGCAGCCGTCGCCGAGGGCAAACATCTCCTGGGCGATCTGCTTCGGGGTTTTGTCTTCGTAGCCCTTCTCGCGCAATTTGATGAAGTACGCGTTTTCGGCGAAGCGGCAGGCGTCGAAGTAAAAGGGAATGCCATGCTTCTTGCAAATGGCGCTGACGCACCGCGCATTCTCCATCGAGACGGGCTGCCCGCCGCCGGAGTTGTTGGTCACCGTCAGGATCACCAGCGGAATGCGCTCGCGCCCGACACGCTGAATCGTCTGCTCCAGTGCCGCGACATCCATATTTCCCTTGAAGGGGTGGATCAGACTGGGTTGCTTGCCCTCGGCGATGGGCAAGTCGAGAGCTTCACCGCCGGCGTGCTCAACGTTCGCGCGAGTCGTGTCAAAGTGCGTATTGTTGGGTACGACATCGCCTTTCTTGACCATTACGCTGAATAGGATGCGCTCCGCGGCGCGGCCCTGGTGAGTCGGAATAACGTGCTTGTAGCCGAAAATATCCTGCACCGAATCACGGAAACGGATGTAGCTGCGGCTTCCCGCGTAGCTCTCGTCTCCTTCCATGATCGCGCCCCATTGGTAGGTGGACATCGCTCCCGTGCCCGAGTCGGTCAGCAAGTCTATGAGAACATCGTCCGCCGCGAGAAGAAACAGGTTGTAGTGCGCGTCCCGCAGGAGCTGTTCGCGTTCAGCGCGCGTGGTCCAGCGGATTGGTTCAACACTCTTGATACGAAAAGGCTCGATGATGGTGCGGATCGGCATAGTGCTCCTTAGTAATAGTAGAACCGAAAAATTAGACTCACTGCTTCAACTCACTGCGTTAACTCATCAAGAGCGCGGGCCGCAGCCGAAAGCAGGGCATCCGGCCCGACGGGCGCTCCGGTTGCATGCTGCATCCACAGGTCGGGCGCCACGCAGCCGGACTGGACCATGCGCTTGAACTCCGGCCCTACCGAACCTGCCTTGCGGATCTGCTCTTCAATCTGGAACGCAATGAGATGGCCAACCGGGTAATCGGGGAGATAGAGAAATCCGTCGATCATGTGTGAATAAACTGCCAGCAGCACGACATCCCCCTGGTTGAAGACAGGGGCATAGTACCGGTTCCAAATGTCCTTGGCAATCGCCAGCGTTGCCTGCTTCAACTCGGACGGCGCGGCGTCCGGATGATCGTACATCCAGTGCCACACGTCGATATCGACCAGCGCGACCCCGGCGATCTCGTACGTGCCCCAGAAAACATCGAGCGTTTTCAACGCTTCCGCATCGCGGTCGGGCGATTGCAGCCCGAGCAATTCGAGATCGCGAGCCTGGAAGACGAACGCCAGCGCTTCGGTAAATGCCGTGTTCGGCACACCGTGCAGCAGCCAGTGATCCATGTCGTTCATGGAAAGCGTCTGCTCGACGTTGTGTCCCATCTCATGCACGGCGATGTTGAAGCCCTTGTAATTCATGCCGCTCTCGCCGATGCGCGTTCGCAGGTGCGCCTTGGCGGCGTGCATTCCGGAACCCATGGCATGACCGGCGCCGCGACCGGGATCGACAACGATGTTGGCCGCTATTCTCTCCGCATCGGATTGCGCGAAGCCGAGTTTCACCAGCAGGTTCGGAATGTCGTTGCCGTACGCCCCCGGTGTGGGGTAGCGCTTGGCGACAATCTGATCGAGTTCGGCTTCGCTGTAGCGGCTCTTGGCACGGAAGCCGTTGTACCAGATATCGAACGGCTCCAGCGAACGCCCGAGCCGTTGGCGGATGAGAGTTGCGACACGGTTCACGAGCGGGGACGCAACAACCCGCTCCAGCATGGCGCGCACGCGCTCTTCGGGAATCTCGCGGTTCTCATCGAAACGGCGGGCGATGAGCGTGGGCGCCGTAGGCGAATATGGATCGGCTTGCCGGGCCGCTTTGAACGTGTTCAGCAGCGTGGAGTAACGCGTGTCCGGCTCTTCGGCGGCCGTCTGCGCGGCGGCCGCTACGCGGTTGGTGAAAGGATTCCAGTCGACCGCCGGGTTATTGATCACAATCGCCGGTATTTCCTGGCTGATGATGCGCTCCATGACGCGCTGAATCGTGCGCTGCTTCGCCAGTCCGTTCTCCGCGTCGGCATAATCGGCCTTGATCTCATCGCGCAAGTTCCAGTGCGACAGCAATCGCATGTTGGGGGGAAACAGGCGGGTTCCCTCACCGTCGACAACTTGATGCATCCAGATGTTGTATTCGGCAATATAGCGCTCGGCATCCGAGGACGCCTGGGCAATGGCGAGGCTCACGTGCGCGGGGATTCGCTTGGAGAATCGCTGCGCAAGCCGCACCTCGGCCCACTGCCGCCGGGTCCAGTGTCTGCCCTCGGTAAGGCGTTCGTCCAGCGTGGTGAGCGGAAAATTCAACAGCGCAACAAATGCAAGCCGATTTTGAAACGAGTCATCAAGAAAATGCGCCGAAGGATCGTAGCCGGCAAAGATTTCGTCGAACGGAAGAATGGGCCCGAGTTCAAGGTCCGAGTGGGTGCGAAACTCACGTACGATCTCCTGCGAGTGCCCGTCGTATTGCTCAAGCAGGAGCTCGAACCGGTTAAACATGGTTTCAAGCGCCGCCTCGCTGCCCGCGAAGTTCGCTTTCACGAACTCTTCGAAGACGCTCGCGTCGCCGTCCGAGGCATACCAGTGCTCGGATACCTGCTTGAGCCCGCGGGCCGCGCGCTGGCGCTGCGGCTCGCCGTGACGGGCAACGAGTTCCTCCTCCAGTCCGGCAACGGCTGTCCGCATCCATGGCAGCGGCTGCGCCGAAGCCGACTTCTCGCGTTCGGAGGCGCTCACAACGGTGTTCATCTCAGCTCCTGTGCTGTAGGAATGAAAAACGAACGAGCAGCAAAGGCCACCATCGTCCGCCGGAAGCCTTAAGTGTTAACGAACCTTAGGGCCGCGTGATTACGCCACAGGCAATGCGATCGCCGGCGTTTCCCGCCGGGTCACTCTTGCCGTCATCGCCCTTGGCGTGGATCACCAGCGCCGTACCGCCATTTGCGTAAAGAGAGTTCGGCGCGGAGCCGTCGCCCAACACGACGCGAGAATCCGTCACGGTACCTTTGTACTTGCCATTCTGCCCGACGACGATGTTGGGCATGTCGCCGGCATGCGGACCTTCAGGATTCTGCAATCCGTGATGCTTGCTGGTGGGATTGAAGTGCCCGCCAGCCGAGGTGAAAGCCGGAGGCTCGCACTTGGCGGTCTGGTGGAAGTGAATGGCATGCTCACCGGGCGACAAGTTTTTCAGGTTCAGCTTCATCACGACCCCGTCTTTTGTCTGCCTTAGCTGGGCGCTGCCGACACTGTCGCCGCTGGCGTTTCTCAACTCGACTTTGTTGTGTTTCATAAACATTGACGACCCGGACGGCCCTATGCCGAGACCAGGACCGGATGGCTCATGCGCTTGCGCGATGGAAAACGTTGCGAAACAAAGCAGTGCCAAGACGGCCAAATGTTGAGTTCTCATAGCAATCTCCTAAACCATTTGGATGTGAACCACTTGTCCCATGTAGCTCCGGGCAGCGGTAAGTCATTCCCCGCCAGAGAGCAGGAACCTGAATTGCTCGTCGCTGAGAGGAACCACCGAGAGTCTGCCCTGCTTCAGCAAAGGTGATTGCGCAAAAAGCTTGCTCGCCTTGATCGCGGGCAGCGGAACCGGCTTGGCAAGCCGCTTCCCTGCCTTAATGTGCACCACCGGAGACTTGGGGTCCCCGACCTCTACGGAGAGCACGCGCGCGGTGCCGACCGCGCAGCGCTCCTCACCCGTGTGATAGATGATGATCTTCGCTCCGGGTTTCAGTTCGCGCAGCAACTTGACCGCTTGCGGATTAGTAACGCCATCCCACACGGTCTCGCCGTCGCGTTCGAGATCGGCGAAGGAATACTCGGAAGGCTCAGTCTTAAGCAGCGCGCTCATGGAGCAGCATTGTAGCCGATCGAACGGCATTTGCGCATCCGGCCTGCCTCGCGCATTGTAGAATTTGGTTGCTGTCGTCGTCGGTAATCCGGATAACCAGTACGGGAGAAGCAATGGAATACATAAACATGGGTTCCACTGGACTTAAGATCTCGCGGCTCGCATTGGGCTGCATGACCTACGGATCGAAGCAGTGGCGACCCTGGGTGCTCGACGAAAACGAATCGCGACCCTTTATCAGGCGCGCGTGGGAACTTGGCATCAACTTCTTCGATACAGCCGATATGTACTCACTGGGAGCCAGCGAGGAGGTGCTCGGACGCGCCATCAAGGATCTGGGAATTCGACGCGAAAACGTGGTGATTGCGACTAAGCTGTTTTGGCCGATGGGCGACGGCCCCAATGAGCGCGGTCTTTCACGCAAGCACATTCGGCATTCCATCGACGCTTCGCTGCGGCGGCTCGGAACTGACTACGTGGACCTCTACCAGATCCACAGGCGCGACAAGCAAACCACCGACGAGGAAACCATGGAAGCGCTGGGCGATGTGGTTCGCGCCGGCAAGGCCCTGTACCTGGGCGCCTCCTCGATGCCCGCTTATCAGTTTGCGAAGATGCAGCACACCGCGGAACGCCTGGGGTCGCCACGCTTTGTCAGTATGCAGAATCACTACAACATCATCTACCGGGAAGAAGAGCGGGAAATGCTCCCCTACTGCCGGGAAGAAGGCATCGCGGTTCTGCCGTGGAGTCCGCTGGCGCGCGGCTTCGTCATGGGGAGCCGCCGCAAGCAGGACCTTGGCGACACCGAGCGGGCGAAAACCGACGATTACGCGCAGAAGCTCTATTATCGCGATGAGGATTTCGCCGTGGTGGACAAGATTTCGGCGGCGGCCAAACGATTGGGCGTTTCCAATGCGCAAGTATCGCTTGCCTGGTTGCTGCAACAGGCCGGCGTCACCGCGCCCATCATCGGCGCCAGCAAGCTCGACCACCTCGAAGAATTAGTGAAAGCGCTTAGCCTTAAGCTCGGCGAGGAAGAGATGCGCGAGTTGAACGAAACCTACCGGCCTCACCCGGTGCTCGGTTTCACGTAGAAAGCGGGGCGAGCATGTGCAGTTCGAACCAGTGCCGGTCGTCTGTCCAGCTCTGAAGAGACGTCATGCTCGCCGCGCCAAATAGCCACCGCAGCATTGCTGGCGTGTATTTGTAGCTATTCTCCGTATGAATGGTTTCGCCCGCCTCGAAACAAAAGCTGCGGGGCAAACTACTTAACCAGACTTGCTGTGTGACGGTGCTCTTCAGGTGCATCTCGACGCGCGACTCCTGTTGGTTCCACACCGCCACGTGGTGGAAGCGGTCAAGATCAAAATCACCTTCCAACTCGCGGTTAATGCGATGAAGGACGTTCTTGTTAAAAGCGGCGGTGACGCCTTGAGCATCGTCGTAGGCCGGCAGCAGCACTTGCGGCGACTTCGCCAGGTCGACACCTAAAAGCAAACGGTCGGCCGCCTGCATCGTCCGGCGTACTCGCGCCAGCAGCGCCGCGGCTTCCATCGGATCGAAATTGCCAATGCTCGACCCTATGTAGAGAATCAGCCTGGGGGCAGTATCTTCCCGCGGCGGGGTCCCCGGCACGCGCCGTGGTTGCGCGTGCTGGGGTGGAATTGGCACGCCGCAAGTGTAATCGGCCACCACCGGGGCCAGGCGAAGGCGCGGGACCTGGGCACGAAGCTGGCGCGCGGCAGCCCGCAGGGCACTGCCGGAAACATCGATCGGAACGTAAGTGATCGGGCCATCGCGCCGCGCCAGCGCTTGCAACAACAGCGCTGTTTTCGAAGCGCTCCCCGCCCCGAGTTCCACCACGGTATGGACATTACCGGCGGCCGCCGCGATGACATCGATATTGCTTTCCAGAATGGCACGCTCGGTCCGGGTCAGATAGTACTCGGGGAGTTCGCAGATCTGCTCGAACAATGCAGACCCGCGCGCGTCGTAAAAAAGCTTTGGCGGCAGACATTTTCTGGGTTGGCTCAGGCCACCGAGAACATCCGCCGCTATGGTTGGAATTGCTGAGAGCTCTCTGCTGGTCGCCATTGTGCTTTAGTTGCCGTCTTGTGCCAATCGAATGCCGGAAAACTGCCAGCGCGCGCCGGGAGGGAAGAAGTTTCGATAGCTGGCGCGAAGATGCGAATGCGGAGTAGCGCACGAACCGCCGCGCAACACGAACTGGTTGCACATGAACTTGCCGTTGTATTCGCCTAACGCGCCGGATGCCGGTTGGAAGCCAGGGTACGCCAAATAAGCACTCGCGGTCCACTCCCAGACGTCGCCAAACATCTGGCGCGGACCGGAACTTCCCTGCTCCCCGGCCACGGGATGGAGTTGCCGCGATTCCAGCAGGTTTCCCGAAAGTGGCACTCCCGCCGCCACGATCTCCCACTCTTCCTCGCGGCAGAGGCGTGCGCCCGCCCAACGCGCGAAGGCATCAGCCTCGTAATAGCTGACGTGGCACACCGGCTCGTGTGAATCCGTCTCCTGCATTCCAGCCATGGTAAAGACGTGCCAGCTTCCGAAATGCTCCTCCCAATACAACGGGGCTTGCCATTTTTCCGCTTGCACGATGTCCCAACCGTCGGAAAGCCACAGCTCCGGGCGCGAGTATCCGCGGTCGTTGATGAACTCGAGGTACTCTGCATTGCTCACCAGGCGCGCCGCCAGTTTGAAGGGGGCCAGGTAGACTTTGTGCCGGGGCAGTTCGTTGTCGAATGCAAACTGATCGCCGCGGTAACCGACCTCGTAAACACCTTCATCCACACCGACCCATGCCACGGGTTCGAAACGAGATGCCAGCTTGATTCGCTGCTGTGCATAGGCCGGACGCAACGGCTGCGACCACAAGGCGTATTTCACGTCCGTGACGATCAACTCCTGGTGCTGCTGCTCGTGATTCAAGCCCAGTTCGACTCTGGCCAGAATGTCGCGCTCCGGTTCGTGGTCAAGCAGCGTTCGCATGGCGCGATCCACATGCTCGCGATAGGCCCGAACCTCGTCCAAGCTTGGCCGGGACATCAGCCCGCGCCGCGCCCTCAACGGATGGCCGCCCAACTGCTTGTAATAGGAGTTGAAGAGAAAGGTAAACTCGGGGTGGAAGACGCTATAGTTCGGAAGGCCGGATAGAATGAAGGTTTCAAAGAACCACGTCGTATGCGCCAAGTGCCACTTTGCGGGGCTGGCGTCCGCCATCGGTTGCAACTGCATGTCTTCCGCGCTGAGCGGAGCGCACAAGGAAATGGTTGTCTGCCGCACTTGTTCGTAGCGGAAGGCCAACGAACCGGATTCTTCTTCAGTTATGGACTTGGCTGAGAGCCCCATGTGTACCCTCTGGTTCGCGCGTGGTTCGCGCGCCTGCGCCGGCACCCAGCGCGGCCAAAGCGAGCACGCACAAGAAGTATTGGATGCAGCCGGTTGGCATGGAGAACTGGACGGTGTTGTTTTCGTGAGTAGCCGGATTCCCTACTGGGGACGTTGCAGCCGGAAATTATTCAGGCAAGTGATTGCAGCTCTTCGATCAGCGAACCGCGGAGCTTGCCAATGACTTCGACGGGCAGCTTCTTTCTCCCGACGGTCAGATAAAAGACGTCGATGGCCATCTCGCCTTCGGTATCAATCAGCGCCACTTCAATGTTGCAGCCGTTCTCCGCCAGGATAGAGGCGATGCGATAAAGCAGTCCGGGCCGGTCCTGCGCGATGACCTCGATGAGTGTGCTATGAAGCGCGGAGGTCTCATCAACCTGAACCCGTGGCTCGATGCGCACTTTGGGCATCCTGCCGTCGGAGTGCTTGCGTCCGCTCCCCAGGGCCTCCAGGCTGCGCTCACCCGTGAGCACATCGACAAAGCTGCGCCGAAATCGGTCCCACTCCTGAAGGTTCAGCTCCAGCGTGTGAAATCGATCGGTGAAGAGAAACGTGTCGACTACCACGCCGGCAGCGTTGGAGAAGGCATCCGCCTTCACGATGTTCATCCCCCAAGCGGCCAGAATTCCGGCCAGCTTGGCGAAGAGCGCCGGCTGATCGTTGGTGACGACCGTCATCTCGAACGTATCTCGACTGCGCCTCAGGATGGTCTGCACGGGTTCGGAGCGCAGCTTGGCGGCAAGTTCCACGTGGGTGATGATGTCTTCCGGGCTGTGCAGGCGCAGATAGCGGCGCGGCAGGCCGTCCAGAAACTCACGCAGACGCCTCGTCCCAAGGCGCGGAGCTATGAGGCGGATACTTGCAAGTTGCTCGTCCCGGATATCGGCGTGGACACGTTCGTCATCGACGCTGCGATCGAGATAATTGGTGGTGGCAACGTAAAGCTGCCAGAGATTTTCCGCCTTCCATGCGGTCATGGCGTCAGGATTAACCGCGCTGATGTCGGCGTAAGTCAGCAAGCAGAGCATCTTGAGCCGCTCGGGCGAGCCGACGGCGCGCGCTAAATTTTTCAGCGTAGCCGGGTCAAAGATATCGCGGCGCATCGCCGCGGACATATCGAGGTGGTAAGCGATCAGGAAACAGACGGTTTCACGTCCGTCCGGCAGAAGGTGCAAGTCCGCGCAGATGCGACTGGCGGCTTTCAGGCTGTCATCCACATGCGATTCAGAGCTGCCGGCTTTGCCCACATCATGGAGCAGCATTGCCAGGTACAGCAGGTCAGGGCGCTCGATTTCGCCAAGCAGCTCGGCAAAATGACGCTCCTGGTCGCTGTCCTTGCGCAAACGATGAAGCGTATCAATGGTCAGAAAGGTATGCTCGTCGACCGTGTAACGATGATAGTAGTCGCGCACAACAAGCGAATCGAGCGCGCGGAATTCGGGAACGAGCATGCCGAGCACGCCGAGTTCCTGCATGGAGCGCAGGGCCAAGCCGGCATACGGGCGAGTCAAAACCGTACGCAACGCCTGCCACCGTGAAGCACCCGCCAATGGCCCGCTGGAAACCGCAGGGAACGCCTGCTCGAGACGCTCCTCAGTGCTGCCGGAGAGTTTGAATCCGTGCTGCGCAACGAACTCAAAGACCCGCAGAAAAACATCTTGATCGGTAACCGAAGAGGGCTGCTGAAGATAAATGCGTCCGTTCACGGCGGCGAAATCGGGGTTGGAAAGCCGTGACCGCCAACTTTGAAACTGCTGGTAAATCGAAGAGCGCGCCGGAACTACGTCGTCGAGCATGATCGATGCCAGGCGATTGATGTTGCGGGCATGACGGAAGTAGCGGCGCATCCATGTGGCCGTGTCCGGGGCATCCGGAAAGCCTATGCGATCCTGGGCCGCGGCATCTTGCGCCTCCCAGGAAAGCATGTTGTCGTCTCGTCCCGCGCGATAGTGCAGAAAGCAACGCACGGCGCTGAGAAAATCGATCGCCTGCTCCGTGTAGCCGCGCAGGTTAGCCGGAAATCCGTCTTCGGGATGGATCCATCCGTGGCTCCGCGAAAAGCCGTTGAGCAGCGAAAGCCAGCAAGCAAGATGATAGTCGCGCAGCCCGCCGGGCGTATCCTTCACGTTCGGCTCAAGGTGGAAGATGGTATTGCCCATCTTGCGCCGGCGTTCTTCATTCACCTCCGAAAGCCCGCGCACCAAGTCCTGCCACTCGCGCAAGATGAGCTTTGGCAGAACCTGCTCCCGCAGCCGGCGGAATAGCTCGAAATCGCCCGCCAGGAAACGACAGTCAAGAAGAGAAATGTTGAATTCAAGATTATCGCGATGAAGGAGGTCACACTCTTCCAGGGTGCGGGTGGTCGGGCTAAGTTTCAGCCGTATGTCCCACATATCCTGGCAGAGTTGGCGGATGACATCCTTCTGTTCCGGGCCGGGAAGCGTTTTCTCGAACAGGAACAGCAGGTCGATATCCGAATGCGGATACAGTGAACCGCGCCCGTAGCCGCCGATGGCAATCAGCGCAAGGCCCGCCGGCGCCGCCTGCTCGGGAGATACATACTCTTGCCACAGACGCAAAGCCAGGGAGTCAACCACCGCGGTGCGGCGCCGAATCGCCAATCGTCCATCATGGGCCGCCGCGAAGTCGAGACGAATACGCTCCGTCTCAGCATCGTAAAGAGTTCGCAGGGTCTGAGCCAGGCCGCCCGCGGCCATCAATGCACCTCTTGGGCTACGCTACAGCGCGTTGTTGCCGCGCTCCTCGTTACGAATGCGAATGGTCTCGTCGACGCGAGTGAGGAAAATCTTGCCGTCACCGATTTTGCCTGTCTGGGCCGCTTTGATGACGGCGTTGACAGCCTGCTCCACGACCTCATCGCGAAGCACGATTTCCAGTTTGATTTTTGGCAGAAGGTCGACGGTATATTCCCGCCCGCGATAAAACTCGGTGTGGCCCTTCTGGCGGCCGTGGCCGCGCGCTTCCAGGACGGTCAGACCGTCGATTCCGATTTCCAAAAGTGCGCTCTTCACGGCATCGAGCTTAGAGGGTTGAATGATCGCTTCCAGTTTAGTCATCGTTCTCCCGTGAGTACGCGAGTGCGTCCAGACTCAATCATAAATTATTTCCGGAAGCTTCCCAGTAGTAACCCTCTTCACCGTGCTGCGTGACGTCCAGACCCTCGATCTCGTCTTCCGCAGGCACGCGCAACCCGATGACGGCGTCGACGAACTTCAAAATCGCTATCGTTCCCACCGCGGCGATCGTCCAGGCAATTGCGACGCCGATCAACTGGTTGAACAACTGATGGAAATTACCGTCGATCCAACCGGAGCCAAGTACGTTGCCCTGGGCATCCTTGAAAATCGGGTTGATGAGCTTGCTGGCAAAGACGCCTGTCAGCAGCGCACCAAGCGTGCCCCCCACCCCGTGAACCCCGAATGCGTCAAGACTGTCGTCGTAACCGAAGATGGACTTCACCTTGGTGACCATCGCGAAGCAGACTACGCCGGCAAGAAGTCCGATCAGCAACGCTGGCATGGGACTGACGAAACCGGCCGCCGGAGTGATTGCAACCAGGCCGGCGACCGCTCCGCTGATTGCGCCCAGTGCGCTCGGCCTTCCCATGACCATCCATTCGGTTGCTCCCCAACCGACCGTGGCCGCTGCCGCGGCAAAATGAGTGGCGACGAAAGCACTGGTGGCGAGGCTGCCCGCGGCCAGCGCACTGCCGGCATTAAAGCCAAACCAGCCGACCCACAGCATGCAAGCGCCGATCAGGCTGAGCACTACGCTGTGCGGAGGCATGGGCTCCTGCGGATAACCCACACGCTTGCCCAGATACAAGGCCGTAACCAGCGCCGAAACACCGGATGTTATATGCACGACCGTTCCGCCGGCAAAGTCTAGAGTCGGGAAGAGTCCGCCTAGGGAAGCGTTCAGCAGGCCGCCCTTGCCCCAGACCATGTGCGCCATTGGCGCATAGACGATGATCGACCACAAGACCAGGAACAGCATCATGGCGCTGAACTTCATCCTCTCGGCGAAAGCGCCAGTGATGAGCGCGGGAGTAATGATGGCGAACATCAACTGGTAAATCATGTACGTCTGCAACGGAATGGTGGCCGCATAGTCGGGATCGGGTTGCGCCCCGACCCCGTGCAGGAACGCGTGATGCAAACTGCCGATGAAGCTGTTTCCCGAGCTGAAACACAGGCTGTAGCCAACCAGCCCCCAAAGAACGGTGATAACGGCCATCATGGCGAAGCTCTGCATCATGGTGGCCAGAACATTCTTCTTGCGAACCAACCCGCCATAGAACAAAGCCAGGCCGGGACCAGTCATCATCAGGACCAGCGCGGCACAAACCAGCATCCAGCCATTGTCCGCGGCACCGTGAGCATCGGCGATCTTCTGCTCCAACTCGGCGATCCGCTCAGGTGTTACGACGGATTGCGTCGCGGGGACCGTCTGGGCGCAGAGCGCGCAGCCGATCAAAACGACACAAAGGAGGAGGCTCCATTCGCGAACATTTCGAATGCGGATGGTTGATTTCAGGCTCTGAAGGAACAAAAGGACTCTCCCTGATAGGGCGGTAGCTTGTTCTTTACTTAATACCGGGTATGCTGCTGCAACGGAAATCAAAAGTCTTTATTGGAGCTATCAAAGTTGTTTATGCGCTCGATACCCCGGACGCTAAAACCGCGCAAATTGCTACTCTTAAGGTAAGTTGCTCACATGGACTACCGTGAACTTCGGCATACTGATCTTCGAGTATCGCGCCTCTGTTTCGGCTCTATGACCTTCGGCAGGCAGACCAACCAGTTGGCAGCTAACGCCATGGTTGATCGCTGTATCGACGCCGGAATCAATTTCTTCGATACCGCCAATACGTATGAGCATGGCAAGTCTGAAGTCAAATTTTGCGGGGCTCGCTCTGCTCTGCCTGAAGCGCCGTAACCCAGGTTAAGTGCTTAAGCTCTTGATTAGCCAGGTGCATAAACTGGCAGTCGGATACGCCAAATATGAACTCTTGTTCATCAGCCAACAACTCTGCTTTTTAGCCAGCAGCTCTGCTTTTCCAGCCTGACAAGCCGAGTTCCACGCCAACTCTCAAGTTCTACTTGGGTCATCAGCTCTTAACAACAGCTTTGTCCAAAGTGGCTGCTGAAGTGCAACGGCTCTGGCGAGGGGTACTATGACCGGGGTTCGAAGCGTCTGCAAACGGCAACTGATTTTAGGGCTGTTGATTTTGGGGACAACGTTTTGTGTCCCCATATCCGCATTGGCTCAAGGGGTGATTACGGTGATTTCGCCGGCGAACGGATCCACCGTAAGCGTTCCGTTCGTCGTGGACTTTACTTACAGCGCCACCGTTACCTATACCAAGCTTTGGATCGATGGGGTCGCAATCATCTCCGAACACAACGGAAGCGCCTTCAATTACACGGTCACGTCGCTCGCCGTAGGGTCGCATACCTTGTCGCTGCAGGCGCATGATGCCAGCAGCAATACAACCAACACCGTCCACGAAACGATCACGGTTTCTTCCACCCCTCCGACGATCGTGAACGTGACCCCGTCATCACAGACAATGCTGGAAGGAACCCAATTCACCTTCACCTCGAACGTCCCCGCCACCTGGGTCGCGTCGGGGGGAGATGGCGGTATCCCTGCATCTTGCAGCACCGCCACTACCTCGTGCGTATTTACGGCCGGCGCTACGGCTGGAGCGGAAACGCTTACGGCGACCGCAACCGATGGTTCGGGCGCCAGCGGATCGGCGAACATCACGATCACGTCT
>Ga0181533_1000217_pt1 | contig 75124 bp, 62 predicted proteins | sample PEATcosm2014_Bin_45_FD_119772 | JGI IMG/M metagenome (GOLD analysis project Ga0181533, IMG submission 119772) | Peatland microbial communities from MTU Mesocosm Facility, Houghton, MI, USA - PEATcosm2014_Bin11_60_metaG | ecosystem: Environmental > Terrestrial > Soil > Wetlands > Peat | place... | reverse complement strand
TCCGCATTAAAATATCAAACACCTCTTGATAAATTAAAAACTATTGCTAATTTGTTACCGAAATTGTGAAGTATTACACGGCATGCAGGTGGCGAAATTTTTCATTACAAAAGGCCTCCGTTACGGAATATTTTTAGTTGGGCGTCATAGAATTTGTTAACGGTAGTCGTTTTCTGATTCTCTAGGTTTGTCAGTTCACCTGAGAGAAAATCCACTTTGATATGGTCGCCATTTTTCAGATTGATCTTTTCAAGCATGGCAGGATCATAGGTCAGGATGGGCAGGGCGGCGTTGATGGCATTCCGTTCATATATGGCACCGTAGGATTCTGCAAGGATACAGCTTATACCCAGTGAAAGGAAACAATCCACGGCTTGCTGACGTGAACTGCCGGCGCCGAAGTTCTTCTGCGCAACAATGATATCACCGGGCTTCGCTTTCTTCGGGAAATCCTCAAATCCTTTCAGGTTATCCAATGCGTATTGTCCCATCTCCCTGATGTCGGTGATGGTCAGGTAACGGTTATGAAAGATCATATCCGTATCAATATCATCTTTGGGAATGATCCAGACGTTGCCTTCCACAACCGTTGGTTTATCAGTTTTTACACTCTTTTCTTTTCCCGTGTTGCTTGATTTGCTTCCTGTAGCTGTAAATACCGACGGCTTTAAAGGGATCCGGTCCGGTGTGGTTATAAATCCTGCAATAGCTGATGCTGCAACGACTGCAGGGGAGGCAAGGTAAACAAATCCTTTTCCCTGTTTTCCTTCAAAGTTCCTGTTACCTGTGCTGATGGTCACTTCTCCCGGGCCATTTTGCCCTATCTGGCCTGCTGCACAACCGGCACAACCTGCATTGGAAACCATGGCGCCGGCATCTTTAAAGATCCTGATAATGCCTTCATTCATGGCCTGGTTCCAGATGGCATCAGTAGCCGGAACGATCTTTAATACAACCCCGGGGGCGACTTTTTTCCCTTTTAAAATAGAAGCCGCTATCCGTAAATCTTCAATACGGCCATTGGTACAGCTGCCGATAAATCCGGAATCTATCTTTATATTCCCCACATCCTTCAGGGCAATATCATCATGGGGATGACCGGGTTTAGCGACCATCGGAACAAATTTGTCAATATTGATGTCGAAAGTCTTCTCATAAACCGCATCCTGACCGGCTGATACAGATGGGTAATTTTTCCCGGTAAGTTCCTTCAGCTCGTACAGCACTGAAGGGGTGGGGGAGAAGAACAGGATGATTGCCCCCATCTCGGTTGCCATTGAGGAGATGGTGACACGTTCTGACAGTGATAGCTTATCTACAGCCTCACCATAAATTTCCACAGAATATCCAAGAAGCTTATTGGCTCCGAAAATAGACAGCAGGTTCAGCACAATATCTTTGGCCGAGACATCGGCAGGTTTTATTCCATTAAGATTCAGGCGGATTGAAGCCGGAACCTTGAACCAGACAAAGCCCTTTGCCCACGCTGCCGCTATATCCTGATCGCCCATCCCTTGTCCGAAAGATCCGATGGAACCCAGGATGTTGGCATGGGAGTCAGTTGAAACAAATGTGCTACCCGGCCATGCAAGACCGTTATCGATGGCAAGATGAGTGCCGATACCTGAATCAACATCATATACCCGGATGTTGTTTTCGCGGGCATATTGTCTGCAGAAATGCTGGTTTTGTGCATACTTCTGATCGGATCCGCCAGGATTGCAATCAAAGGTAAAGATGGTCCTTGACGGATCATCAACATTAAGGCCATTGTCCAACAGGTTTTTTACCACATTGGCCCCGCCAAAATCACGTGCAGCACGGGTGTCTATAAGAACATCCACAATATCACCCGGTTTCACCATTTGCTGATTTGAATGAAGTGCAATTATCTTTTCTATGATAGTCATCTGAATTTCTATATCTGAATTACAATTTTTCTGGCGTCATGACCTTCGCCGGTTCTGCTTATTATTTCAATCTTTCACGGAATGGCTCAAAAGTCATAAAATCGGCATGATGAACGATATATGCTTCAACGGAACGCTTTACCAGATCACCTTCACCGGCATGGGTTGCCACGATATGACAAACTGCAGGAGGTACACCGCATTTTTCAGCAAGGGAAACACCTGAAAAAGGATGTCTTAAATATTTCCCATATTTTCCCTGAATTAACCTGCCCTCTTTGTCAAGCTCATATTCGAGTAATTTCCCCACATCTGCCAGGATGGCGCCTGAAATAAGAATGTCCATATCCACGGGCAGATCCTCTTTAAAGAATTCATTCATCTTATTTCCTGCATCCCTGGCAATGTGGACTACACAGCGTTTATGTTTCATAAAGGAGACCTTCATTTCAGGTCCTGCCAGCAAAGTGAAAGGAATCTTTTGAAGATCATCCGGGGTCAGGACACTTTTCTCCAGTGCAAGCTCCCATGTTTGCGCTGTCTTTTCCCTGAGATCCGGATCCTTTATCCACATGAGTTCCGGCCAAAGATTTAATACCTGATCTGTCATTTTTTCTTTTTATTAAAAGCTACAAAGAAATATTTATTTCATTGCTAATAATGCTAATAAGTCGTAACGCGTGACGCGTGACAAGGAATTATCAATTATCAATATCACATCCGTCCAAAATAAATTTATAAGAAGAAAAGAAGGGATTGGAGATACCACTTAATGGGGTAATCTTACAATTACGACAAAAACCAATCCTTATGGTAAAATTATCACTTTTTTCACAAATGACAAGTTTAATTCCCAGAGAGCTGTATAGCAATATTGAAAAAAAACACGGTGCGGATAAATACAGCTACAAATCCGGACGGCTTTAATCACGCCTACTGTTGCCTTACCTGAAGACAAAGGCACAACACAAATGGCACATGTCGGACCTTATCACGTTTATCCGACTAAATCTTTTTTTAAAATTAGACCTGTAAGCTTGGATTAATGAGCCGTTTATCCGTCCAAATAAAAATAAAAATGGAACAGTCATTACTGTTTGACGGGGAGGGTTGATCTTGAAGATCAATAAAACGACAATCTATATATCTGGTTATCAATGGTAATTATGAGAAGTGAAATTTATTTTGAATAGCTGTAATTTTTTGTGTATATTTACTTGTTTGTTTTCTTATAATAATGTCATTGTGTTACTCAAAAAATATGACACTTTGAAGAAGATTTACAGCTTTATTTATTTGTTAACAGTCACAATGTCAATTATTTTGATGACATCTCAGAGCTGGGCACAAATGACACGACATGTCCGGTCAAATCAAACTGACTTAAACTTTAATAACGAAGCCCCAGCAGTTCCGGCATGGCCATACAGAGTATTCAGTGATAGCTGTAACTTTAAAACGTATAAGGATGATGACAATATGTGTGATAATGGCTTTTCTCCGGGACCTGATTCATTAGTTAGATTAGGCAATTATTTCATGGTTGATTCTACCACATCAGGGATTATCGAGTCAGTAGATATGTGTTTTTCCTCAGCCCGGGGTTCAACTGCGCAATCCTGTATTGTTTACTTTTACAAAGCAGACCGAACAACGATTTTTGGTCAATCACCTTCATTTATTAACACAGGAGCCACCTGGCCGGATACGACCTGGGTTTATGTACCTTGTCCTGACATTCCTTATATCGGGCCATTCTATGCAATGGTAGATTACTCTGTTGACTCATTACCACGCAAAAACTATTTTTGTTGTAGTTGCGACCCTTGGGACTCTGGTTATGCTGATTGTAATGGTGTTTGGTCACTTGCAGATGATTTTTTTCCAACAGATTGTATGATAACCTTTCTGCAACGGATCAATGTTTGCGAATATGGTCCTGACGGAATAAAGGAAAGGGCTATCGGATCAATTTTAATTTATCCAAATCCTGCATATGATATTGTCAATATTGTTTCTTCTGAGAATATTAATGAAATTGAGATGCTCAATTTTCTCGGTCAATCAATTTATAAAACCGATAATATTAATAGGATGTCTAAAAAAGTCACTTTAGGCGATTTCAGTGCAGGACAATATTTCGTGAAAGTGGTCACAAGAGGTGGCACGGAAATAAAGAAAATCGCTGTGATACATTAATAAGTATTCCAAAATTCATGATCTTTTAAGAAGAGGAAGATGTAAGCGGATCTAACTGATCCTGAGAGATCGAAAATTGAGGAAGAAAACAGTCAGATTTCTTGAACTGACCGGACTTAAAAGGACAACTTAATATTTCGCCAAGTTTGACTTTGGATTAAAACGAATCAAAAGGTATGTTTTAAAGATCAGTGCCATGAAAACGTTTCAAGCCGGATTAAGGTATTGCAAAGCAGCAAGGAGGTCTTTCTCATTTTTCGACCTCGGAACAGGAATACTGACCCTCCTTGTTTTTATTGGTTCAGGTTGTCTGAACCTGTCGGCGCAACCCGTGATTACATCGTTTTCGCCAACGTCCGGCCCGGTAGGCACACACGTGATCATCAGCGGTTCAAACTTTAATTCAGATCCGTCGGAGAATATTGTTTTTTTCGGTGCAACAAAAGCGGCAGTAAATTCTGCAAGCACAACAAGCCTGGATGTAACGGTTCCTGCCGGGGCAACGTACCAACCTGTTTCCGTGACCAATTTAGCGGATCATTTAACGGCTTATTCTTCAAAACCGTTTGATGTGACTTTTCCATTTTGCGAGTCATTTGACAGTACCTCTTTTTCTCCAAAGATTGACCTTCCGGCAGGTCCCTTTCCCAATGACCTTAAGGTCTGTGATTTTGACGGAGATGGAAAACCGGATTTGATCGTATTGAGGTATGATGAGCCATCTTTTTCAGTATTCAAAAACACAAGTTCAAACGGAATTATTTCTTTCGATCCTAAAGTGGATTTTAGCGCGGGTTCCCAGTATGAGTATCCCGATATTATAATAATCAACGATTTTGACGGAGACGGGAAGCCGGATGTTGCTCTTTCTGATGGTTATGATAGTATTGTTTCTGTTTTCAGAAACATAAGCACACCGGGAGTCATTGCGTTTGCGCCGGGAGTTGTTTTTTTTGTTGGTTCACATATTTACGAAATGGCTTCCGGTGATCTGGACAAAGACGGGAAACCTGATCTGGTCTTTAATTCCAATTATAATGACAACCTTATGGTGTTGCGAAACGTAAGTTCAGCCGGGAACATTTCCTTTGCCCCCCCCCAGCATATAGAAACCGTGGGCTTTGGCGCAATATCAATATGTGATATGGATGGTGATGGCAAGCCGGACATTACAATAGCTAATAATGAAGCAAGTAATGTTTCAATATTTTTAAACACCAGCACCAGCGGCTCAATTTCTTTTGATTCCGGTCATACTTTTCCTTCAGGTGGCTGGCCTAATAGTATTTCAACAAGTGATCTTGATGGCGATGGGAAACCGGATATCATTACCGGGAATGATAATCCCTCTTCTTATTCAATACTCAGGAACATCAGTTCCGTCGGAAATGTAGCTTTTTCTTCAAAAGTTGATTATCCTGTTTCAGAAATCTACTCTTTTTCCGTCGGCGATGTGGATGGAAATGGCAAACCGGATATGGTATTAGTGAATTATCCTTATAACTACGTTTCTGTTTATATTAATACCAGTGTGCCCGGAAATATTTCATTCGCTCCAAACGTAAATTTCAACACCGGGATCAATCCCGCACATCTGGCTATAGCCGATCTGGATGGAGATGGTAAACCGGATCTTGCAATCTCAAATATACTTGACAGTACGATTTCTTTATTAAGGAATCATACGATGCCCCCGGCTCCGGAAATCTGCATTGTTACAGTGGACAGCACATCAACAAACAATGTTGTTTATTGGGATAAGACCCTATTTGATCATGTTGATTCTGTTATTGTTTACCGTGAAACGACAACGAATATTTATAAAAGGATCGGGGCTGTTTCGAATAACGCCCCGGGATTGTTTGTTGACACGATAAGGCAGCGGTATTTTCCCTATACCGGCAATCCCAATGTAGGCTCGTACAGGTATAAGCTGCAAATCAGGGATACATGCGGAAATTACAGTGAACTGGGACCTTATCATAATACGATATTTATCTCCCACACCGGCAGCCTCTTTTCATGGAATAATTATGAGATAGAAGGCCAGCCGGTTCCCCTTCCCCAATTATTATCGTATCAGTTATTCAGGGATACCGATGCCAATGGGAACTGGATGTTGGTTGCAGGGGTTTCCGGCAATCAGCTTGCACTGAACGATCCAGATTATTCCACCTGGCCCAATGCATTGAGACGCGTTGAAGCGATCTGGAGCACGAACTGCCTGTACAAGGAATCCGGAAATATTTCCCGCTCGAATATAACCGGTTTAAAACCTAACGGGGTTTTTGAAAACAATGGAATCAGCAATTATGCCGTCTCGGTATCCCCTAATCCGTTTTCAGTTGAAACGGTCATACAGACCAGTCATCCATTGATCAATGCAAGCCTGAAAGTATATGATATAAACGGGAAACTTGTCCGGCAAATAAATAATATTACGGGACAGTCGATCACGTTATTCCGTGACAATCTTCCGGGCGGATTATACTTTATAAAACTGCTGCAGGAGAACAAAATGATCGCTGAAGAAAAAGTTGCGATTATTGATTGAAAAACAAACTAAAAACAGAAATAATCTGCCAATTCCGAACACGAAATCGTAAAGCACGAATTATCAACATTAAGATTTAACTACATTGCAATCGGAGCATATTTGGTCACATCGGGTCGTCAAAAGAAATTAATGTCGGCAGTTTCCGGGAAAAAACGTGATTACATTGATAGCCTTTTTGTGAAAATTAATACATTTGGATCAGCAGAGGTAAACTCCACTGCATAATCCGGGATCAATTATCAATTATCAATTATTTTAGTTTTTCAATAATCACATCTGTCATCTGTTCTGTCGAGGCAGCTCCTTTGGTGAATACCTCCGGACTTCCAGGGAGTTTCATCATGTCATAGGTTCTGACCTTTCCCTCCAGTATCACAGCTGCGACAGCTTCATAGATCATTTTTGCTCTTTCATTCTCACCTAAGTGTTCAAGCATCATGCAGGCAGAAAGGATCATAGCGATCGGGTTTACTATGGAAGGATTGAATTCTGCATATTTTGGTGCAGATCCATGAGTGGGTTCAAACACCGCCACTCCGGGACCGATATTGGCACTGCAGGCAAACCCCAGACCCCCAACCAGTCCGGCAAAGCCATCCGAAACGATATCCCCGAACATATTACCGGCAACAATCACGGGATAAATTTCAGGGTTCTTTGTAAGCCACATCATCTGAGCATCGATATTCGTATCCTGGACTTTAATTCCGGGGTATTCATTTTTCGACATCTCCTGGGCGATCTTCAGCATCATACCCGATGTCTCACGAATCACATTAGGTTTTTCACATACTGTGACAGTCTTGCTGCCCTTTGCCCTGGCATATTCAAAGGCAGCCTTTACTATACGGGTAGTATATTTTTTCGTAAAAATGCGTGTTGACACGGCTAGTTCAGGACGCGGGCACCATGCAAAATTCTCCCTGAATTTCTTATGGGTCATCAGGGCATCATAAACCTGGTCGGGAGGATTGGTCCATTCCACGCCGCCATATAGTCCTTCAGTATTCTGACGGAATATCATGGTATCAATGACAGGCTCCTCAATTGTGTTGTTTGGTCCGCGGCGGATGAAATTCAATGGATTTCCTTTAAAAGTCTTACAGGGACGCATGCAGATGTCGAGATCGAATTTCTGTCGCATGGCAACAATTGGGCTGTAATAAACAAATCCTTTCCCTTTTAATTCTGGAGCCAGCTCAGCTTCAGCTTTATCTTTTGGCTTGGAAGTGATAGCTCCAAAAAGCCCGATTTTGTGCTGTTCAAGAAGTTTTACTGTCCTGCCGGGTAACGGATTTCCTTCTTTACACCAGAATTCCCAGCCGATGTCTCCATGAATATAATCTGCATCAAATCCAACTGCATCCAGCACCCTGACTGATTCTTTCAAGACATTTTTCCCGATGCCATCACCGGGCATCACAACGATCGTCCTTTTTGCCATATTAAAGAAATTTAAAAATGATTAATGATTGCCTGAAACGGACGTCAAAGTTACAAAACGCCCTGAAAACCTCAAACAGGAATCATTTTTTAATAAGTACAGGCCGATTCATTAATTTTGTGACAAAATATACAAATCCTGTAACACAAACTTCAACCGTACTATGAAGTCCTGTCTGAAGAACCCGATATTCAAGCTGGTCTCGCGAATTGCAGAGGAATCGAATGTTTCAGCATTTGTGATTGGCGGGTTTGTGAGAGATTGTATCATTGGCAGAGAAGCTAAAAAAGACATTGACATTGTAGTCACCGGCAGTGGAATTGAATTTGCAAAGAAAGTGGCAGGCGCATTGGGTCAGGATGTTCCTGTCAAGTACTTTAAAAACTTCGGGACTGCAATGCTGAGATCAGGCGATTATAAGATCGAATTTGTAGGAGCCCGAAAAGAATCGTATAAGAGTGATTCCCGTAAACCCATTGTGGAAGATGGCACTTTAGAGGAGGATCAAAACCGGCGAGATTTTACTATCAATGCCATGGCTTTCGACCTCGGAAAGGAAAACTTCGGGAAACTTGTTGATCCTTTTAACGGAATCCATGATATCCATAAGAAAATCATCAGGACCCCCCTCGATCCTGAACTCACCTTTTCTGACGATCCACTGCGTATGATGCGGGCGATCAGGTTTGCCTGCCAGCTGGCTTTTACAATTCATGATGATTGTTTTGAAGCCATTAAGCGCAATGCGGAAAGGATAACGATCGTATCGGCAGAAAGGGTCACAGAAGAGCTGAACCTGATCATCCAAAGCGATTTACCTTCAGAAGGATTGAAAATGCTTGAGCAGTCCGGCCTGTTAAATATCATCTTGCCAGAACTTGTCGCACTGAAAGGAACAGAAAGTATCGACGGGAAAGGTCATAAAGATAATTTCTATCATACCCTTGAAGTGCTTGACAATGTTTCGGCCAGGACACAAAACCTCTGGCTGCGATGGGCTGCCATTCTTCACGATATCGCCAAACCAGTGACAAAAAAATTTGTTCCCGGTACCGGATGGACATTTCATGCACACGACTTCAAAGGAGCAAAAATGATCCCTTCTATTTTCAGAAAGCTGCGCCTGCCCCTGAATGAGAAGATGAAATATGTGGAAAAGCTTGTATCACTGCATCTGCGGCCCATTGCCATTACAGGGCAGGTGACGGATTCTGCCGTAAGGCGGTTATTGTTTGATGCCGGAGATACTATCGACGATCTCATGTTGCTTTGTGAAGCCGATATCACTTCAAAGAACCCGGTCAAGGTCAGGCAGTTTCTTGAAAATTTCGAAGAGGTCAGGAGAAAGCTGAAAGAGATAGAAGAAAAAGACCGCTTGCGCAACTGGCAGCCTCCGGTTTCAGGAGATATCATCATGCAGACATTCGGAATTTCACCCTCAAAACAGGTCGGCTTTATTAAAGATGCGATCACTGAGGCTATCCTTGAAGGTGAGATCCCTAACGAGTTTGCTGCCGCATTTCAGTTCATGCTGAAGGAAGGGGAAAAACTGGGGCTGTCCCCAAAAACAGATTAATTACGAATTACGAATTACGAATTACGAAATAACAAAAAAAATCATGACACGTGACACAGGATCGTGACAAGGGTTTTATAATCGTAAATGAATGTTCAAAAAGATCATTTAGTGATTTATTATGATCTTCCTAACCATATTCTCACTGCCATTAATGAACTTCAGAAAATAAATGCCATTGGGTATACCCTGACAATCGAATATCCATTTCTGTGCACCCCCGGGCTGATTGTTGCAATCCTTAACCTGCAAAAGGTTTCCAAAGACATCACAGAATTCCATACGGGAGTTTGTGGAAAGGGTGATGTTTGTTCCCACGGTGAATGAAGTTCCGGCAGGATTGGGATAGATGAGTAACCGGCCGGACGGATTATTGGGAATCCCATTACTATTATAATAGATATTGTTCGAAGTATCGGAACTGCATCCGGCAAGTGTTACCATGTCATAGTACCAATGCGGATCGTTAGGCGGACAATAATCTGATTGGTTCGCGCCGTCAATCATACCGTTCTCATTATACCACTGGTTTCCGCTCGCTGCCGAGGATTGCAGGCAGGTATCGATACGAGTTATAACGGGTGTGGCAGGAACAGGATTCACTTTAACAGGAAAATCCGGTGAAGGCGTTCCGTTGCCGCATGAATCCTGTCCGGAAACATTCATAACTCCTGATTCGGCACCGATGCTGTAATCGACCGTAATGTTGGCTGTGTTTTCACCGGTCACAATAGAAGCCCCCGGAGGAAGTGACCAGATATAGGTCCAGGCTCCTGATACAGGGTGAACTGAGTATGCAATATTCTGAGATCCCTGGCAAACCGAGGATGTCCCGATAATGCTCTCTGCGGCGGACGGCACAGTCTGGGCATTCACATTCAGCACCGTAGGGTTGATTGCCGTGCACCCGGTTAAATTGGTATAAGTTACATTGACAGTCTGGGCTCCAGGCTGGCTCCATACGACCTGTATCGTGCTGCTCCCCTGTCCACCTGTAATTGAACCTCCGGAACTGACATTCCAGACATAATTGGTCATCCCGGTTTCCGTTGAATAGGTCTGCTGGGAAGAAAGGCATGGAGTAGTCGGGCCGGTGATCGTCGGAACCGGAAATGTTCTCTGGGTGATCCGGGCGTTAATATAATGGGTGGAAGTGGGATTGTCGTACAATGCACCCCGCTTGGCATCGGTATATTGGCAATCCCAACCGAAATCGTCGGTATTGTTGAATGCCAGTATGAAATTCCCTGAAACATAATTGAATGTCAGATCCACTATTTTGCTGTTGGATGCCAATGTTGTGGCAGCCGCACCGGTCCAGCTGATACGCAGGGCATGCATGCCCGATGTCAGCAGTGAATCATGTACAGTCAATCCGGTGAGCAAGGAGTTGACATTTGAAAAAGATATATAGGTCAGCGAATCCGGATCATAATCTATCCTGAGCCTCAGGGATGTAATATTGTTAAAACCGCTGACATTGATGGGTACAGTCAGAGAAGAGCCCGGGCAAACAGCTACTGAACCGGCCGTTGTGATGGGTGCAGGTGGCTCATTAGCGCCATATGCAGAGATGCATAAATTGTATGGATTAGAAGTTCCTTTTCCGATCGTTGACCAATGGGTGCTATCTGCACTGACCCAGCATACGCCGCTCTGGATAATGGCATTATCCGAATACCCGCTCTCAGCAGCTTCGATTGGAATCGGTGAGATGTATCCGGGAGTATAATATTTGATCTTCACGTAAAAAGCAGTGCCGCTCCCCAGGCTGAGGGGGCTGGGAAGATCAAACGTATAATATCCGGCATAAGGTAGGCTCTGTGTCGGCACAGTTTCCAGTAAATCGGACAACGTCGTCCCGTTAAAGCTGCCATATATCTGGATATCGGCGGTCCCGTTTCCACTTGCAATCCAGCTTGCAATGCGCGTTATGGGATAAGAATTGGTTGTCACAAACTTAACCAATGCATAGGCGACGTCCGACATGAATCCGAAATCATATACCTCCCCGAGACTGTCATACAGGTAAACTGTTGAGGAATCATTGATAGTCAATTTCGAAGGATAATAGCAAACTTCCGAATTGACTTGTGAATCGTTATATGAAATATAGAAATAACCGTCCTGACCCCATCCCGTTCCCCAGCTGTTCTTGATGATCCAGGCGCCGGTACCGCCGGCTGTGACCAGGGTATCGTTCCACCCGGCAATGCCAACGGCATGATTAGGACTAGTTGATCCATTGTAATAATAGGTATAATTGGATCCGTTGTAATATGCATCGTCATAATAAAAAGCTGTATAAATAGCGCCATAATTCATGACAGCCTGTTTAATAGTATTGATGTCTTTGGTCAGTAACCGTGCATCCATTTCATAAGCCATCACGGGAAGACCTGTATCACAAGGTTCCGGGTTCTCATTATAAGGGTCGTTCATGTTAGAAACAGGTCCGCTTTTGCGGGAAAGATAGGATATAGACATCCAACTATCCCCACCATTACAGGGACCAATGCTAAAACCTGAACAATCCTTGAGGTTATTTTCTGAAAGAGAACTATCACCGAGACCCAGTACTAACCAATGGGATTCAATAGCATCATAGGTGCCAAAGCACCAACAACTTCCACAACTTCCCTGGTTCTTGACCGGTGTAACCAGGCCAAGTTTCCTCAAGTCATAGACTGAAGGCATGAGTGGAGAATTGGGAGGCGGGCCGGGTGAATAAACTTCTGTAACAGGCATTTTTGGTGGCGGAATATACCCTAACGGATGGCCGTCATCGGACATGAAGTTTATTTTTCCGCTCAGGTATTGCTGCTGGAACCTTACAAAAGCGGGATTGAGAGGGGAAACCTTTCCCTGCTGTGCAGTCACAAAAATGGGAAGAATCACACACAAGAGGAATATAGCTTTCTTCATTTTTGGAAAAATTTTATCAAAGATAGGAAGAACAGATTAATCTTTTTCTTCTTTTTAACAATTCATCTTTTGATTTTGTGTAATTTTATACTTTTGGTTCCTAAAAGGAGAAGAATTATGATAATTTACAGGTTCAGGCTGACAAGCGAAGATCATGAAGACTTCTTAAGGGAGATTGAAATCCAGCCCACTCAAACCTTTCTTGATTTCCATAAGGCGATATTGAAATGTGCGAATCTCGAAAATTGCGAGAATGCGTTGTTCTATACCACGGATAATAAATTCAAGAAGGAAAAGGAATTCTCCTTCAAGTATCAAAAGAAACAGGTCAGAAAATACGACGACGACCTCGACCAGGTTGTCACTGAAACCTATGTCCCTCACCTGATGAAAGAATCGGTGCTGAAGAATTTTATAGATGATCCTCATCAGCGGCTCATCTATGAGTTTACGGGAAAAGATTTTTATGTATTCTACATTGAACTGTTCAAGATCATAAAAACCGATGAGTGTCCTCCCATGCCCCGTTGTGTGAATAAAAAAGGGGAACTTCCCAAAAAGCCCGATTTACCGCCAGTCGCTGATGCCGGGAAACCGGAAACAAATGTATCCGTTCAGGTTCCACCACCTCCTGCCTCCGTGCAGAGCGAAAAGAGCATGTTTTCTGAAATCCTGGAAGATGATACAGAAATTGCAGAGATTGAGAGCCAGCTTGACGAGATCCTTGAAGAGGAAACCCTGAACGTGTCAGGGGAAAAGGGGTCTTCTTCCGGTTTTAAGGAGGATGATCCTTTTGCAGAGGAGGATGATACCCAGGGAAACACAGAGAGCCTCGATGAGTATGACGATATAGAAGACCTCGAGATCAAGCACGGACACATCGACAACGAACCTGATGATTATTGATCCGAAGCGGTATCTTCTCGTAATTACCGGCCCCACGGCTGTCGGGAAAACAGCACTGACAATTCACCTGGCCCAATCCCTGAAGACAGAGATCCTTTCTGCCGACTCCAGGCAGTTTTACAGGGAGATGCGGATAGGAACAGCCCGTCCCGGAGAAAAGGAACTCAGCCTTGTTCCTCATCATTTTATCGGTCATATCTCTATTCACGATGAATACAATGTTTCACGCTTTGAGACGGATGCATTGAACCTTCTGGAACAATTATTCATGAACCACCAGGTTGTGATCATGACAGGCGGCTCAGGACTTTATATCAATGCCGTCTGTCATGGGATCGACGACCTTCCCGATCCGGATAATAGCTTGCGTGAAGAGTTAAAATCGGTCTTTGCCTCGGAGGGAATAGAACCATTGCGCTCAAGACTCAGGATATTGGATCCTCAATATTATAATAAGGTTGATCTTGCAAATCCCAAACGCTTGCTCCGTGCATTGGAAGTTTGCATCATCACGGGGATGCCCTATTCCGGGTTCCGGAAGATGAAACCAAAGATCCGTGACTTTGAGATTATCAGGATAGGGCTGACCCGTGGGAAAGTGGAACTGAACCGGCGTATCAATGACCGCGTGGATCGTATGATGGAGGAGGGTCTTTTGGAAGAGGTGAAAAGCCTGATCCCGTTCCGTCACCTCAATGCCTTGAATACGGTAGGGTATAAGGAATTATTTGAATTCTTTGATGGAATCATATCACTTGATTCTGCTGTTGAAAATATAAAGACCCATTCCAGACGGTATGCGAAAAGACAGATGACGTGGTTCAGGAGGGACAGGGCTATCAATTGGTTTCATCCGGAGGATAATGAGATACCAGGGTTTATAGAGCAAAGACTCATTAATTGATAATTGATCCCAATTAATTCATTAGAAACTAATAAAAAGTGGGTGAAATGCTTGAACCTCGTATCTTTCAGATTGAAAACACTTTATACTCGATTTCATCTTTCTAATGTAATGCATTAGGAGGTTAAAACGTTGATATTCATATGATACGCACATATTCGTACTCTTTAATGAATTAATTGGGTTAACAATATAACAATATGACCTTATGAAAAATTTGATTTCTATTTTTTCTTTATTAGTTTTATTTTTCTTTAGATCCTACAGTCAGAATAATTATATAAACTATTATAGACAATTATATCAAGGCAATGTTGATTTAGCTTTTAATATGAATAAACCTCTACCTAATGATTTATTCGCACGATCTATTTACTATTTTAAAAGCAAACAATTTCATAAAGGAAAGAAATTTCTGAAAAAAGCTGCTATATACGGATTCAATTACACGGAGTGTATAAAACAACCATTTATGGATAGTATTCTTAGTAACAATATGGCATTACATAATTTAGTTGATAAGTCATATAGAATATTTATTACAAGAATATGTGATTTTAATAATTCTGTTTTGATAACAAAGCTGTTTGAAAATGACCAGAATATTCGTCGAATAAGCAATTACAACGGAACTGATTCATTACTGCGTAAATATTTAATGGCTAAATTAATTGAATGTGATTCAATTAATTACTATTCATTATTGAAAATTATTAAGGAACCAACGTTTATTTCAACAAATCTTACATTAGAATCAAAATTAGGTTTGGGAATTATTTTAGCGCATAGTGCAACAAACAATTATGCAAATGCAGATAGCGTTTTCCAACTACTTAAAAACGAAATGCTCAAAGGTGTTGTAAGTCCTCTATTTTATTCAAATTCAGTTGATAGATATTATATGTACAACAAAAAAATGAATTATTACTGTCAATTTTTCGACGAGGATTTCCCCATCTATGATATAATAAATATCGATAAAAGACGTGAAGAAATCGGCTTACCCTCACTATACCAAGAGTTCAAAAGTATCAATAAACTAAACGAATTACCTAAAGATTACAAATATGATAATAATTCAGTCAAATACTAATGATATTTCTAAAAGTTCAGTAATTGATTTATCAAACAAGAATTAAATTTTTCCCAATTCATAAGTGTTAATGAAAATGGTATTAAGATACTCTTGTATATGACCCTCATTCTTTCCATGTTAATCCTAATCTATAAAAGGATTAATGAATTTGGTTACAAAACGGCTAAAAGACGCTTTGCAATGGAATTAGGGGATATCATTGATGATTTCATGATAGCAAAAAGTGTAGGCGATCCTAATACGGTTTTCTAGTAATAGTCAACCTAAAGCCCTAATTTTCAAGACGTCAAAGAACAACAAAATGTAATTTAATGTCTATAATATTTTTCTTACAGGTTTTGAACACTCATAATTGATAATTGATAATTCATTAGTGGTTTTTTATTCTTATGATTTTAATTGCTGATAGCGGCTCGACCAAGACAAACTGGGCATTGATGGAAGACCAGAGGTTAATTACGTCGGTGCAGACTGCGGGGATGAATCCCTATTTTATTACCTCTGAAACTGTGGAAGCTATTCTCAGGGCAGATCTTGTTCCGAATATCCCGGCCGATTTTGTGAGGGAGATTTGGTTTTACGGTTCCGGCTGCTCTACAGAAAACAACAATAATATGCTCCGGGATGCTATGACGATCTTTTTTCGGAAGGCTTCAATAGCTGTTTATCATGATATCCTGGGTGCGGCGCGTGCCTTGCTGGGTAAGGAGGCGGGGATTGCCGGCATCCTGGGAACGGGCTGTAATGCTTGTTATTACGATGGGGAAGAGGTGTACAGCATTGTTCCTTCACTTGGGTATCTTTTCGGTGATGAAGGGGCAGGCTCAAACATAGGTAAGATATTTATGGAGAATTACCTGAAGGACAGGCTTCCGGCGGAAATTAAGACAGAGTTTGAACAAGTTTACGCTTTATCGTTAGAGGATATCCTCAATGCACTTTACAACAGGCCATTTCCAAACAGGTTCCTTGCCTCCTTCAGCGAATTTATCGGTCCCCGTAAAGATCATCCGTTCCTTCACGACCTGGTAAAGACCTCTTTCCAGCGTTTTATTGATGAGCAGATTAAAAAATATACCAATTATAAGCAGCTGACCATCAGCTTTGTGGGATCAATTGCCTGGTATTACCGTGATATCCTGCTGGAGGCAGCTATTGAGAATCATCTTCATGTTGGAACTATCCTCAAGTCTCCAATGGAAGGACTTATCACATTTCATTCTTCACCTGTCACGCGTCACAGTCATTAAATCATCTATCGACAAGGATCTTTTGCACTATCATCCCTTTGGAGGATTGGATCCTTAAAAAATAATTGCCGGAAGGCAGTCCTGTGACAGAAACTGATAGATGAGTCGTTTCAGAAAATGACTTAGAATAAACCTTTACACCAAGAAAATCCAGTATCTCAATGCCGGTGAATGGAATATCTGATCCGATATTAACCACCTCTGCAACAGGATTTGGGTAGATCCTGATCTGTGATTCGTTCTTCTCCTGAATTCCGGTGTAATGGATGCAAAGGGTATCACTTCCGGACTCACAAAGAATAACACCTGGATTGACAGTATCTTGGTAAACTGCTGAAACATAATAACAATATGTTCCATTGGTCAAAGGAAGACTGTCATTGTAAGTGGTTTCCGGGATGGGTGTTCGGGTCAGTTTAGAATAGGGGGGCAGACTATCGGCATTTGTCCTGTACACATTATAGCCCATTAATTCTGATGTAACGTTCCGGGGTGTTTTGAATCCGGTTTCTGTACACGATCGTTGCCATGACAGGGTAACCACGTTTCCTGTGCTCTTCAGGTTAAAATCGGGAGGCTTGTAGCAAACCGCGTAAACACGGATATTATCAATGTCCCATTCACCTAAATCTGCAGAATTCTTTCCTGTTGCCCGAAATCCCACCCTTAAATCATTGCCACTGGCCTCACTAATGTCAATAATGTGATGTGTCCATCCTGACGAAGTCCTATTCACCAGGCTATCTTTCTTATACCAGATATTATCATAACTAAGTTCAATGATGAGCTTCTCCTGAGATGTCGGATTGTTGACGGTGATCCTGGAATCGAATTCAAGATAAATATTTGCACATAGCAATGGAATACCATTCAGAGACGTACTCCGGAGTTCGAAACTATAATTTGTCAGGACCGGAGTACCTGTGAATGAGACGGCCGGAAGAGGATCCCCAATGGTGGTATTCAACATCCAGTTACCCTGTGAAGGTGAAAATACCCAATCCTGGTAATTAAAAGAATCATTATCCCATGGTTCGAAAAATGGTAAAACAGAACTGCAATCCCATGAATAACTTGCAGAGATTGCAGCCGACTCTGCGAACTGACCGGGATAACCAAAGACTGTCAGATCATAATAGGCGGTCAGGCTATCAATATAGCTTCCGAAAATATCATTAAAATCAAGATAAAAGAGTGAATCAGGATCTGACACGTAATGTATGAGAAGCCCATTGCAATAGATTCTATAGCCGATCAATCCCAATGGCTTAGTACCACTGTAATTCTTTGGCTGATCCCATACCAGATAAGCGTCCATACAATCCAGGTTCCACACGGTCAGATTAGTCGCCGGAAAGATCTGAAATAAGGGGCTGTGCGGAGAGGGCAGGGAAGGGGTGCAGGCGTTGACATTCAGATCATGAAATCCGATCAACAATATCATTGTTCCCGTCAAAAGCCTGTAAATATTTTTCATAATGGAAGAATAATATGAAATGATCCAATAAAGAAAGGAGTAATAACTTTGAAAAACAAATATACAACATCTGACGCTTATCTATCACATATATCTACAAGATTTTCAGATCATGTGTCAACAAGGATCTTAGATGATCTCAAGTTGGATAAAGATATTGTAACAGATAAAAAAAGGTTTAGAAGTCAGCAGATAATTTGGATTTATTACCTTTGCAGCGTCACACTCAATAAGCGGTAGTAGCTCAGATGGTAGAGCATCAGCTTCCCAAGCTGAGGGTCGTGGGTTCGATCCCCATTTACCGCTCAAAGTTTTTCACATTCAACTTGCCTCAGTAAGCCCGTTAAACAAAAGGATTCTGCTGTTTAACGGGATTTTTTATTTCCCTTCCTGAAAATTCCTCCGTGCCAAATAATGCATCCAAAAGTAACATTTTCGTACATTTATTATGCACGGAATTATGCAAAGAATTTTCTGCCAGAAATTAAAAATCAGTATTTATGATCATTACTTCTGTAAAACTTATTTCGATACAAAACGCCTGAACGTGCATTCTGCATATCCTGGGAAAAACGGTCAAATTGACCACCCTTGACCAAAGTAAATTGACCATCTTAAATAAATTATTATCAGACTAATACGGTGGTCAGACTCAACCGGCATAAGGTGGTCAAAAATTAATGCACGACCTCACTGATTTTTATTTCTAATGCCTATTGCCTATTGCCTAATTTGTTGTATAGCATGACATATTTGACACTTTTTCACGTCGCACATTCCGCATTCCGTGTACTGAATTAAAAATCCCCCCCCTCAAACTATGTTTAACTTCTCATAAACCTTAGAAATTGTTCGTAATCCGTTCGTTCTTATTTTATTTAAAACTCTGATGCAACTTAACCAGGTGTATTGATCAAATAATTCTCAATTTCCCCATCCAAAATCCCCAAAAACCATAAAAATTAGGCTGATTTTTAACGAAAAAATCCCAACATGGCATACCTCACCCATGCTGGAAATCTGAACTTTAAAAAATTTAGCTTGGATTTACTACGAACCCGCGCGTAACGCGTCACGCGTCACGCCTGTTCTACGTGCTATCAATAACAACACTCTCTTGAACAACATTCCCCACCAAATCAACCACACGTATGACAACCCGGCTATCCTTATAAGAAGGATTCATCACAGTTGCCTTATAATCCCATTCCATATTTCCGGATAATGGCCTTGCAACAGCAGGACCACTCTCAATAACATCCCCCAAAATATTCAATATAGTCATAATAACTGCCTCAACCTTATACTTATCCCAGGCTAAAATGCTTATTACATTTCCTGGGAGCCCCTTGTACCCGTCCGGATCGATCTCCTCAATCTTTGGCTTCGACAGGAAATTAGAAATAGCCGCATTCCAGGTACTCTGGTGCTCTTTCCTGATCTTCTCGTATTTTCCACGCAGCTCCGGATCATTCAACACCCTTTTGGCATAAATTACCGCAGCAGCAAAGCGTTTCATGTTAGCCTTCTGTGCCTCGGTCTTTACTACTCTCGAGCAGTCCGGCATCTTTGACAGGATCGATTTTCCTCTGCACCACCTTAAAACAGCATTGCCAAATCTTCCATGGTAATTTTTAGTCAAAACATTATCATAGGATATCGCCATAATTCAGGTTTTTATAAAACGTGGATAAAAGTAATAAATTCAAATACCAAATCCAATACTCAACCATCTTCGAGGTGTCTTTTTCCACTATATTCCACTATATTCCACTCTTACTTAGTCACTTTGCTACTCTGTCACAAAAATATTGTCACCAAACTACTTCACACTTCACTCCCCGTAGCAGATCCCTCCTCCCTATTCTCAAACCCCTGATCCCACTGAACACTTAAAACTTAACACTTGACACTAAATATAAAGGTAATTTGTACTTTTGCCCATCTTCTCATTAAACAAAACATAAATATGAAACAACATTTTTTTCAGTTAGCTTTTCTCATGTCAGCTGCGATCCTTTTTTCCTGCACCAGCAACACCGTAAAAGAACAAGTTCAGGATCCCCTGGTATCGCATATCGATTCGACTGTCAAGCCCGGTGATGATTTTTTCCTCTTTGCCAATGGAAAATGGTTCAAGGAGCACCCCATCCCCCCCAGTGAACAGAATAACGGCCTGTGGCAACTGATACAGGATACCATCAATGCCCAGATCAGGAATATCTGCGAATCGAGCGCCGAGCTGAAAGATGCGCCAAAAGGAAGCGCCAAACAAAAGATCGGTGATTTTTTCCATACCGGGATGGACAGCGTTTCATTGAACCGCAACGGGATTGGCAGCCTGAAGGCCGATTTAGACCGGATTGACGGGATAAAGGATCTCGATGGAATCATGAAAGAGGCAGCTTATATCCATATGGTTTCGGGCGCACCCCTGTTTAATTTCTGGGTAACACAGGATGACAGGATCAGCAGCAAGAACGCCATCTTCTTTGCCCAGGGAGGGCTGAGCCTGCCGGACAGGACTTATTACGTCGACATGGATCCCCGCACGGTAATGGTCCGCGAAAAGTTTACGGCACATGCCGCCAATATGTTCAGGATCATGGGCCAGGATGAAGCCACTGCAAAAAAGTCGGCCGGACAGCTGATGAAGCTGGAGACTGCATTGGCAAGGGCATCCCGTAAGCGCGAGGATACCCGCGATCCGCTGAAAAACTATAACAAACTGCCGTTTAAACAATTTACTTCAGAGACGCCGAACCTGGACTGGCCTTTGTTCATGCAGGGCGCCGGGCTGCAAACCGTGGATACGGTCATTGTCGGTCAGCCGGAATTCCTGAAGGCGCTGAACGGTTACCTGAAATCTTTTTCACTGAACGACTGGAAGAACTATCTGAAGTTTCATCTTCTTTCGGGGCTGGCGATGTACCTTGACGATCAATCGTATAATGAAATGTTCAGTTTTTATTATACTGTCCTGCGTGGCGTAAAAGAGCCCAAGCCGCGCTGGAAAAGGGTAGTGATGCAGACGGATGGCTCACTGGGTGAACTGATCGGCCAGGTTTATGTGAATGAATATCTCCCGAAAGGCACCAAGGAAAAATTATTAGAGATCGGGAATGCGATCAAGGGAGTTTATGCGGAGCGGATGAAAAACCTTGACTGGATGAGTGAAGCCACAAAGAAAAAGGCGATCGAGAAGCTGAATGCCGTGATCATGAAGGTCGGCTATCCCGATAAGTGGAAGGATCTGAGCAGCATGGAGATCGACCGTTCCTCCTATGTTCAGAATGTCATGAGTGCCAATAAATGGGAATTCAACTATATGATCCACAAGTATGGCAAACCGGTTGACCGTTCCGAATGGAACATGGAACCGCAAACCTACAATGCTTATTACAACCCTTCCAACAATGAGATCGTAGTGCCAGGATGCAACATCATTGTTCCCGGCTATGAGAGGAAGCTGGCCGATGATGCCATTCTTTATTCAGTGATTGGCGGATCGACTTTCGGGCATGAGATCACCCATGGCTTTGATGACCAGGGCAGCAAATATGACGAGAAGGGGAATCTTCACAATTGGTGGACGCCGGAAGACAGCGTGCGGTTTTATAAGAAGACAGCGATGATCGTAAAACAATTCGACGGATATATCGCGGTTGACAGCTTACACATCAATGGCTCACTTACGCAGGGTGAGAACATAGCCGATCTTGGCGGGATCGTGATGGGATATGAGGCCTTTAAGAAGACCAGCCAGTATAAGAATAAAGAGATCATTGCCGGCCTGGATCCCGACCAGCGTTTCTTCCTTGGATATGCACTTGCCTGGATGGTCAATGAACGTCCCGAGGCCATTGCCAACCAGATCAAGAGCAATGAACATTCACCGGCAAAATTCAGGGTACTGGGTCCATTGTCGAATATGCCTGAGTTTTATAAGACCTTCGGGATTAAGAAAGGCGATCCGATCTGGCGGCCTGACAGTCTGCGTGTGAAGATATGGTAGTTTTCCAATCATAAAAAGATGAAAAAGATCATTTTAGCTATTCTCCTGGCTGTGATCACGGCCGGGACCCAGGCAAAGATCCTGATGGCTCCTTGGCTGCAGGCAGTCACAACCAATTCGGTTTTTGTCCTGGTTGAATGTGACACCAAGGATACGGTCTGGGTTGATTATGGCAGGACCATGGCCTATGGCCGGATTGCCATGGACACGATCGTCATACACACCGAGGCAAAGGTGCCAACCTACATCCATAAGATTAAGCTGGCGGGACTAAAGCCGAATAATACCTATTATTACCAGGTAAGGCAGGGTGTTTCCCATAGTGCCGGATATAATTTCCACACTGCCGTGGAGCCCGGAGCTACTTTCCGTCTCCTCTGGATGGCAGATTTCCGTACCAACACGGGGATCCATGACAAGATCGCGAAGCTGGCTGCGGCGACCTATCCAAGGGTTTCTATTTACGGCGGGGACCTCTGTACCAGTCCGGATTATGTTTCCTGGAAGAAGGAATTTTTCAGGCCTGACGAGCTGGAACTGATCTCGATGGTACCTTTTTTCAATGCAACGGGAAATCATGAAGGAAATGGTCCCAATACAAAGGCCTTCCTCCAGAGTCCTGAATCGGCTTCAAAATCGCAACAGTATTATTCTTTTGAATACGGGGACCTGCATGTACTGGTACTCAATACCGAGATGGATATCAGTCCCGGCAGTCCCCAGTATGAATTTGCCAAACAAGACCTGGCCGATGCCGCGACATCGTGGAAGATCGTCGTATCGCACAAGCCGGCATACTGCGCGGGCGGTCACGGGGAAGATACAGCTATGATCAGGATGACCAAAGAACTATTTGAGCCCAACCATGTTGACATGGTGATCTCAGGACATTCGCACTTTTACCAGCACAACCTTGTGAATGGGATTCATCATCTTGTGATCGGTTCGGCAGGCGCTCCTCTTTATGATCCTGAGAAGGCAAGCTATACCCTGGTTTCCCTGAAGGATTATTGCTGGGCCATTATGGATGTAAAATACGGCAGACTGATCCTGACGGTTTACAATGCAAAAAACCAGAAGCTGGATGCTGTTGATCTAAAGAAATGAAGTGGTATAAGACTTCAGCAGGTCAATCTTTCAGCAATTCCCGGTAGATCTCATAATTTTCGTTGTCAAAGCAGACGAAGATCACCTTCTCCGGCAGTGCGTTCTTCTCAAGAAATGCTGTGACTTCAGCGATTGCAATTTCCGCAGCATCCCTCTTTGGGAAATGATAAATTCCCGTGCTGATGTTCGGGAAGGCGATTGTTTTGCAGTGATGAACGCCGGCAAGCAAAAGACTTTCCCGGTAGCAGGAGGCAAGCAATTCTTTTTCCCTGTTTGTGCCTGAGTGCCACACAGGACCGACAGTATGTATGATGTACTTTGCCGGGAGTCTGTACCCTTTTGTGATCTTAGCACCACCTGTGGAACATCCACCCAAAAGTTTACATTCTTCCAGTAACCCCGGACCGGCTGCCCTGTGAATAGCGCCATCCACGCCACCCCCGCCAAGAAGGGAGGTATTTGCGGCATTTACGATGGCATCGGCAGCAACGGTAGTGATATCACCTTGCATTACTTCAATCCTGGTTTTCATTTTATAACTGAATGTATTTATTCATTAATCTATAATTTAAAACTTGAGACCATTCTAAAAAGTCTTTTTTTCACCGCCAAGGCGCGAAGGCGCTAAGGTCGCTAAAAGGTATATGGTTGATATTGAACTTTACAAACTTTATGAACTTTACAAACTTTATGAACTCCTGAAATTTGTCCTGAAAACGTCCATAAACTCACTGGTGATCCTGGAATTTGTGGCGATTATTTCCCTCCCAAAGATATATTTGTCTCCTGAATTAAAATCCGTCACAATTCCACCTGCGTTCTTTACAAGGATGGTTCCTGCTGCAACATCCCACGGACTGAGTCCATATTCGTAAAACCCTTCAAACCGGCCGCAGGCCATGTATGCCATATCGGCAGCAGCAGAACCCAGTCTCCGGATGCCATGACAATGTTGCATGAGGTACCGGAAAAGATTCATATAAGGATCAAGAAGCCCATAATCATAATAGGGGAACCCGGTCGCCAGCAGACTGTCTGCCAGACGGGTAGTTTCAGAAACATGGATTTGTCGGCCATTCATCCATGAGGGCGATCCTTTCCAGGTATAAAAACATTCGTCCTGGTTAATCTCGAGGATGACTCCAAGGATGACCTCTCTTTTATCCATCAGGGCAATGCTGACAGAATAAACGGGTAAGCCATGTATGAAATTCGTAGTGCCATCCAGCGGGTCTATCACCCAGTTCAACTCTTTCAGTTCCATGTCGGGATTCTCTTCCGCAATAAATCCTGTTCCCGGAAGGATCTCCGAGAGCCCTTTCACCAAAAGGTTTTCGGAGGTCTTATCCACATAGGTCACGTAATTATGAAGGCCCTTGCTTTCAATATCGGATGCCTTAAGCTTATCGACTTCAGCGTGAATAAATTCAGCAGTCTGCCTGGCCAGTCCGCAAACCTGATCAGTTATCTTTTTCAGTTCCATGACCTTTCCTTATGAATTACCCAGTCCTTCTGTTTTTTCATTTTTCATTCTGAAATACCAGAACCCGACGATCGCTATCACAACCAGGAAAACAGCGATGATCTCTGCCTGTGTCAGGTACATTCCCAAAACATCATATACCCTGTTGATCCTAATCCTTTCGATGAAAAACCTTTCAATTCCGTTCAATATCAGGTAGATACAAAAAAGGTACCCAGGTATTTTCAGTCTCTTTCGCAATCCCCAGAGTATCCCGAATATGATCAATCCCAGTACGGTTTCATAGAAAGGGGTCGGTAAGACCGGCATCCCCAGGATATGACAATGAGGGCCGGTGCAATTGGTGATCAGGTTCCCTTCATCTATAACATTGTGCGGGTAACGGAATGACCACATCCAATCGGGCAGAAATCCCAACCACCCGGGTTTTGGAGAAGTATTTATGACACCCCAGCACCCGTCCCCTGAAAGCTGGCACCCGATGCGGCCTATCGCATAAGCAAGTATCAGTCCCGGCGCGGCGGTATCCAGCATGTAAGGAACCCTGATCTTGTGCCTGCTGGCGTACCACAGAACAGCAAAAGATGCAACAATCAGCCCGCCATAAAAGGTAAGTCCGCTGAAAGACAATAAGGTAGAGACGGGATCGTGGATCAGATCATCAAGGTGTTCCATCATGTCGAATATCTTGGCGCCAATGATCCCGAAAAAAGCAGCTACCATCAGGATCATTGGAGTAAGCTCCTGAGGATGAACTGTTTCTTCTTTCCAGTAGGGTTGTTTTAGCTGTTTCTTTTTCATCCTCAGCCAGGTATATCCTCCAAGCAAAACGGCAAGAAGTAATGCTCCGCCGATACTTCCCTTTGCCGAGAGAATATAATCTTCAGGCATCCGTGAAAATTCCGGATAATTCAGGATGATCCCAATGAACTTCCAGCCGATGATGAATCCGAATAATATAGTAAATAGTAATTCCGGAAGGGCAGGAGGACCCCCCATCAAGACTTTTTTTTGCTGTGAATGTATCAAACCTTCCCGTTCTTTTCTACGCAGTTCCAGCCAGATAATTAGCCCCCCGGCAATGAATGCAATGGCCATCATTAAGCCATAACTGTTGACTGGCAGATCAATGTTCGTGCCGAAGAGATAATTTATGAGATCAGAAATACGTGGAAACATTTTTTGAGTTTGTAAAGTTCATAAAGTTCATAAAGTTCAGGTTGCATGCCACTCGTTATACATCACGAGTATCGACCTCATAACACAATTCTTCCCCTAAGTTGTCAAGGATGACGGGCTTAATCCGGTTTACAAGATTGGGGTTGAATTTTGTTTTCACCTTGATATAATTTTCTGTAAATCCATGCATGAATCCACTGGAATTGTCAGATTCGAACAGGACATTTGCTTTCATGCCTTTATGTTTCAGGTAAAATGCTCTCTTCTTAGAATCCGATAACTGATGAAGCAGTTCACTCCTCTGCTTTTTAATTTTATCACGGACCGGTTTATCCATATTTGCCGCAAGGGTGTTGGCTCTTCTGGAATAGGAAAAGACATGAAGGTAAGAAAGCTCAAGACCTTCAATAAAATCAAAAGTCTTCCTGAAATCGTCCTCAGATTCTCCCGGAAAACCAACAATCACATCGGAAGCGATGCAAGCCGGCGGTAAAAGATTCCTGATCTTCCTGATCCTTGATTCAAAAAGCTCTATGTCGTATTTCCTCTTCATGAGTTTCAGGATCCGGTCCGAACCCGATTGCAGTGGAATGTGGAAATGAGGCATGAACTTTCCGGAAGAAGCGATGAGTTCTATGACTTCATCATTTAAAAGATCGGGTTCAATGGAAGATATGCGGATCCTGGGAGCCTCACTGAAATCCTCGAGCTTGCGAAGCAGGCCGGTGAAAGTTTCATCACTGTTTCTTCCAAAATCGCCAATGTTCACTCCTGTCAGAACTATCTCTTTAGCTCCGGCCCGAACCGCTTCCTGAACATTATGCAAAACGTTATCGGTGGTATCGCTCCGGCTGTGCCCGCGGGCCAGCGGGATCGTACAATAGGAACAATAATAATCACAACCATCCTGGATCTTGACAAATGAACGTGTACGGTCTCCAATGGACCACGATGGAACAAAATCAGTATCGGCTGCAACAATTGGTTGCCCGTTGGTTGATGGATGGAATCCGCCTCCGGCGGACGAGGATCCATTTCCCGCCTCCTGAGGCGAAAGTAATTCTAATGATTTTGATACACCGCTGCTTGCGGCGGGGTTGTTCATTAACCTTTCGACCTGGTCAAGAAGGGCAAACTTTGCGGAATGGCCGAGCACGAGACTGACCCCCTCCATGCTTTTGAGCTCATCCGGCATCAGTTCAGGAAAGCATCCGATCACTGCGATTTTGGCTTCCGGGTTCATGTGATGTGCCTGCCGGATGGCTGCCCTGCATTTTTTTTCAGCTACGGCTGTCACCACGCAGGTACTGATCACATATACATCGGCAATTTCCCTGAAATCCTTTAATAAAAATCCGTTCTCTTTGAATTGCCGGGAAAGCGAGGAAGCCTCGGCAAAGTTCACCTTACAGCCAAAATGATGAAATGCGATGCTTTTTGGTTCCATGTTGCAAAGATAAGGATTTGCGGGTTCTCTCCTGTTGCTGTCAGCCTGCATCACAAGGAGAGATCAGGACTTGAGATTCTGCTGGATGATTATTCCTCCAACAATAAATGCCAACCCGATAATGGTAGAAAATAAGATGATTTCTCCCACAAAAAAATGGATAAGGATAAGCGATATGAATGGAGACAGATAAATCAAATTAGATACTTTTGCAGTAGTAGAAGATAGCTTTAATGCCATCAGCCAGAGAATAAAGGTAATTCCCATCTCAAAAATCCCAAGATAAACGGAACCGGTAATGCCCTGCCATGGCAGGACCGGGAAATGGTTCCATTTCAGTCCTAAAGCACGCAGTACAGTGATGGTGAGAAAAATATAAAAGAAACCGAAACAAAAATTAAGAAAGAGTTTTGAAACTTCTTCCCTGCTGTCTTTCATGTTAAAGATCCAGTATAACGCCCAAAAGATCGCACTTCCCAAAGCAAGTACAACTCCTAATGGATTTGAAAACCTGAAGGTCAAGACATGACCATGGGTTGAGATAAGAATGATCCCGAAGAAACTCACCAGGATAGCCAATATACTCCATACTGTAATTTTCTGCTTCAGCAATGGGATCGACAGAAGAACCAGCGCAAGCGGCCAGATGTAATTCAGGGTACCGGCCTCCTGTGCGGGAAGCAGCTCATATGCTTTTAATAACACGACATAATATAGAAATGGATTAAGCAATCCCAGGAAAGCTGAATTCAGCAGATCTTTTTTCTTCAGCTTTTTGAGCAATATAACTTTCCGCTGGAGGAATAAGACGATAAACAACACGATCACTGCCACCAAAGAAGAAAATAGAAGCAATGTCAGGAAATCCAGGTAACGCAGGGATATCTTGAAGGCAGAACCAATAGTCGACCAGCAAAAGACTGCCAGCAGGGCATAAGTATAGGCCTGGCGTTGTTGTTTCATACGGCAAAATTGAATGTTTTTTTCTATATTTGTATCAATATTCATGATGTTTACGTAAAAGGATGTAAATCCTTTTTTTTATCCGCCTCCGGCGGACGAGGATCAATCCGCCTCCGGCGGACAAGTTCCCCGCCTCTTGAGGCGAAAATAATTCTACGTACATTGATTCTCCGCGGCTTGCCGGGGAGTAGTTTATTTGCTGTTAAAAAATTAAACTATGAAAAAACTTGCAGTTGTTGCCCTGGGGGGAAATGCGTTATTGCAGAGTGATCAGAAAGGAACCATCGATGAACAGGAAGGTAATTCGCTGGCTACGGCAAATAGCCTGGTAAAATTATTAAAGCGGGATTACAATATCGTGGTTACTCACGGGAATGGCCCCCAGGTTGGGAATATCATGTTAGCCAATTCAGCCGGCTATAAGATGTATGGAATACCGGAAATGCCACTTGATATCTGTGTTGCTTATTCACAGGGATTTATCGGTTATATTATAGAGCAGCAACTAAAAAATGTTCTCCAGTCAGAGGATATGGAGCGTGATATTATCACGATAACGACACAAGTACTTGTAAATAAGCTGGATCCGGCATTCAGAAATCCTACAAAACCGATTGGTCCGTTTTATACCAAGGAAGAAGCTGAAAAACTCATGGCAGAGACCGGTGCAGTATATAAGGAAGATGCCGGCGGGAAAGGATGGCGAAAAGTGGTTGCCTCACCAAAGCCACTGGTTATCATCAATAAAAAGACCATTGAAAAGATCGCGCGGGAAGGAAATATCGTAATTGCTGTAGGTGGGGGAGGAATCCCTGTTTTCTATGTTGAAACAAACAAACTCCAGGGTATTGATGCTGTCATAGATAAAGATCTTGCATCGGCTTTACTTGCTTCACAGATCAATGCGGACAAATTTTTCATCCTGACCGATGTTCCCAAGGTCTGCCTGAATTACAATACACCTCAGGAACAGCCCATCGACAGGATGACCATTGCTGAAGCTCAGCAATACCTTGATGAAGGACAGTTCCCCGAGGGAAGCATGGGACCAAAGATCAGGGCAGCCATACGATTTGTTGAGAACTCGGGTAAGGATACTATTATCACTAAAACGACTATGTTGGGAATTGATAATGGGGGAACGAGGATCACACTTGTTTAATTGATAATTACAACTGATAATTGATAATTATTAGGCGACGTCAAATGTGAGAACCTCTTTTTGGCCGCTTGTCCGGATATCCGCTTGTCCGCTTATTTACTCAACGAACACCATCTTCTTTACTTCCAGGCCGTCGATCTTTAATAATTCATTTTCGAGCTTCGTATATTCTTTCTGGTCGCCTGTTAGTTCGAGAAGGATCATACCATTAGGGGAGCAGAAATCTTCAGTGACATCGTGAAGCCCTAGTCGTGTACGAATTGTACATCCAAATTTGGTAAGTATAGGCTGGACAAGTCCTACGTTTTTAACGCGGTCGGAAATGCGGATACCAAGGATCCAGATCTCTTTATTTGTCATGTTTGAAAGGTTTAGGTATTAGTATTGAAAAGACATTGTCTGAACTTCAATTCCCCCGATCTCCCGAAGGGCATTTTCCAGCTTATCGCAATCCTGGGGTTTTCCCCAAAGCTGAAGCAACATGATGCCAACACGGCTGCATACATTATCACTGACCTCATGAAATCCGAGGCGGGATTTAATAACGTGCGCATGTTGGGTCAGCACCTTTTGTGTCAGGCCGGCTTCTTTTATCCTGTCAGTTATAAGCAACCCAATAATCCTTAATTCTTGCATATTAGTTCATAAAGTTTATAAACTCAGAAATACAAATCTCTTTTTCCTTCTTTAACCAGTTTGAGCTTTTCGACCAATTTCCCCTTAAAACCATCTTCTGCCATTTCTGAAAGTTTTTCTTCCAGCAATTTTTCACCTTTTATCCTGGTTTCAGGAGGCGCATAATCTTCAAGGTATTCGGCAAGGGTAAGCATGGCATTGGGCTGGCAAAAACGTTTGATGAAGCCGGGAACAGAGAACTCCATAAAATGCTCGCCTGTCCTGCCTGCCCGGTAACACGAAGTGCAGAAGGAGGGGATATATTTATGATCGATCAGCTCTTCCATGATCTCGTTAAGTGAGCGGTTATCGTTGATCGTGAACTGTTCAAAATCAATATCCTGGTCTATATTCTCTTTTTTCTTTGCATATCCTCCCATTTCAATGTTTGTTCCACCATCGATCTGTGATACTCCGAACTGCAGGATCTCATCCCTGGTGGCCGCGGGTTCACGTGCAGTCAGGATCAGACCGGTATAGGGGACAGCAAGTCTCAGGATTGCGACCAACCGGGTGAAATCGTAATCGCTGACGATGTGGCTCTTGTCTATATTCAGTGAGGAAGCATACTGGATCCGTGGAAAGGAAATGGTATGCGGCCCGACATTGTAACATGCTTCAAAATGGTTTGTATGACGAAGTAGTCCCAATACTTCAAACCTCCAGTCATACAATCCAAACAAAGCGCCGATCCCGACATCATCGATACCGGCTTCCTGGGCACGGTCGAGAGAGGTGAGGCGCCATTCAAAATTGCGTTTTATACCACCGAGGTGAACCTTATTATAGGTCTTTTCATGGTATGTTTCCTGGAAGATCTGGTAAGTGCCGATTTTGGCATCTTTAACGATCCTGAATCCGTCAATATCGAGAGGGGCGGCGTTGATATTGACCCTCCTGATCTCCCCGGGTCCGCTTTTCACGCTATAGACTGTCCGGACGGTATCTGCAATAAAATTTGCATCATATTTCGGATGTTCGCCATAAACAAGGATCAGCCTTTTCTGGCCGGTATTTTCCAATGCCGTTACCTGCTTTACTAAGTCTTCGCCGGTCAGCGTAATGCGCTTCATGGCCTTGTTAGAAGCCTTGTACCCGCAATATGCACAGTTGTTAATACATAGATTTCCGACATAAAGAGGGGCAAACAGAACGATCCTTTGCCCATAGACCTTCTCTTTCAGTGTTTTTGCACCTTGTTTTATCTCTTCGACTAGTTCAGGGTCATCGGCTTTGATCAGGACAGCAGTTTCTTCTAAGGTAAGACGGTTTTTATCCAGCGATTTAGCGATGATCTCCCTCACACGGTTTTTGCCTGCAACTGACCGGTCAAGATACTCCAGGATCTCATCAGAATCGATGAACGGCTTCATCCGCTGGTCGGGTATTCTTAATTTTTCGGGATTAAATTTCATTAAATGGTTACTTCTAAAACAGAAGACAAAGTTACAAATAATCGGGGGATGTTAAAATGGGAAGGCAAGGAATGGTTACTTCATTTTTTGAGGTGCCAAGACGAATTTGAATTGCCCTGTTCCTTAGCGCGGGGTCACAAAAGTGCATATCAAACTGGACTTTAGTCCATAAGTGTTTTTGTTTGGACTAAAGTCCTGTATTTTTTTGGATTTCTTTACCCCCAGCCTAAGTCTGGGGCAATTCTTAACCTGCCGACTGCCAAAATGTATTACCCTGAATTACTGATGTCCTCACTAAACCCGGCATTCTGCTAATCAAACTGTCCAACCACTGCAGGCGTTAGCCCGATATTAATTTGATGCCCCTGATATTCAGTGGAGCTGACCTCTGGACCATTAACTTCTACATTATCACCTTTTTTTATAGCTTGAAAATTGCTTGTAACTGTAAGTGTAATATAAGTAGCGTTAGAAGCATTAATTGTTTTTGAAACGCCATCCCAACTTATCGTGATTATACCATTCTGATAAGAAGTTATCTGACCGAAATAAACGGTACCTGTGGGGGTCTGTTGAACTTCAGATAGTGAACCGTCTACAAAACTGGGTGGAGTTGGAACCAAAGCAAGATTAACGGCATTCAACTGATTATTGGAAACCGAACCTGATCCTGCCACATATCCGCCAATATTCGCAGCACTTACAGTGGATGCAGTAGTATACTGATAAGTAGTCCCCGATACGATATCTATCGTAATATTTACTCCGCTGGTATCTCTGATTACAAAACTGCCGGAATTTATACTTACCACCGTACCATAAGGTGCTTCTGAATTTAAGTTGGTGGAACCATCGGTACTTTTTTTACAGCCAACTAATACAGTCATAACTGCAATTAAACCAATTAAAAATCGAACTGCTTTATTCATTTTCGAGGTTCTTCGTAAGATAAGTCGGTAAATTTACGAAAAAACAAAAAGTCAAGTAAAACATATGATGTCTGCTTAATCTTATTTTGATGTACTGGACAAATATGAATTGCCCTGCGCTTTAGCGCGGGGGTACAAAGGGGTATATCAAACTGGACTTTAGTCCAAGACATTTCCTGCTTAAATGTTGGGCTAAAGCCCGAAGATGTAAATGTTTTCCCCACCCTCAGCCTTAAGGCTGATGTGATTCATAAGTCGTTTTTTCTTGCAAATAATCATAAATCTAAAATGCAATCGTAATTCGTAATTTTCTCAGTCACTCTATCACTCTGCTACTCAGTCACTTTGTTACTTTTATTCATTTCTGAAATGAATACCCCGGTGATCACCAGGAGCATCCCGGCGAATTTTTGGAAGGTGAAATGTTCGGAAAGAATGATGAAAGAAAAGATTGCAGTAAATACCGGGATCAGATTTGAGTATATGTTAGCTTTGCTGATACCAAGAAGCTGTATCGACTTTGTATAAAAGACAAAAGAAAGCGAGGATGCCAAAATGGAAAGAAACAGAAAAGAAGAGATGATCTCAGTGTTGGGTCTGACAACTAAGGTTGAGTGGTAATCATACATAAGAAATATTGGGAGGAAAAGAAAAATCCCGATCAGGTTCTGGTACTTAATAATTGTCAGAGGGTGGTAACGGAAGGTGAGTTTTCTTGCCAGTACTGAATAGACGAGTGCAGCCAGTACAGCTTCTGAGAGGCAAAATATACCTTTTTGATCTATGCTTATAGAGAAATTCTTCGTGATCAGCATAATTACCACCCCTCCGAATGAAAGAAAAATCCCTGCAATATTTAACAAGGTCAGTCTTTCACGAAAAACGATATAAGCAATGACCGGCGAGAATACAGGAATGGTTGCAATGATCACTGATGCATAGGTTGGAGAAGAATATTTCAATCCGTAGTTCTCTCCGAGGAAGTAAAGAAAAGGGTTAAATAAGGCAGAAAGAAAAAATAAGAGGAAATCAGAGCGCCGGACTTTTTCCCATTTATGGAAAATCAATGATATAAGGAACAGAAAAAAGGAAGAGATTATGAGACGGATAAAGATAATGGCGACCGGGTGGAAATATTTTAACAGAATGGTGGTCCAAATAAATGACATGCCCCAGAAGAGCATAGCAGCAAGCGGATAAAAATAGACCGGTAACCTTATTTTTTTCATTGGGAGTGTAAAAATACTTTTTATTAATTAATTCCCGTAAAGTTGTAACTTTCTGAAAATTCAAGAGTCTATTGATCAAAATCCGGATTTTGGAGGACGCATACATAAATATTCACCAGGATATCATCGATGCTTGCAAAGCCGGTGACAGGGATGCACAGTTCAGGATCTATAAACTATATTATAAAGCCATGTACAATACAAGCCTCAGAATAGTGAACGACACCATGGAAGCGGAAGACATCATGCAGGATGCGTTCCTGGTGGCTTTTCAGCGTATCCAAACCTACACGGGTCAGGGCAGTTTTGGTTCATGGCTAAAACGGATCGTGGCTAACAAATCCCTCGATGCGCTCAAGAAAAGGAAAGAAATGGTTTCTATTGAAGAGAAAAATATGGAGTTTCCCGATATCCAGGAAGAAAACAGAGAGGAAGAAATACAATTGAAGGTGGCTGAAGTCAAAGAGGCAATCAATGAACTTCCGGACGAGTTCCGGCTGATCATTGTCCTTTTCTTTCTTGAACAATATAGTCATGAGGAAATCAGCGAAATGCTTCATATCTCCAACAATCTTTCACGGACCAGGCTAGTCAGGGCAAAACAGAAGCTAATGAAGCTCTTAAAAGAAAAGAAATTAAAGTCATCCTTTAACTATAATTGAAATGGATAAGCTTGAAAAATTTATAATGGAAAATCGTGAGCTCTTTGACGATGCTGAACCCCCTGAAGGTCATTTTGACAGGTTTGAAGAGAAACTGGATCAGCAACTTGCACCATCGGGTATTGTCTTTGATAAATATTTTCTCCTTAAGATCGCAGCAGGCCTGCTTATCCTGTTTACGGTTTCAGTTTATATTTTTGACTTTGCAGCTAATCGCCTCTCCGGAAGCCAGTCAGGGAAACCAAGATCAGCTCTGGTATCCCCCGAAATGCAGGATGCAATTAACTATTATGATGATGCTGCTTCCACCAAACTGGGACAGATTAATAAACTGGCATGCTGTGGTCAGGACACCAGGAAAATCTATTCCATGGCCAGCGCTGAATTGAGATCACTCAATGCAAATTCGGAAGAACTTAAAAAGACTTTATCGGAGAATCCCGATGAACGTGTACAGGCAGCTATCATCCGTAACTATCAGATGAAGGAAAAGGTAATGAACGAGTTGGTTGAACAGATGAAGAGAAAATAATTGATAATTGATAATTGTAAATCATAGACGTGACCCAATAATTAAAACTTAACACTTGACCCTAATTTTGAATCTAAATATTATGAAAACGATCTTAAAAATCATCCCGGTCTTAGCATTGATCTTCATCATTCAACCGGGATACGCCAGGGCCCATGATGATTACACAAAGGTGATCAAAAAGGAGTACACTGTGAACCCGGATGCACAGGTGATTCTTGATAATAAGTTTGGTCAGATCCATTGCAATAACTGGGATAAAAACCTTGTCTCAATTGAAGTAAGGATTACCGTAAATGCTTCCAGCCAGGAATCTGCAAACAGATTACTTGATCAGGTCGATATCAACTGCACTGGTACCTCATCGCAGGTTGAAGTCAGAACAGTGTTCAGTAAAGAGGGATTTTCCGGAAATTCCAAAATCAATATTGATTACATGGTGAATATCCCTGCTACCGTTAACCTTAACATTACCAACAAATTCGGAGATGTTTTTCTGAATGAACTCTCAGGGAAGGCAAATCTTACAATTGCCTATGGCAATATGGAGGTCAACAAGCTGCTTAACACAGATAATCTGATCGATATCAAATTCGGGAAATGTACACTTCAATATATAACCGGTGCAGTGGTCTCAATGAAATATTCGGAAATGAGAGTTGAATATGCCGGCAGTCTTTTTATCGATTCGAAATTTTCTGATTTGAAAGGGGATAAGATCGTATCCCTTGACATCACTTTTGAGGGTGGAAAACTTGTAGTCGAGAACTCCTCTTCAATTACTGGTAAATCAAGATTTTCCGATCTGAGTATCAGTCATCTTGATAAAAAAATAGACCTTAATATTCAATATGGAAACTGCGAGGTGAATCAGATTGCAGCCGATTTTACCCTTATTAGCATCAATAATAAATATGGAGATGTGAAAGTCGATATTCCATCAGAAACAAGTTACGTGCTTGATGCTGAACTAAAATTTTGTGACCTTGATTTCCCTGAGGATCGGGCTGAATTTACACAAAAAATAACCACGAATACATCAAAATCATTCAAAGCTACTATCGGGAAGAAACAGAATCCGGAGTCAAATGTAAACGTGAGAAGTGAATTTGGGAATGTGTCCTTAGAGTAATTTTTCACAAAATCAAAGACTAAAAATGAAACGTAAAAAAACAGCAGATGCACCAAATACCAGATACAAATTCTAAAATACCAATTAATCATAACCAAATGCCAATAAGATGAAAACAACAAAGTACAGTACCACAGGAATCATTTCGACCGCTCTGATTACATTGTTAATTATCGTAAGTTGCGATGTAATTGGCGAAATGGGAAGCGGAAATGTCATCCGCGAAGAACGTAAAGTTTCATCCTTTAATGGGATTGAAGTCTCAGGGGCCTTTGATATCATATTGATTCAGGGGACGTCTAACTCGGTTATCGTGGAAGCAGATGATAACCTTATGAATCTGATCCGGACAGAGGTCAGGGGAAACATCCTTGTGATCGATAATAAGAAGCCTATCGCTCATTCAAAAAGCCTTAAGGTTTACATCACTTTTCCTGATCTTAAATCAATCGATGTGAGTGGGGCGGTCAACCTGGAATCACAGGGCAAACTCACCTTGTCTGAACTGGCTATTAGTGGCAGCGGCGCATCTGACGGGAAACTGGATATGGATGTTCAGAAGTTGAAAATTGATTGTAGCGGAGGGAGTAAACTGAAACTTGAAGGTTCGGCAAAAGATGTTGATGTTGATGCTTCGGGCGCTGTAGACTTGTTTGCCTTTGATTTCCCTGCAGAGAATTATAAACTGGATATCAGCGGTGCCGGTAAGGCAGAGATAAATGTCAGCAAAGAGTTGAATGTAGATATTTCAGGGGCTGCCACTGTACGGTATAAAGGGAATCCTGTAAAGAACGTTCAGGATATTTCAGGTGCGGGATCCATAAAGAAAGTGGATTAATCCAATTGTGTGACACCGGCAAGCTTATTAACTTGTTTAATTATCCGTTGTAAGACTTATAAAATCGGTTTCCGAAATAACCGGAACATTCAGTGACTGAGCCTTTTTTAACTTTTCAGGTCCCATATTCTCACCACCAACAAGAAAAGTAGTCTTTGAAGAGATCGATCCGGCATTTTTTCCACCATGTGCTTCGATCTCTTTTTTTATTTCATCCCTGGAAAAATTCTGAAATGTTCCGCTCACGACAAATATCATCCCCTTTAGTTTTTCACTCTTCAAATTTTTATCTTCTTTACGAATTTCAAAATGCAACCCTTTTTCTTTTAATCTCCGTATGATCTCCTGGTTTTTAGGTTCTTTGAAAAATTTAAGAATACTTGTCGCTATTTTTTCTCCAATTTCTTCTGCTTCCTTAAGTTCCTCAAATGTTGCATTCATAATTGAATCAATTGATTCGAAATGAGCCGCCAGTTTTTTTGCAACGGTCTCACCCACGTACCTGATCCCGATGGCATACAATACCCTTTCAAATACTGCTCCTTTCGATTTTTCGATCCCTTTTAAAATATTCTCAACCGTTTTATCCCGAAAGCTGATCTTCTTTTCTTTTTTATTTTCTGTGGCCTCATAAACTTTTTCTAACCCAAGAAGCTGATCTTTGCGGAGTTCATAAAGATCGGCCACATTGTCCACCAGCTTATGATCATAGAGGATCCCGATCTTTCCTTCTCCAAGACTATCGATATTCATTGCCTTGCGGCTTATGAAATGTTCAAGTTTCCCTTTGATCTGGGGTGGACAACCTGCTTCATTCGGACAATAATGAGCAGCTTCACCCTCATTGCGCAACAAGGGGGTCCCACATTCCGGACAATTTTTTACAAACACGACGGGTTCAGCCGAAGCTGGCCGCTGACCGAGGTCGACACCTATGATCTTTGGAATGATCTCACCGCCTTTTTCAACATAGACCAGATCTCCAATCCTGACATCCAATGAAGCGATGATATCAGCATTGTGTAACGATGCCCTTTTTACAACGGTTCCGGCAAGCAGGACAGGCTGAAGGTTGGCAACAGGCGTAACGGCTCCGGTTCTGCCTACCTGGTAGTCAATCGATAATAATTTTGTAAGAACGCGTTCGGCTTTGAATTTGTAGGCAATGGCCCACCGCGGAGATTTTGCCGTATTACCAAGATCTTTTTGTTGTAATAGGGAGTTGACCTTTATTACGATGCCGTCGATATCAAATGGCAGCTCATGACGGGATTCATTCATCGTATTGATAAAATTGAAAATCTCATCGATACTTTTGCATTTGACCATATATTTCGAAATGTTGAACCCCCATTTCCTGGCAGCCATCAAACATTCATAATGGGTGGCAAAGGGAGGATCGCCAGGAAGATAATAGAGATAACAATCAAGATGACGACGGGCAACTTCCCTGGAATCCTGCATTTTCAGGCTGCCTGAAGCTGCGTTTCGCGGGTTTGCAAAAGGCTCTTCCTCCTCTTCAATACGTTTTCTATTTATGTCTTCAAAGCTTTTCCGGGGAAGGATTATTTCTCCCCGGATTTCGAAAAGTGAAGGATAATCATTGCCCTTTAACCTTAAAGGAATACTGTGGATTGTACGTACATTGGTGGTTACGTCATCACCCTGTATGCCGTCGCCGCGTGTGACCGCTTGTATGAGCAGGCCATCACGGTATGTCAATCCTATGGCAACGCCATCAAATTTGAGCTCACAGATGTATTCTGTTTCTTCACCAAGTAACTTATGTATACGGTCTTCAAAATCCCTGACCTCTTCCTCAGAATAAGTATTGGCAAGTGAAAGCATCGGATAGGTGTGCCTGACCTGAAGGAACTCCTTTGTGATTCCTCCTCCGACACGTTGAGAGGGTGAATCGGGATCAACGAATTCAGGATACTCTTTTTCCAGCTGTATCAGTTCGTCCATCAGCCTGTCAAACTCATAATCCGTAATTACAGGCATGGACAGATCATAATATTTGTGATTGTGAATATTAATCTCTTCTGTAAGTTGCCCAATACGTTTTTTAGCTTCCTCTCTATTCATGGACTATTCCTTTTTTTGGGTACCTTAAATTAACAAGTGATGAAGATAGTCATTTTCAGGGAACTTTTTCGGGGATGAGGGCTTTATTCCGGTAGATAAATACATACCTGCTTACATTTATCGGGTTCAGCCAATGCATCACCTTATCTACTAACCCAGGTTCAATCGTTGTTTCATAAACCAAAAATGGGAAACTTTTACGAGCTTGTATTATCGTTTCAGGCTTTAGTTTGCTTCCTGTAAAGAGAATGAAACGGGGTTGTTTAATGACAGGTTCTTTGGTCGCAACCCGCCCGATCATGGTCATGGTATTTTCATTATCCAGAAAGAAATCATAAATGACAGGCCATTGACCAAGATAGAAACGTGGGAAAAGTTCAGGATTATTATCAGCATCTGCTACCAGGATATATCTGATGTCTTTATATTTTGAAAGATAGACCATCGATTCTACCCGCGCACGCTTGGAATAAACCATGCTTACCGGGACCAATAATGCCATATTTATTATCCAGAAAAAGATCCAGAAACTGCGGAGTAGTCTTGCATGTTTCATCCAGAACAGGGAACGATCAATGAACTCATTCCAGCCGATGACACCTGTGATGATGATGAAAGGAAGGATTGGAAGAATAAACCTTTCCTGTTTATTTGGAAAATAAGAATGGAAAATAAAAAATATGGCTACAGGAATGAAAATAAGAAGGTACTTTTTCCAGGTTCTGAGGAAACCAAAAAAAAGCATGAGACTGACCGGAGGAATCAGGATCCCGAAGATGACCAGAAAATAATTGTACCAGGGCAATGTGATGTAATTCTTTGCAGAAAGTATATTGCCTTTTATATAGCCAATCAACTCTACAAATGGCTTACCCCAGATAAAATAATCCACGGTGCCCTGAACCAATACAATGGGTATCAATGATCCAAGTATCAGTGTTATCGTTTCTTTCCATTTCCTTTCATACAGCACCACCAGAATGAGCCCAAAAGTGAAAAAGATGGTTTGTGGCCGGAGATCAAAAGAAAGGCCAAGAAACAGACCGGAAAGGAAATATGCAGATGTTTGTCCTGGTTGATCTCCGCGGCTCACAATAAACCAGACGGCCATGATCAGCAAGGGTACACAGCTCATCTCAACAAGATCGCGAACAGAGACCCATGGCATAAACCATAAAAGTGCCAGCAACAATCCAACAATTCTTGCCGACCTTTTATCGCTCAGTCTTTCTGTGATCTTATAACCAAAATAAATGGTGATAAGTGACCAGGATGCATTTATCAGGCGGACGAAAAACATCTTCATCTGGGGGTTTGTCAGATGGATGTACTTAAAGAACAAAAAGAGAAGAAAATGCAGGCCTGGGTAAAAGAAATTATGGCCTGTCGGTCCTGTATTACCCGGACTTCCAGGAAGCCAGCTGTTGTAATCATAACCATCCACCCAGGATTGGGCTGATTCCACGGCAAGAAAATGGTCGTCTATCATACCCCATCCCCGTGCAAACACAACTGCAAGGAAACGGAATATGATACCAACCATCATAATAAACATCAAAGGTTGCTCATTCCAGTATTTTTTTATGAATGTAATCATGGAAATTCAGGATAACCGTGATCAGATATGCTTCAATTGCCGGATTGTTCCAGCAGGATCGGGGGAGGAAAATATAGTATTCCCGGCCACGAGGACATCAGTTCCTGCGTCCAGCAACCGGCGTGCATTTTCAAGGTCCACCCCTCCGTCAACTTCTATCAGGGCCGATGAGTTTGCAGACGTGATCAATGTTTTTAACTGCTCAATCTTACGAAAGCTGTGTTCGATGAACTTTTGTCCTCCAAAACCTGGGTTTACTGACATGATCAGGATCATATCAACGTCACATACGATATTCTCAAGAACGTGAACAGGTGTATGAGGGTTCAGCACAACCCCGGATTTGCAGCCAAGATTGCGGATTGCATGAACCGTGCGGTGGAGGTGATTGCAGGCTTCATAATGAACGCTGATAAAATAGGCCCCTGCTTCTTTGAAACGCTCGATATAACGGTCAGGGTCAACGATCATCAGGTGTATATCGAGGGGTTTCCTGGCTGCTTTTGCGATCTTCTTGATGACCGGAAATCCAAATGAGATATTAGGAACAAACATGCCATCCATAACATCAAGATGGAACCAATCGGCTTCGCTAGCATTTACCATGTCTATATCCTTCTCCAGGTTCAGGAAATCTGCCGATAACAGGGAAGGAGCAATCAGGTGATTCATGCCTTGATGTTTATCCCAGGTATGTTTTTAGTATTTTGCTCCGGGAGGTATGTTTGAGTCTGCGGATAGCTTTTTCTTTAATTTGTCTTACCCGTTCACGAGTTAGATCGAATTTCTCGCCGATCTCCTCTAATGTCATGGGGTGACTTCCATTCAGCCCGAAATAAAGCCGGATAACGTCAGCTTCCCTCTGAGTAAGTGTAGAAACGGCCCTTTCAATCTCTTTTCGCAATGATTCGTAAAGTAGACCTGTGTCGGGTGTGGTGTTTTCTTCACTTTTAAGTACATCATACATCGTATTGTCTTCATCTTGCACCAAAGGTGCATCCATGGAGACATGACGTCCCGAATTCTTAAGTGACTCTTTTACTTCATTCTCAGAGATCTCCAGAAGTGCTGCAATCTCATCTGCATTGGGTTCGCGTTCAAATTGCTGTTCCAATTGGGCATATGCCTTGTTGATCTTGTTGATAGAACCAATTTTGTTCAGTGGTAAACGAACGATACGTGATTGCTCGGCAAGAGCCTGAAGGATCGATTGACGGATCCACCATACTGCATATGAGATAAATTTGAATCCACGTGTCTCATCAAACCGTTGTGCGGCTTTTATCAGACCCAGATTCCCTTCATTGATAAGGTCAGGAAGGCTCAAACCCTGGTTCTGATATTGTTTTGAGACAGAAACCACGAACCGGAGATTTGCTTTAGTAAGCTTTTCCAAAGCAGCCTGATCACCCTGCTTGATACGTTGGGCCAATGAAACCTCTTCATCGGCGGTGATCAATTCGACTTTCCCTATCTCCTGAAGGTACTTATCAAGAGATGCAGTCTCACGATTCGTAACTTGCTTGGTAATTTTTAATTGCCTCATGCGAAATATTTTGATTTAAGCCCTGTAGCTAAGATCACTTATACGAAAATGAACAAACACGAGTTACAAAAAGTTAGTCTTTTTTATTCTTTTTTTCTGGTCGAGGCAAAAGTACTTTCCTGGACAGTTTTATCTTTCCATTCTTCGGGTCGACACCGATGAGTTTGACCTCAACAATATCACCTAGTTTCAGAGCGTCTTCCACTTTTTCCAACCTCTCCCAGCTGATTTCTGAAATATGAAGCAGTCCATCCTGACCCGGAAGGATTTCGACAAATGCACCAAAAGGCATGATATTCTTAACTTTTCCTTTATAAATCTCGCCGACTTCAGGTACTGCAATGATTCCTTTTATCTTAGCAACAACGGCATCTTTTGCTTCAACATTGTCTGCAATGATATCCACAATTCCAAATTCCCCAATTTCCTGGATAACGATGGTTGTCCCGGTTTCCCGTTGCATTTCCTGGATGACCTTGCCGCCAGGTCCTATGATAGCGCCTATGAACTCTTTTGGAACTTTCATCTGGAATATACGAGGCACAAATGGTTTATAATCGGGACGTGGTGAAGAGATCGTCTTTTCCATCTCACCAAGAATATGAATACGTCCTTTCCTGGCCTGTGAGAGCGCTTCTCTCAGAATATCAGATGATAATCCTTCAACCTTGATGTCCATCTGGCAGGCTGTAATACCATCGCGAGTGCCACAGACTTTGAAATCCATATCACCAAGATGGTCTTCATCGCCAAGAATATCAGAAAGAATGGCATATTTCCCGGTGGTCTTATCGGTAATCAAACCCATGGCAATTCCTGAAACCGGTTTCCGGATCTTCACGCCTGCATCCATTAATGCCATTGTACCGGCACAAACCGTAGCCATAGAAGAAGATCCGTTCGATTCAAGAATATCAGAAACTATGCGGATCGTGTACAAATTTTCCTCTGAGGAAGGCAGAATATTCTTTAATGCACGGAGTGCAAGGTTCCCATGGCCGATCTCACGACGGCTGGTACTGCGTATCGGTTTTATTTCCCCGGTCGCAAATGAAGGGAAATTATAATGAAGAATAAAGTTTACTTTATCCTCGATCACTGCACCATCGATTACCTGTTCATCAAGTTTTGAGCCGAGGGTGACTGTTGTCAGTGATTGGGTTTCCCCACGGGTGAAGATCGCTGAACCGTGAGCAGCAGGCAGATAATCGACCTCACACCAGATCGGGCGGATCTCATCAAGTTTACGCCCATCCAGGCGGGTCCTGTTGTCAAGGGTCGAATTGCGAATAGCTTCCTTTTCCACCTGATGAAAATACCTGTCGATTAAGAGAGTTTTCTCTTCCTGTTCTTCTTCTGTAAGGGATTTTACAAATTCTTCCTTTACAGCATCTAACATCTCCTTGCGAATCTTTTTGTTGGAATTGCCTTTTTTAGCGATCTCGTAAATTCTCTGATAGGTGGCTTTTTTAAGCACCTCCTGAAATTCAGGATCATTCGTCTCATGACAATATTCCCGAACCGTCCTTTGGGTTTCCAACATCTGCACCAGCTCGTTCTGGACAAGACACTGTTGTTTTATGGCTTCATGAGCAAACATGATCGCCTGGACCATCTCCTCTTCTGAAATTTCCTTCATCTCGCCTTCGACCATTATTATGCTTTCGTAAGATGCAGCAACCATGATGTCAATGTCTGAAGTTGCTAAATCTTTAATGGTAGGATTGATGACAAACTGACCATTGATCCTTCCCACTCGGACTTCTGATATCGGACCGTTAAATGGAACATCACTGATCGCCAAGGCTGAAGATGCAGCAAGGCAGGCAAGGGCATCTGGTAGCTCGTTCCGATCGGAAGAAATCAAAGTGACAATGACCTGGACTTCTGCATGAAAGTCTTCCGGAAATAAAGGCCGGAGAGCGCGATCGACCAATCGGGCAATAAGTACTTCGTAATCAGAAGGCCGTGCTTCGCGTTTGAAAAATCCACCAGGGAAACGTCCGGCAGCTGCATATTTTTCACGGTATTCAACCGTCAACGGCATAAAATCTGTATCTTCTTTAGCCTCTTCTGCTGCAACGACTGTTGCCAATAACATGGTATCATTCATCTTTACTACAACAGAACCATCGGCTTGTTTGGCCAGTTTGCCAGTTTCAATGGAGATCATTCTCCCGTCGGCCAGCTTAAATTCCTTAACAATTTTACTCATTTTTTTCTATAATATTTCTTTATCAATGGATACTAAAAGAGGCAATTGGTTGAATTGCCTCTTTTCTAAAAAACAGGGAAATAATGTCTTATTTACGGATCTTCAGTTTCTTGATGATCATCCTGTAACGTTCAATGTCTTTAGTTTTGAGGTAATCCAACAATTTCCTGCGTTTTCCAACCATCATTACGAGTGATCGTTCAGTTGCAAGATCTTTCTTGAACTCCTTTAAATGTTCTGTAAGGTGCTGGATTTTTTTTGTAAACAATGCAACCTGTGCTTCTGCTGAACCGGAATCAAATTCTGACTTCCCGAACTCTTTAAATGCTTTTTTCTTTTCTTCTGATGCAATATTCATACTGAACTTCTTGTAATTGATTAGATTAATCCCTTTTTCCAATAAAAGGGAGTGCAAAAATAATAATTTTTTTTGAACTGTACAAATATATATGAGCATGAAAAACACTTGAATTTTCAATCTTTGACACTTGACAAAAAACTCTTATCACATTACCTTTGAGCTATTGGGAAAACTTAAATTATCACGAATTCAAAAAAAGCAGCACGGTTAATTTTTAGTAATATGGAAAATTTCAAAGAAGAATTTAAAGTAAAAAGTGAAGAAGTGATCGGAAAGGTGAAAGAACTCCTGCATGAGGGTAATGTCAGGAGGCTGATCATAAAGGATGAAGATGGTAAAGTATATCTTGAAATTCCGGTCACACTTGGCTTGATAGGGGCATTACTGGCTCCGACACTGGCAGCGTTAGGTGCGCTTGCAGCCATGGTTGCTAACCTCAAGATTGAGGTAATCAGGACTGAGGAACAGGGATCGCCTAAGCCTCCTGAAAATAAGGTATAGGTTAATACAGCTCTGATCTGATTATCCTGAAAGTCTTTATTGTGAATTCAAGATGTACAGGATGGAAGGGTGTAGCTAATCAATCAACAATTGATGCAGCTATTTATTCCAGCATAAATTTCTTGCAATCGTCCGGGAGAAAGCGGAAAAATGTATCTCCCCGAAGTCCCAGGCGAAGTGTCTCCAGAGGAATAATCTCATTGGGAGGAATATTTCCCAGATTCACATTGGCCCCGAAATGCTGAATGAACCATGCCTGTTGTGATTTCAATGGAGCTTCCCACAGGATCTTTTCTATAGGGATTTTCGAAAGGATCTTGTTGATCAGTACAGTGTGTGCTTTCCCACTGGGACGATAGATCCCGACAGTTCCACTCTCACGTGCTTCAGCAATTACCTTAAAAGCCCCGGCTGACAATTCTGTTTCCATCATTTCGATCCACCGGGCGGGTGCAATCAGGATGCCTTCTTCTTTGGCGCCAACTTCAGAAAGTACAGTATAATTCTTTGAAAAATTGCTGATGACTTCGCATTTCTTAGAATGTTCAATCCGCATTGAACCATCTGAGATTTCGATGGTGTCCAGGCCAAGGTCGTCGATAAACCGCCGGTATTTATCTTCCATTTTCCGGATCAGGAAGGCTTCAAATAAAGTACCCCCCAAGTAAACCTTGATATCAGCTTTCTGATAAAGCTTGATTTTTTCTTTAACATTGGGGGTAACTACCGAGGTTCCGAAACCCAGTTTCACAAAATCAGTTAAATCACCGGAAACTGAGATGAAATCTTCGGCCTCCCGAATACTGAGGCCTTTATCCATGACCATAGCAACTCCAGTAGTCCTTGGTTTCTTTGTTCTTTCCGGCATCAGAGGTAAGTGGATATTCTCCATATGAGTAGTTTTGTAAATAGATTCAGTTCGCAAAACAGGTCAGTATCACCAGGGATTTAACGACGTTTGTCGCGGTATCCTTCAATAATATCAGTGATGGTCTGATTTTCCCTGAGATCAGGAAAAGCTTTAAATATCTTCCGGTGGCCGTCATAATCCATGGAAAGCGCTTTCTCAAGTGTCACGCAAGCATTCCTAGTCTTTCCTGATTTCAAAAGGTAGATTGAGCTTGCATAGAGAAAATCGGGATTCTTTTTATGCCACTTTGTACCTTCCTGTAATATTTCCAAAGCTTTTTCGAAATCTTTCTGTTCTGCATAGACCATGGAAAGTTCCAACCATATCTCCGGGTCCTCAGGTTCCAGCTCAATGACTTTCCGGTAAGATAATATACCCTCTTCCACTTGAGCCAATTTCAACTGTATATCTCCTTTCAGGAACCAATAATCTGAGACAGTGGGGGTAAGTTTTATGGCATGCTCAACATATGTGAGTGCTACTTTGGGATTGTTCAAAGCATCGTAAGCAATGCCTGTCCCTAGCCATGCATCCGCAAAATCAGGATCGAGATCAATGGACTTGGAATAATACTGAATTGCTGCTTCATATTTTTCCATCTTCTCATAACACTCGGCAATGTAATAAAAAGTCAGCGGTTCAGGGTTCTCATGGAAACTAGTTTCAAGGTAAGTTTCAACGGCAGCCGGATAATTGTTAAGGTTTGCATAACAATTAGCTTTGTTAAAGTAGGCAGATGCAAATGACTCATCTATGGCGATGCAATAATCGTAAGCATCAATTGCTTTTTCGTAAAGATCAAGGTTGCTGTATGCGGTACCAAGGTTGAACCATGCGGCTTTAGAGAACGGATGCTTCTCAATATATCCTTCCAGAAAATTAACAGCTTGTTCTGTCTGTTGTATGACCTCATAACAAAATGAAAGTTCATACAATGAAGACTCATTGGCAGGATTCTGCACTGTAACTTGTTTCAGGAACTCAATGGCTTTCTCATAATTCCCCAGATTTTCGTATTCAAATGCAATACTCGAAAGTATGTCATCCAGGTTTTCTGATCCATTCAATGCCAGCGTATATTCCTCGATGGCCTTCTCAGAAAGGTCCAGCTGGCTGTAAAGATTCCCCTTTGCCCAATGAATCTCATAATCATTAAAATTACTACCTTCCATGTCCGAAAGGATTTTCAATGCTTTTTTATGCTTGTTCGCAGATATAAGGAACTGCGCCTTTTTTAACAATAGCCTGGTTTCGCCGGGATATTGTTCCAGGGCAATGGTAATACAAGATTCTGCTTGTTTGGTTTCATTTCTGAAGAGGTAATAGTCTATAAGTTCTTCAAACTCATCCAGGTCGAAAAAATAATATTCATCATCCCTGATCATTTGCTCGAATCGCCGCGCAAGTTCCAAGGTTTCAGGATCAGAAAAAGGATCAAAAGGTTCTTCCATCATCTTCCGCCGTAAAGGCTTTTTATCCCTGCAAAAGTACGAAAAATATATCAGGACGATTTTGCACGACGAATCAGTTTTTATTTTTTTTCAACAATGTCATACATGGACATTAATAAAACTATACTTTTGCCTCAAAAGTAATAGATATTATGAGTTTAATAAAGTCAATATCCGGTATCAGAGGAACTATTGGAGGGAAACCAGGTGAAGGGCTGACGCCTGAAGATATTGTAAAATTCACGGCTGCATTTGCCTCATTTATCGGGAAGAGAAATGACAAAAGCCAATTACAAATTGTCATTGGAAGGGATGCCCGGATTTCAGGAAACATGGTGACCAGGCTGATCTCGGGAACACTTATTGCCATGGGGGCCGATGTGACCGATATTGGTCTCACCACCACACCCACTGCAGAATTGGCTGTACTTGAAACCCGCTCTCACGGGGGTATCATCATTACGGCAAGTCATAATCCTAAAGAATGGAATGCATTGAAACTGCTCAATAATCTGGGCGAGTTCCTCTCTGAAGAAGATATGAAAGAGGTGATCGGAGGTTATGAAACATCGGGGTACCGTTTTGCTGATGTCAACCGGTTGGGAAAATATTCTTATAATGATTCATTTCTGAAGAGACACATTAATAAAATCCTTGCCCTCCCTCTTGTAGATGTTGATGCAATAAAAAAAGCAAGATTTACCATCACCGTAGACGCCGTCAATTCAATTGGCGGGATTGCTGTTCCTATGTTGCTGAAGGCATTAGGTGTAAATAAGATCGATACAATCAATTGTGATCCGGACGGTGAATTTGCTCATAACCCAGAACCTTTACCTGAAAATCTTAATGAAATTTGCGAAAGGGTAATAAAGACCCATGCCAATCTCGGCATTGTAGTTGATCCCGATGTGGACCGTCTTGCCATCATTAATGAAGTTGGCGAGCCGTTTGGCGAAGAATATACGCTCGTAGCCGTAGCTGACTATATTCTTAAGAACCACCCGGGGAATACTGTGTCAAATCTCTCCTCGACACAAGCTCTCAGGATTATCACGGAACAGTCAGGTGGAGAATATTTTGCCTCAGCCGTGGGGGAGGTGAATGTTGTAGAGATGATGAAAAAACACAAAGCCGTGATCGGCGGGGAAGGAAATGGAGGTGTGATCTATCCTGAACTTCATTATGGAAGGGATGCACTGGCCGGGATAGCACTTTTCCTCTCACACCTGGCAAAATCAGGGAAAACTTGCTCCGGCCTTCGCGACAGTTATCCTTCTTTTTTCATCTCGAAGAATAAGATCGGTTTTCCCCCGGATATGGACATTGATGAGATTCTGGAAAAGATAGCAAGAAAATACGAATCAATGAAGATAATCACTATTGATGGAGTTAAAATTCATTTTGACAATGAATGGGTTCATTTGCGGAAATCGAATACCGAACCCATTGTCAGGATCTATGCTGAAAGCGACCTGCTTGCCAAAGCAGAAAACCTTGCCAAAAAGATCATCAATGATTTCAAGGAAATTCTGAACGAGAAAAACACGAATGACTAAAAAGAAAAAAAGAAAGCCAGTAAGTTATAAAACCATAAAACTGAAGTTGACCAAGCGTCAGAGGAAGTCTCTCGAGAATTTTTGCAGGAGCCGTGGCACAACTCCCATCAAGGTCATAAAAAAATCAATCAAGCCTTTGCTTAATAACTATGCTGCCATGTCATCCGGTCCCCGGAAAATGTCAGCCAAACAGCTGGATTTGTTTGGAACGGATTGAATATAGATAATGGGCAATTAGTCAGGAGTATCCGGATAAGCAAGTCACCAGTTCACCCGTCATTTTTTCAGGAATAGCCCCTCATAGGGCATCCGGTTCAGAAAAGAACGGCCGAGCGTAACTTCATCTGTAAATTCAAGATCATCACCGATAGAAACACCACGGGCAAGGGTTGTGACTTTCACGGAAAGATCTTTCAGTTTACGGTAGAGATAAAAGTTGGTAGTATCGCCTTCAATAGTTGTTGGAAGCGCCAGTACGACCTCATTTATTTCTCCTCCTTTGACACGAGTGATCAGGTTTTCGATGGTCAGCTCTTCCGGTCCGATTCCTTCCATGGGAGAAATAATTCCCCCCAGCACATGATAAACGCCGTTCATTTGCCCCGTATTCTCAATGGCCATCACATCCCGCGTGGTTTCAACCACGCAAATGATGGATTTATCCCTCTTAGGACTGGCACAAATTGCACAAAGTTCGGTATCGGCGATATTGTGACATTCCCTGCAATAAGAAATCTCTTTACGCAATTTTATCACCGCATTTCCCAAGGCTTCAACTTCTGAAACATCTTTACGGAGCAAGTGAAGGGCTAGCCTGAGAGCGCTCTTATGTCCTATACCCGGGAGCCTGGAAAGTTCCACGACGGCATTTTCAAGGAGTTTTGACGGATAAGTATTCAAAGTCGATTCAACATTAACAGAACGATTATGAACAATAAGACCAGTATTTTATGCGTTTTTCATAAGTGAAAATCATTTCTGGTTTTATAATCACAAAAGTACATCATTTAAGAACCTTATGAAGCGATTAATTTTTTTTGTTCTAATTACTATGATCTCCTTTCACGTGTTTTCTCAGGAAACTCTCAATAAAAAAGATGCAGAAGGAAGGAGACAGGGTCAATGGGTAAAGATGGATTCAGCCGGCAGGAAAGTTTACGAAGGACAATTTAAGGACAACATCCCACAAGGAACTTTTAAATATTATTACCCAGGAGGATCGGTGAAGGCTATTTCTGTTTTTTCAGATGATGGCAAATCGACTAACACGACGACTTATTTCCCCAATGGGAAAAAGAATGCAGAAGGGAAATATTTAAATGAGAAACGTGAAGGCTTATGGCGTTTCTTCAGCGAATTTGATGAAAAGCTGGTCTCAGAAGAAATGTATACAGCCGGCAAGAAAAACGGTCCTGCTAAAACTTATTTTGCCGGAACGACTTTAATAGAAATGATTACCTGGAAAGATGGAGTGAAAGATGGGTCATGGATTCAATATTTTGACAACGGAAAAGTAAAACTTCAGAGTAGTTATAAAAATGACCTGAAAGACGGATCCCTGGTTGTATTTTATCCCAACGGGCAGAAATTCAACACCGGCCAATACAAGAATGGCTATCCTGATGGCCAATGGTTAACCTATGACCTCGATGGAAAACTGTTATCAACCGATATTTATGATAATGGTGTTCTGATCAAAACTGATAAATCCCCTGAACCACCGGAGAAAGAAATAAAGGAGAAGCCGGAATAATCAATGAACTCACCACTTATACTTCACCTCTCACTTCCTCGTCTGGCAGTCATCCGTTTCTAAACAATAAGTTGCCTCCTTTTTCATCCACTACAATTGTAGAGTCCTTATCCACTTTTCCCTCCAGAATCATTTTAGATAACTCATTCAGCAAGTTTTTCTGGATCACGCGCTTGATCGGGCGGGCACCAAATTGTGGGTCGAAGCCAAGTGAGGCGATCAGATTGACAGCTTTCGGCGTAGCAGTGAGCAGGATACCATTTTTTTCCAAGATTTCTCTGATGATTTCTAGTTGCAATTCCACTACTTTTCTGATCTCTTTTTCTGTCAGTGGCTGGAACATGATGATCTCGTCGATGCGGTTCAGGAACTCAGGCCGGATAGTTTTCTTCAATAAATCAAGCACCTGTTCCCGTGTACGATCAAGAATTTCTTCCCGGTTCTTTTCGGTTACCTTTTCTAAGTTTTCCTGGATCAGGTGAGAACCGATATTAGAAGTCATGATGATGATGGTATTCTTGAAATCGACGGTGCGGCCTTTGTTGTCAGTCAGACGGCCATCATCGAGTACCTGAAGCAGGATATTGAAAACGTCAGGGTGGGCTTTTTCTATTTCATCGAGGAGTACAACAGAATATGGCTTTCTCCTCACGGCTTCGGTCAATTGTCCGCTTTCCTCATAACCCACATATCCAGGAGGAGCTCCAATCAACCGGGAAACTGTATGCCGTTCCTGGTATTCCGACATGTCGATACGGACCATGCTGTTCTCATTATTGAACAGATATTCAGCCAACGCTTTTGCCAGTTCGGTTTTCCCTACACCGGTTGTGCCAAGGAAAATAAATGATCCGATGGGTCTTTTCGTGTCCTGCAGGCCAGCCCTGCTCCGGCGGATCGCATTGGCAACAGCGCCGATTGCTTCATCCTGACCTACCACGCGTTTGTGAAGTTCTTTTTCGAGATTAAGGAGCTTTTGTTTCTCACTCTGAAGCATACGGCTTACAGGAATGCCTGTCCAGCGTGAGACCACTTCGGCTATTTGCTCAGCGTCAACTTCTTCATTGACCATGGGTGAATCTTTCTGGAGAACTGTAAGTTTTTCTTTCAGGCTGGTAATGATCTTCTCTATTTCAGGGATATGCCCATACCTGATCTCTGCCACTTTCCCCAGATCCCCACTGCGGTTTGCGGCATCAGCATCAAACTTCAGGTTCTCAATCTCATTCTTCCTGGCCTGGATTTGCTCTACCAAATCCTTCTCAGATTGCCATTTGGCTTTCAACCTGTTTCTTTCTTCAGTCAGGTTACCAATTTCTTCATTCAGGGATTTGAGCTTTTCCTCATCTTTCTCGCGTTTAATGGCTTCTCTCTCAATTTCCAATTGCCGTATTTTCCTTTCAATCTTTTCCAGTTCTTCCGGTACCGAATTAATCTCCAGCCGGAGCTTTGAAGCTGCCTCGTCTATCAGGTCGATGGCTTTATCCGGCAGGAAACGATCGGAAATATATCGTTGTGAAAGTTCCACAGCAGCAATGATGGCTTCATCCTTGATTCTTACATGGTGATGAGTCTCATATTTTTCCTTGATCCCGCGAAGAATAGAGATTGCATCCTGTGTTTCAGGTTCATTTACCATTACGGGCTGAAAACGCCTTTCAAGTGCTTTATCTTTTTCAAAGTACTTCTGGTATTCCTTGAGAGTGGTGGCGCCTATTACATGCAACTCGCCCTTCGAAAGCGCAGGTTTCAGGATATTGGCCGCATCCATTGCTCCCTCACTGGCGCCTGCCCCGACAAGTGTATGGATCTCATCAATAAAAAGAATGATCTCTCCCTCTGCAGAAATGACCTCCTTGACCACGCTCTTGAGTCTTTCTTCAAATTCTCCCTTGTATTTTGCCCCGGCGATAAGTGCTCCCATATCCAGAGAATAGAGTTGCTTTGATTTCAGGTTCTCGGGTACGTCACCATCAATAATCCGGTGTGCAAGTCCTTCTGCAATGGCAGTTTTCCCTACTCCGGGTTCGCCAATCAGAATCGGGTTATTCTTGGTCCTTCTCGACAAAATCTGCAGCACCCTGCGGATCTCCCCGTCACGGCCAATGACAGGATCGAGTTTGCCAGTGCGGGCCAGCTCATTCAGGTTACGGGCATATTTGTTCAGGGAGTTATAGGTATCTTCCGCTGTCTGGCTGTTGACAACCGAACCCTTCCGGAGCTGACGAATGGCAGCTTTGAGCTCTTTCTCGGTAACCCCATTATCTTTTAACAACCTTGAAGTGCTATCATTGACTGAAAGAATTCCCAGTAACAGATGTTCTATGGAGACAAACTCATCTTTAAACTCTTGTGCCAATGCTGTAGCTTTCTGCAAAGCTTTATTAGCATCCCCTGAAAGATATTGTTCGCCACCAGAGACTTTTGGATAAGAATCGAGGATACGGTCAAGCGCTTTTTCAAATATGTCTGTGTTCACGTTCAGCTTCTTGAGAAGATATGGAACAACATTCTCATCCACCATCAACATTCCCTTGAGCAAATGAGAGGTTTCTATTGCCTGGTGCTGTTTTGCTGCAGCGATCTCAGTTGCTTTCTGAACAGCTTCCTGGGATTTGATTGTAAAATTGTTAAAGTTCATATTTATGGTCATTATCTTGATTTTGTCTCTTATCAAACAGTCTGCCATTCCATTTTCCGGATACTTTTCTGAATTTCTGTCAGAGAATGCTGTTGCTTTCCGCCTTTTTGACTGTTGCTAAAATTTTTTTCATAAGTTTACGTTATTAAATTGTATATAAAGTATAAATACTTATTTCCGAAATAAGTTATTCATGACAATTATACCTGTATGATGGTAATAGAACATGTTCATCATTATATTTCAATCTTCGCTATAAAGAGATATAGAGACCGGAAGGTAAGTTTCGAAATAGGTTTGTCCGGATAAATTTATAAATTTACCGCCGAATTGATGAATCTTATGAAACGACTGTTTGTTTTTTTCCTTCTCTTATTTGCTATTCATTCATATGGACAAAAGTTCCGGGTACTCGTTTCTCCTACTGATATCATCGTCTGTGATGGAGGGAAAGTCACCTTCATCACATATCCCATTGATTCTCTGAGTACTGGGGCGTACAATTACAAATGGTTATTCAAAGGAACAGAAATCCCTGATTCAGTTCGTAATGCTCTTATAGTGAATAACATTACTCCATCCGATACGGGTTATTATAATTGTATCATTACCGATACAACAGATTACAGGGTGGATACCAGCAGCCCCTCACATATCATGATGCGCGGCCAGTTGCATGTCGATACCCTTTACCGGTATAATGCGCTTGGATGTCCATATGATAGCAATGGTCAGATGAAGATCAGGGTTTCCGGAGGAAATCCTCCATATACCTACAATTGGGGCGGCGGATCATATCACCAGCTTGATACATTGGGCGTTGGTTTTCCAAAAGGAACATATATGGTTACAGTTACCGATTCTGATACCACGCATTGCGTCTCCAGGGAGTTTACAATAAAAACTCTTGTATTGCACAAGATCACTTTTCACCTGAACCCTCCTGATACGATTTACATGAGTAATCCTGAAGTCACGGCCACTATCCCTGATACAGCAATTAAACATCTTAACGACTGGAACTTTGATTTTGCTGACGGAACGAGTAAAGTTTCCAAGGTGAATCCTTGTCTGCATTTTTACTCGAAAGTTGGCGAATATTATGTCAATCTGAATTTTACGGATAATGTGGGTGGCCAGTTATGTGATTCTACTGTAACAGATACATTGACCGTAAAGACATTACAATTGTTTGTCCCCAATGTAATAACACCGGGAAGCGGGGACGCTAATAGCGCATTGAATATCCGGCAATATGATCCCAGTACCAAACAACCTTATGGGAACAACCTTGACCTCACCAACATCTATATTTCTAACCAGATGTACATTTATAACCGGCAAGGGATGGTTGTGTTTGAGAAGACAGATTATAAAAGCGGTGATTGGGACGGAGGAAATCTTTCAGCCGGTGTGTATTATTACCTTTTAAAATGTCATGGGGCTTACGGTGATGATGTATACAGAGGTGCTGTGACTATAATCAGAAGATAATCATTTCATTAACAGCTTAATGTAAAACACAGGATTCTTCAATTGATCCCGTATATCCTGACTGTTATACATTCTGGTAAACATCTCCCTCAGTTCTTTATTCCTGTTTGCTTTTTTCACGACCAGGTTAAAAAGTGAAGGATAAGTGCAGAGTTCCTGTATTTTGCGGCTGGTTCTAAGTTCCCTCCCCAGCTTATCATTGATCCTATCATCATATTGTTTAAGGAATTTCTCAGAAATGTCATTTGATGAAAATGCCTCTTTAATTATACCGGCAGCAATCTCACCACTGACCATTGCGTTGCCGATTCCTTCACCTGAGAATGGATCCACGAGTGAAGCAGCATCTCCTGCGAGCAGGAATCCATTCCCTGAAATTTCTTTGGTATCAGGGCCAAGCGGAAGTTTATGTGCTTCTATATTCCCTTTCATTTCTGCTTTGGCAAACCTCTTTGATAGTACAGGATGTGAAGAGATAATCTGCTTTAACAAGGCAGATAAAGATCCGGGAGTGGCTTGCATTTTCTCATATGACATTCCTAAACCAACATTAGCAAGGCTGTCAGCCAGAGGGAATATCCAAAGATATCCGGGGAGAAGTTCTTCCAGGAAATGCAATTCAATAAACTGTTCCGGATGAAAATCTGTTATCCCTGTAAAATAAGTTCTTACTCCAAGGTAATATTTTCTATAATTGAGTGAATGCTTTGCGAGAATTCTACCGACAGTTGAAGGAAATCCGTCTGCCCCCACAATCAACCGGCATTTCAGATCTTCTTTTTCACCTTTTATGACGAAGTTCTCATTTTCGCGAATAATCTGTTCCACCCGGAAATTATCAATCACACTAAAGGAGTTTAAATCCCTGACTTTTTGTTGGAGAAACCCATCAAATAGCTTTCTTTTGCAGAGATAGCCGGGGGGAGTGGTTTCAGTTTTCTTTTCAAGGATGAAGGGAACATCCAGCAACTCTTGGCTTGGGGCGACAAAACGTATTCCCCATGATGGATTCTTGGGTTCCAGTTTCAGGAATTCATCAAAACAATTACCCGGAAGTCTTTTGAGAACTTTTAAAACCGTCCCGCTCAAGGCATCTCCGCAAATTTTATCTGCCGGCAAGACTGCTTTGTCAACCAATGCGACCTTTAATCCTGATCCCGCCAGGTTTAGTGCAGTGGTACATCCGGCGGGACCTGCACCTACAATGACAAGATCGAAATTAATGGTTTGCATTTATTATCTGGTCGTATATTTCTTTAGCTGATAGCTGATGATCCAATGAGTAATGTTACTTTATGACATTGTACCGGCAAACTTAATCAAAAGCCTGAAAATCCCGAATCCCAGGGTGAATTTTATTTTGATGGTTATATTTGAGTGGGGATTAAGGGAGAAATCGTGACGCAAAACGCGAAGAACCCCACCCCTGGCCCCTCCCCCAAGAGGGAGGGGAGATCGTGACGCGCGGCCGTTCGGCGTTTCAGGGTTTCAGGGTTTCAGGGTTTCAGAGTTTCAGAGTTTCAGAGTCAAAAGGAGTGATTAAGCATAAATTTCAGTGATAAAAATGAAAAAAAAGAAAGAATTATTTTTCTGATTTTATTAACAATTTTACAATGTTAGGGTAAAAGTCCGAACAAAACGACCTTTTTTATAAAATGTTATGTCAATAAAAAAATAATTGATTATTCTTGCGTTTAATGTTTTTTTTTATTATTTTTGTAATATGAAGTTTTAAGATTTCAGTTATGGCAATTGTTGATGATGATGTAATATTCAGGAAACAACATGGAAGGTTTGATAAGTGGATCTACCGGGTTGTAAAAGGTCATACGGTAAGATCCCGATATCCGGATTACTCAAATATGATAAGGAGTGAAAGGCAACTGGCCAACCAGGTGCGTTTCAAGGATGCTACGGATTATGCGAAGAAGGTTCTGGCAAATCCTGAACTGAAGGCTAAGTATCAAAAGAAAGTAACCGGTCTGCAAAATGCCTGGAATCTTGCAATCAGTGATTTTATGTTGCAGTCAAAGAGAGAAAAGACCGATACCAGCGGCTATGAAGCTCTCAGGAGAGATTTATTGAATGTTTCTGTAAAGAGTGAGAATTTAGTTAAGAACAGAGGCCTTGCTGCGGCACGTGCGGTTGGATTGCCTGAAGAGGTTCTGCGGGGTGTACGGGTGATCGATAGCACATAAATTTAGTGTTTAGTGTTAAGTGTTAAGTAGAGAGAGTAAAGTATGAAGTTTTCTGTTGTTTTTATAAAGCAGGCATGGGGGCGGTATAGCCAAGCCCTTTTTTTTCGCCAAAGATCAGCCGGTAATCTTTCATTTTTTGCCTTGAATTGGTCAGAAATTTGGTCTCAGGTCGGGTTTTGAGTAGATATTGACAGATAGAAGACTGACAGAAGATTAATCGAACCTTACCAGAGTACCCGACGAAAGGACGTTGCTAACTAGTTGAAATTGAAGCCAGATGCCGGAAACAGGTATTCGAGAATATGGAATCAGAAGGGGTTATAAAGTGAATAATCGAATATCGATCAACGAGTTTCGAAATCAGATCAATTTTTTTGGGTATTCAGATTAATTCATAATCATCCCAGAACATCAAACAATGAAATTACCGGCCTGGCATATCAAATTATTATTTAGCCCGGATTTCTATACTTTTGTCCAAATGTTGTTCCATGACTAAGAAAGAACGTTTCAATTTTTTAATAGACTATTTTCTTGAGCATCGTCCAAAGGCTGAAACGGAATTGGTTTATACAGAGCCCTATGAATTGATCGTTGCAGTGATCCTATCTGCTCAGTGTACCGATAAACGGGTCAACCTGATAACACCTGCCTTTTTCAGGAGGTTTCCTGATGCCAGGACACTTTCAATTGCGAGGCAGGATGAGGTTTTTGAACTTATTAAAAGCTGTTCTTATCCCAACAACAAAGCAAAGAATCTGATCGGGATGGCAAAATCGCTGATCGGGAATTATGGTGGTGTGTTGCCTTCTGATGTGGCAGAGCTGATGACAATTCCAGGCGTAGGACGTAAAACGGCCAATGTGCTGGCTTCTGTCATTTACAAAAAGCCGGCTATGGCTGTCGACACGCATGTCTTCAGGGTTTCCGCAAGGATTGGCCTGACAACAGGTGCCCGGACACCTTATCAGACAGAGATGCAACTGATAAAGTACATTCCTGAAAGGCTTATCCCAATTGCTCACCATTGGCTAATCCTGCATGGGCGTTATATATGTATCGCACGAAACCCAAAATGTTCTGAATGCGGTCTGACCACCATATGCAAATATTACAAGGGTCTCAGAAAAGATTAATTTTGTTAATAACTACTATCCTGAAGAGGAGTTGTAAAGGATCAAAAATTTTACCTTTGAATTTATTTTTCATTTTAAAAACTAAGCAAGATGTCAACATTAAAGATTGGAGATGAAGCTCCGGCTTTTAAAGCGGTTGACCAGGATGGCAACCCCATTTCGTCAGATGATTTTAAGGGAAAAAAACTAATCCTCTATTTTTATCCAAAAGATGATACTCCGGGATGCACTGCTGAAGCATGTAACCTGCGGGACAACTATGATTTACTACTAAAAAAAGGCTATAAGATTATCGGTGTCAGCGCGGATGATGACAGATCACATAAAAAGTTTATTAAAAAATATGTATTACCTTTTCCACTCATTCCCGATAAAGATAAAAAAATACTGAAGGCCTATGGAGCCTGGGGCAAAAAAAAACTTTATGGCAGGGAATTTGATGGAATCCTGCGAACAACCTATGTCATCTCAGAAAAAGGTCTCATCGAGAAAATCTTCACTAAGGTCGATACAAAGAATCATACAGAACAAATACTGGGAGAAGATCAGTAAATCATGGTCCATTATTCCCGTTTAGAAATTTAATTAATACAAAACAAGATCATATGGCAAAAGAAGAAGACAACAATAAGGAAAAAATGAAGGCACTGCAGTTGACGCTGGACAAGCTGGAGAAGACATATGGCAAAGGAACTGTCATGAGACTGGGAGACCACGCCATCGAGACCGTAGAATATATTCCCACGGGATCCATTGGACTGAATGTTGCACTGGGAATTGGCGGGTTGCCAAAAGGAAGGGTCATTGAGATTTATGGCCCGGAATCTTCCGGTAAAACGACCCTTGCGCTTCATGCCATTGCTGAATCACAGAAAGCGGGGGGGATCGCGGCATTCATTGATGCGGAACATGCATTTGACCGGTTTTATGCACAGAAGCTGGGGGTGGATGTTGAGAACCTCCTGGTTTCACAACCGGATAATGGTGAACAGGCACTGGAGATCGTCGAGAACCTGATCCGTTCGGGCGCCATCGATATCATCGTAATCGATTCAGTGGCTGCGTTGACGCCTAAAAGCGAGATTGAAGGGGAGATGGGTGATTCAAAAATGGGATTACAGGCCCGGTTAATGTCACAGGCATTGAGGAAACTGACTTCCACCATCTCAAAGACTGCGACCTGTTGTATATTCATTAATCAATTACGGGAAAAGATCGGGATCATGTTTGGAAATCCTGAGACCACCACCGGTGGCAATGCTTTAAAATTCTATGCTTCCGTACGTCTTGATATCCGAAAAGTGAACCAATTGAAAGAAGGTGAGGAGATTATCGGCAACAGGGCCAAGGTGAAAGTAGTCAAGAACAAACTGGCACCTCCTTTCCGCAAGGCTGAGTTTGACATTATATATGGAGAAGGGATTTCCAGGATACTCGAGATCATTGATCTGGCGGTTGAGTATAATATTATTAAGAAAAGCGGTTCCTGGTTTTCATACGGAGAGACCAAACTCGGGCAAGGCAGGGATGCTGTAAAAAAGTTGCTTCAGGACAATCCTGAGCTTGCAGATGAACTGGAAAAAAAGATAATGGAGGTTTTAAAGAATGTCAAATAGAACTATCCCGTCGCTGATCCCCGTATTGCTTGTCGCACTTTTTATGATCACCTCCTGCAGGGAAAGGCACGGGACAGCGGAAAAAAACATTTCCGGCAAAGACACCCTGTCAGTACTCATAGAGAACCTGAATAAGAAAATCGCAGATCATCCTTCTGATCCAGAGCTATTGCAGCAAAGGACAAAATACTACCTGATTGATCATAGAGAAAAACTGGCATTTGCAGATATCACAAAAGCCATCTCACTGTCGCCTGACAAAGCTTCATTGTATATTACACTTTCCGATGTATACCTGGCAATGGGAAAGCCTGATAATTGCAATGAAGCTCTGCAGAAAGCTATTTCCATTGATCCGAATAACAATTCAGCCCTTACGAGGCTTACAAAATTAAGTCTCATTATAAAAGATTATAAGGCAACATTTCAATATGCAAAGAAGGCACTGGAACTTGAACCCAATAACCCCCAGATTTATTTTACAATGGCTTTGGCCTTGCTTGAAAAAGGCGATACCGTCACCGCAGTTGTGGATTTCAAGAAAACTATAGATCAGGATCAGACATTTTATGAGGCTTATGTGGAGCTGGGAGAGTTGTATGCCATGAAGAAGGACCCGATAACAATTGATTATCTGAAGAATGCAATCAAGATCAGGCCGGATAGCAAGGAAGCTCTATACATGCTGGGAATGTTTTACCAGGATAACGGAAGATACCAGGAGGCGCTGGAGACATATGACCAATTGGCAAAGGTTGATACCACATTCAAAGATGCTCCCTACAACAAGGGTTACATTTATCTTGTTTACCTGCATGATTTCAACAAGGCTGCAAGCTATTTTTCAGCTGCATTAAAATGCGATCCCGGCTATGTAGAGGCATATTTCAACAGGGGGTATTCGTATGAGTTAGCCGGAGATTATTCAAAGGCATACCAGGATTATCAACATGTGCTTAAATTACGGACGAATTACCAGAAGGCCATAGACGGGTTGAACCGGATTGATAAGGCAGGGAAAAAATAAAGAAGTAAAATCTTACAGTTCTTCCGGGAAATCCTGGAATTCTCCTTTCTCTCCTTCCTTGTGGAGAAGGTAATGAAGTGCAAAATGTGCCCTCACAAGCCTGAATCCGTACCGGGTCTCAAAAAGCCGTTTACATTCAAAAACTGCATATTCCATTGAAGCTTTCCGAGGTTTTTGATAAAGAAGTACAAAGTCTTTCAGATCCTGGTAAATATCGGTGAAATTTTCTGACAGGCTTGCTGTTACGGGTTCACTATGAGATCGTTCGTGGGGATCTGTATAATAATACAGATCATCATCCCCGAATTTCAGATGCAGGGTGTTGAAGATTCCTTCCCATTCTTCTTCTGTCACGAAATGTTCTGCAGCATCTTCATCATTTATTTCGATAACGGGTAAAAGTGAAGATTTTATATAAATCAGTGGACAGACCTTCTGAAGAAACAGCAGGATATCCTGCCGGTCATAATTTTCAGCCTTCTCAAGAAATAAACAATATTCATTTGCCACGGTCAGCATTTCCAGAACGGTCTTTGAATAAACCGGATCAGATTGAGCATTTGTTTCTTTTCTTTCCATTATCATGTTTTAATTTTGAAGAGTTTCCGTTTGGGGCATAGTGATATTATAGTCAGGGATCATGAACCCTATTTGCTGGTTGAAGTTGAATTGCCACCAGGGCACACCATGTGGCACAGATGGGTAATAAAAGCAAGAAATCACCAGTGGAGGAAAGATAAGGTTGTCATTCCTGATCATGACCGCCAATCCTACCCCGGAATTGAGTGGCTGATGAAACAGCGATTCGCCATATACATCTACAAATCCACCTTTTGCCTGCATCGTGAATGCAAACTTGAATCCGTAAAAATAGATAGGGGTATACATGATCACTGCAAGAGTGGCTGATAATGATTGTCTTCCATGAAAGACCGTGTCGTACTGGACCTGGTTTATGAGCAAGTCACTGTTAATATTTGTATAATCAAGATTATTTTTCCGGAAATTAAAACCAAAACGGTAATCTGAAGTGAGGTACCAACGAAACTTTAGTTTCATATTCGGGGATGTGTAGAGCGGGGAAAGGTATTTCATACTCATCTTGAGAACACAGTCTTCAGCGGATTTACGATTCAGGTATCCTCCCAGAACTCCCCTCCCGGACAGATATCCAAATCCAGTAATAAAATCACCTGCTGAAAGGTCAATGCCTCCATAGATCCTCGTATAAAAATCATTAATTTCCGGTCCCACCGTGAGTTTAAAAGCTTCTCCGTATGGTACATTTTCGGTTTTTCCAAACTGAAAAATATAATCGCTAAGATAATAGCTGTTTGCCGAGAAAGCAAGCCCTGTCAGAAACCTGGTAGTATTATAGTAGATCTTATTTGAATCGATCGTTATACCCGGTCGTGAAGTATAAGCCCTTTGATAGTAAGATTCAGTCAAAACGAATCTTGATGGAATGGAGGCATTACTTAGCCGGAAAGCGCGTCCTCCCCATAGATTCATTTGATTGAAATAACTGATTTGATTGATGGTAACATTATTTTCTTCACTACTTGGTTGTATCTGATTAACCATTTTGGTGTTTTGGTATCCTGCCCCGAAAGCCCATTTAGTGGCAATTGAATAGAAATTTCTGTTGCAAGTGACCCCCAGGTTCTGATTTCCTAAATCATCCTGAGTATAGTCGACCGTAGTGTTAAGGAATGTTCCAGCGATGTTATTATATGAATAGGAAGCGTCATCCAAGAAAAAAAATGGGTGATTTTTTGTTCTGAGCAACATACCCATGGCTACCCGATCTGCCAATCCAAGGAAATTTCCATCGAACAAACTAAAAGAAAACTTATTGGTTGTAGCCGATAAAACATCAAATCCGATGGACCAGACATCATTGGTAACGATGGTAATATCCACCGAGTCGCTGGAACTGCTTACAGGTACGACATAGGTAGTTACACTATTGATGAAAGACATCTGACGGATATTCCGCTCATTATCAGCAAGCAGGTAAGGATCGACTTTCTGTCCTTCTTTGATGAAAAGGTTTTTTCTTATGACCCATGGCTGGGTTTTCATATGAGCCGCATTCAGAGCCTTGCCAGCACTGGTTCGTGCGGTTGCAAGGGTGTCAATGGTACTGGTTCCAAAAGGGGCAAGGGTCTTGATCCAGATATGCCTGATCACCTTTCCTCTGAACTTCTCAAAAGGGATATCGCTTTTGACTTCATCTGAATTGCCTGGCAGGGGGGGGGATTTTGGTGGGACAAAAGCCAGTTCGTATAAAAATTGGTAGAACTTTTTCCGTGATAATTTTTTGTAAACAGAATCATAAAAAGATTTTGAACGTTGGAGGTTTTTCGACTCTTTAGCAGTCACCTTTATGGATTGCTCAATGAAAACCGTGTCTTTCCTGACTTTGTAATTCTTACCCTGAAAATGAAACCATGTTCCTTTTTTCACATGAATGGTATCAAATATCACGGTATCATTAAGACTTTTCGGTCTTTGCTGGCACCACGAAGTAAGTGAAAAGGATGACAAGAATACGATTGAGAATAAAAACCCCAGTGTCCAGCCTGATGGCAGGTAAGCTAACCGGGGTATATGAGGATTCCTCATTTATTTCAGATTCATGGAGGCAATAATGTCATTAATTTTTTTTGTAAGGATATTATCTGTGTAATCAAATTCTTTTTTATCACCCAAATGTTCTTTCACACTGAAATAAAATTTAATCTTGGGTTCGGTCCCGGATGGTCTGACACTAATCCGGGATCCATCTTCCAGGAAGAACTGCAAGACATCTGATTCCGGAAGATCGATCGCTTTTTCCTTCCCCGTTATCAAATCCTTTTCACGTAATGACAGGTAATCTTTTATCACGGTGACTTTCAATTTGTTGATTTGCGCCGGCGGATCCTTACGGTAATTCAACATCATTTTCCTGATCTCTTCGGCACCGGTTTTTCCCTTCTTTGTAACCGAAATAAGAGATTCCTTATAGAATCCAAGTTCCTGGTAGATAAGGAGAAGCAGGTCGAAAAGGGAGTTTCCCCGGCTGGACATCCAGGCAGCAGCCTCTGCAATGAGTGCACATGCACTTACCGCATCTTTATCCCTTACAAAATCGCCGGCAAGATAGCCGAAACTCTCTTCTCCGCCCACGATATATCTCATTTTTCCTTCCTGTTTCCGGATCACATTTGCAATAAACTTGAACCCTGTAAGACATTCAAAGTATCCAACCCTGAATTTTTCCGCAATTTTCTTCAGGAGCGCAGTAGTGACGATGGTGGTGACGATGAATTCCTTTCCGGTCAATTCTTTTTTCTCTTTCCACCGATCGAGGATGTAGTAAAAAAGAATGGCAGCTGTCTGGTTGCCGTTTAGAAGTATGAATTCACCTTTGTCATTTTTTAGTGCAATACCTACCCGGTCTGCATCGGGATCCGTAGCCATGACAAGGTCTGCATTTATTTTACGGGCTTGTTCAAGTGCAAGGGTCATTGCATCCTGTTCTTCAGGATTCGGCGAACGTACCGTCGGGAAATTGCCATCGGCAACCATCTGTTCATTCACTGTTGTGACATTTTCAAAGCCATATCGTTTCAGGATTTCCGGAACCATTTTCCGTCCGCATCCGTGAAGGGGGGTATAAACGATCTTCAGGTCTTTTTTAAACATGATGATGTCAGGTGATAAAGACAGTCCAAGAATACAGTCAAGATATGCCTCATCAATCTCTTTCCCAATTTCAATGATATTTTCAGAATTCCCTGTCCACCTGACATCATCCACGGAGGTGATCTTCTGAACTTCCTCTATGACATTAACATCGTGGGGCGCGATCATCTGTGCACCATCATCCCAATATGCTTTATAGCCGTTATATTCCTTAGGATTGTGAGAAGCAGTTACCATGACCCCTGTCTGGCACTTAAGATAACGGATTGCAAATGAGAGTTCCGGCGTTGGCCGGATGTCATCAAAGAGGTAAACCCTGAAGCCATTGGCTGCCATGACCTCTGCCGTGATCTCTGCGAATGACCTGCTGTTATTGCGGCTGTCAAATGAAATGGCGGCACGTATCTGCTGAACATCAGGAAACATCTTCAGAAGATAATTGGCAAGTCCCTGCGTGGCCATTCCGACAGTATATTTATTCATACGGTTTGTCCCTACCCCCATGATACCTCTCAGACCACCGGTTCCGAATTCCAGATCACGGTAAAAGGCATCTGTCAGATCGGCAGGATTCTTTTCCATCATCTCCCTGACCAGTATCTTGGTTTCATCATCAAAATCTCCATTAAGCCAGGCATTCGCACGCTTCAACACATTAGGGTCAATTGCAGTATTCATAAATTATCTTTGGTTAGATTTTATATAGCTTTAACTGTTACAAGAATTAATAAAGTTCTATCATATTACTGAGACATTCTTTCAGGCTGGTTCTCCAATAAGGAATCGTGAGCCCAAACTGCTCTTTGATTTTGGCTTTGTTGAAAACGCTGTATGCCGGCCGGGCTGCGGGAGAGGGGAAATCTTTTGATTCAATCGGTTCAAGAGAGCAGTTTATTCCCGAAATACCGATGATGGCATGTGCAAAATCAAACCAGCTGATGGCACCTTCATCAGCATAATGATAAATCTCCATTGAATCCATTTCTGCAACTTGTGGCAGAATATGAAGTAATGCTCTTGCAAGATCTCCTGCATAAGTAGGCCCACCGATCTGATCATATACAACCCTCAGTTTTCCAAGTTCTTTTCCTTTTTTCAGGATTGTTTTCACAAAGTTCTGTCCATATTCTGAATACAGCCATGAGGTGCGGATAATAATGCCTTTGACATTTTCCTGCAGGATTCGTGTTTCACCTTCCAGCTTGCTTTTCGAATATACCGAAACAGGATTTACCGGGTCTGTTTCTTTATAGGGCATGTAGCTCTTTCCGTCGAAAACATAATCTGTTGAGATATGGATCAACCGGATCCCTGACTTTGCACAAATCCCTGCCATCACCCCCGGAACTGTCGCATTTACAGCCATTGCCATGCCGGGTTCTGATTCTGCCTTATCCACTGCGGTATATGCAGCACAATTGATCACAATACCGGGTTTATGTTCAGACAGGAAGTTATTCATCCCGGAGGAATCAGTGAGATCCAGGTCCTGGACATCAATAAACGTAAAGTCATGATCTTTATAATCACCTGAAAATTTTTTCAAGGAGCTTCCCAATTGCCCGTTGCCTCCTGTAACAAGAATCTTCATCCTTTTCTTTTTATTTGAATTATGAATTTATGTCTGGCTCCAGTTTTCAGTACCCGGTTTTATTACTATTACAGATTCCTTTTCCGGTCATTATTTAGCATTAATAACGACGGGAATCAATCGAATATTTTATTATTTCTCACTGATAGAGAAAGGATTGATAAATAAAACCCTGCTCCATTTAAACGACAGAAACAGGCCCTGTTCCTTGATCCTGAATCTTTATAGTTTGTACCAGAACAGACGGCAAATTTAATGAATAGCAGGGGATAAACCGTACTCATTATGGGAAAATCACCAGATGGTAATCTCATGTAACTTTATTTATTTAAATGACTTGTCAGGAAATAAGAAAAAACTGAGTCTAGAGATTAAGCCGGGTCCTGATGGCTTTTACGTCAGCTGTCAGTTTTTTTACCGTCTGGGCGAGCTGGTAAGACGTATTGGCATTATTTTCAGGGATCTCCGGGCTGATATAATGAACGAACTGCCATACTTCCCTGATATCGTTAACCGCGAGCTCATAAGGTTCATAAGCCGGGTTCAGAGAGTGAAGGATGAGTTTTCCTTCTTCCCGGAGCCTGTTTTCAATGACTTTAAATATTACACCTTCTTCCAGTGTGAGGATAATGCATGCATCGTGGTTGTGAAGAGAATTCCAGTCCTGGATGAAGACCCCTGTCACCCAGGCACCTTCGGGGATGGGCAGCATAGAATCGCCACTAACCTGGAATGTGCGGTATTTTTTTTGTTTTGAGAGAAACGGAAGCCGGAAAGTGGGGAGGATACTGATGTATTCCGGGTCGGCAAATCCACTCTTGTATCCGGCTTTTGCTTTTTCTGTTACCAGTTCGATGTTTTCCAGGTTATCCTGTCCGACGGTGGTAGTCAGGACCCGCAGGCTGCTGCCTTTGATGAAGACATCGTAGCCATTTTCGAGCTGACGGAGCTGGCTTTCAGGTAGTTTAGTGAGATCAACCTTGACCAGGGTGTCGATCGCAACCCTGAAATAATTTGAAAAACTGACCAGGGTCTCTATCCCGGGTTGGGCAATGGCATTCTCATATCCGCTCAGTGTTGAACGCTTTATGCCAAGGGCAACTGCCACATCATCCTGTGTCCGCCCCATTCTCCTCCGGAAAAATTTTATGTTCGAATGAAAAAACATAGTTGCAATTTCTTTGAATTATGATTATATTGTAGTCGGAATAATGATTAAATTTTCGTCAAAGATAATAAAAAATAAATGGCGAAATAGCAAAATAGCGAAAAAAATGTTAAAAACAAACCGCGATATTATCCATTTTGATCTCGATACCTTCTTTGTATCGGTGGAACGCTTGCAGAATCCCATGTTACAGGGCAAGCCGGTGATCATTGGCGGAATGTCAGACAGGGGCGTCGTGTCAAGTTGCAGCTATGAGGCCCGTCGTTTCGGGGTTAACTCAGCCATGCCGATGAAAATGGCCCGGATGATGTGCAGGGATGCCATATTCATCCGTGGCGATATGGAACTTTATTCCCGCTATTCGCACATGGTCACCGACATCATTGCAGAAAAGGCGCCATTGTATGAAAAAGCTTCTGTCGATGAACATTATCTCGATGTGACCGGCATGGATCGTTTCTTTGGACTGCTGAAGTGGACCCATGAACTTCGTACGACAATTATAAAGAATACAGGATTGCCAATCTCATTCGGCTTATCGGTAAACAAAACCGTTTCAAAGATTGCTACCGGCGAGGCCAAGCCAAACGGTGAACTGCAGGTGCCGGGAGATCACGTGAAACCGTTTCTCGCCCCTTTGTCGATCAGGAAAATACCGGGAATAGGGGAGAAGACCTATCCTTTGCTCAGGTCCATGGGAGTCGCCACCATCGATACCCTGAGCCGCATCCCCCGGGAAATGATGGAACAGGTCATGGGAAAGAACGGCATCATACTGTGGGAACGGGCAAATGGCATTGACACAACACCGGTAATACAATATTCAGAAAGTAAATCAGTCAGCACGGAAACCACATTTGAACAGGATACGATCGATATTGTCCGGATGAAGGAGATCCTGGTGAAGATGGTGGAAAAGATTGCCTTTGAACTACGTGAACAGCAGAAGCTTACTGCATGTGTGACCGTCAAGATCCGGTATTCTAATTTCGATACCCATACCATCCAGCAACAGGTCCCTTATACTGCTTTCGACCATGTCCTCATTCCTATCGTGAAAGAGCTGTTCGACAAACTATACCAGCGCCGTATGCTGATCCGCCTGATAGGCGTACGTTTCAGCAAGCTGGTTCCCGGCTGTCAGCAGATCGACATGTTTGATGATTCGGTTGAAATGGTCAACCTGTACCAGGCAGTTGACCGGATCAAACAAAAATATGGCCCCCAAGCAGTAAGAAGAGGGGTGTCGGTTGAGATCGCATGATTTCAAATGTGTTATTACCTTTTGAAAAAAATGCGATAAATGAAGACAAGATTGAGGATAAAACATTAAAGTAAAAAATGTATCTCAACTGTCATTCATATTATTCACTGCGCTATGGCACCCTTTCCATTGAAAAGCTGGTGGAAACGGCAAAGGCATGCGGCGTCACGACACTTGCCCTGACCGATATCAACAATTCCTCCGGTATCATTGATTTTGTAAAGACCTGTCGTGAGAATGGGATCAAACCAATAGCAGGGATTGAATTCCGTAAAGAAGAGAAATTGCTTTACATAGGTCTGGCCAGGAATAATGAAGGCTTCCATGAACTGAATGAGTTCCTGTCCGCTTATACAATAAAAGGAGTTCCGTTACCGGACGAGGCTCCTGAGTTTGAAGATGCTGTGGTAATTTATCCTTTCCCGGGGAACGGGGCAGTTAAGAATCAATCTGTCAAAAACTTACCTGCTGACTATCTCCTGGGTATCTATCCCTCAAACATCCGTAAGCTGGCGACTGTCAATGACAGAAGCATTTTTGATCACGCTGTCATCCTTTTCCCGGTTACATTTAGTAATGAAAAAGAATACGACCTGCATTGCAACCTGCGGGCCATCGATAGCAACATCCTCCTCAGCCGGCTTTGTCCTGAGCAATTGGCTGCTCCAGACGAAATAATGATCCCGGAAGGAAAGGTGAAAAATCTTTACAAAGATTATCCTCTGCTGATCGGAAATACGGAACAACTGCTCGGGGAATGCTCTGTGGATTTTGATTTTTCCACTCTTAAAAACAGGAAGACCTTTACCGGCAATCCCTATGATGACAAGACCCTTCTTGAGAAGCTTGCCGGTGACGGATTGATCTACCGTTATGGAAAGACCAACCGGGAAGCAGCAAAACGGGTCAGGCATGAACTCGATATCATTGATCAGATGGGCTTTTCATCTTATTTTCTCATCACCTGGGACATCATCCGTTATTCCATGTCACGGGGATTTTATCATGTGGGCCGTGGCAGTGGCGCCAACAGTATCGTAGCCTACTGCCTGAAGATAACAGACGTGGATCCCATTGAGCTGGACCTTTACTTTGAACGTTTTATCAATCCAAAACGGACTTCTCCTCCTGATTTTGATATCGATTACTCCTGGAAAGAAAGGGATGAAGTGCTGGATTACATCTTCAAGCGTTATGGACATAAACATACCGCCCTGCTGGGAGCCATGTCGACGTTTAAAGGCAATTCTATCTACAGGGAACTCGGAAAGGTGCAGGGACTTCCAAAAGGGGAGATGGATGATCTTTTGAAATATCCTGAAAAAGAAATCCATAAAAATGGGATTACCCGCAGGATCGCCGAACTCGGGGCTATGATGGTTGATTTTCCTAATATCCGCAGCATTCATGCAGGGGGGGTGCTGATCTCTGATGAGCCTATCACATGTTACACCGCTCTTGACATGCCTCCAAAAGGGTTTCCGACCACGCAATGGGATATGTATGTGGCTGAAGATATCGGCTTCGAAAAACTGGATATACTCAGCCAGCGAGGTATCGGCCACATAAAGGAAACTGCCGAGATCATCCTTAAAAACCGGGCAGTGAATGTTGATGTTCACAAGGTTCAGGAATTTAAAAAAGACGAAAAGGTGAAAGATCTTCTCCGGATGGGGGAGACCATCGGTTGTTTTTATGTTGAAAGTCCAGCCATGCGTGGATTATTAAAAAAACTGCAATGTGATAATTACCGCAGCCTGGTTGCGGCCAGTTCCATTATACGGCCGGGTGTGGCCCGTTCGGGCATGATGCGCGAGTATATTTACAGGTTTCATCACCCCGGACAATTCAAATATCTGCATCCTGTGATGAAAGAGCAGCTGGAGGAAACATATGGGGTAATGGTATACCAGGAAGATGTCCTGAAAATTTGTCATCATTTTGCCGGACTCGACCTGGCTGATGCCGATGTGCTGCGCCGGGCCATGAGTGGAAAATACCGTTCAAAGAAAGAACTGCAAAGAATCATCGAGAAATTCTTTGAGAATTGCAGGAATTTTGGTTATCCGGATGAAATTGCAAAAGAGGTCTGGCGACAGATCGAATCCTTTGCCGGGTATTCCTTCTCCAAGGCCCATTCGGCATCCTATGCCGTGGAAAGCTACCAGAGTCTCTACCTGAAAGCCCATTTCCCGCTGGAATTCATGACCGGCGTGATCAACAACTTTGGTGGGTTCTACAGTTCGTGGGTTTACTTCAATGAGGCCAGAAACTGTGGCGCCACCCTTCATCTTCCATGTGTAAACCGGGGCGATTATAAAACAAGCATCACCGGAACCGATATTTATGTGGGGTTTGTTCATGTCGCAAACCTGGAGAATGCCGTAGCGAGAATGATCAGTGAAGAGCGAAAGGTAAATGGGAAATATGCCAGCCTTGAAGACTTCATCATGAGAACACACATTCCGATTGAACAACTTATACTCCTGGTCAGGATCGGGGCATTGCGCTTCACAGGGAAGTCAAAAGCCCAGCTTTTATGGGAATCACATTTATTGCTGGGAAAGAAACCTTCCCGCACCGATCAGCATCCACTTTTCTATACTCCGCCGAAAACATATGAACTACCTTCCCTTGAGCAAAGTGCCGTGGAAGACGTTTATGATGAAGTTGAGCTGCTCGGGTTTCCGGTCAAACATACCTATTTCGATCTGCTGGAAACCTCTTTTCGCGGTGAGATCATGGCAAAGGACATGATTGGAGCCCTGGGCAGGAATGTAAGGATGCTGGGCCAGCTTGTGACAATCAAATATGTAAGGACTGTCAAACAGGAGTGGATGCATTTCGGGACATTTATTGACATCTCAGGACAGTTCTTTGATACCGTTCATTTTCCGGATTCCGTGAGGAAATATCCCTTCCGTGGTGACGGGATCTATCTTGTTTTAGGAAAGATCGTGGAGGAATTCGGATTCCCGAGCATGGAGGTCCGGAAAATGGCTAAGATGCCATTGAAAAAAGATCCACGAGCATGATTAATATAGACTCTGTTAAAATGCTTACAAGCAGTTTATTTTATCCCGATCATCATGCTTGATCCCTGGGGAGTATCCCTTCTCCTGATGTATTTGAACCCTGAATTCTTCAACCAGGATTTGATCTCATTTTCTGTATAGGTATCACCTTTTTCTGTTCCTACAAGCATATTCAATGCAAAGAAAGCGCCCGCAGCAGGAAATGTCCTGTCCTCTGTCATGATGTGGTCAAGAATGACGATCTGACCCTCCGGATTCAAAGCTTCTGCGCATTTATTCAGAAGATTCTTATTTTCTTCAGGCGAATTGATATGAATGACTGCAGAGAGTAAGATCAGATCAAAATTATGGCCGAATCTATCTTTCAGGTAATTACCCGAAACCGTCGAAACTGAATCATCAAATCCTTCCCGGGTAATATATTGCTTTGTGAGCGGTATTACATTGGGAAGATCGAAGATAGTTCCTTTGATTTCTGGATTACCCCGGATGAATTCAAATGTAAATGCCCCTGACCCTCCGCCGATATCCAACATAGTTTTTGTCATCGAAAGGTCAAGTACTGCTGCAATCTCTTTTGCCTGTTGAAATGCTCTTGAATGCATGGCGGCAATAAAGGGTTCGAGCCAGGTCTCATCCCGTTCTCCAATGGGTTGTCTGATGGCAACCGATGTTCCTGCTTTCACGGCTTCTGTCAATGTGCTCCATGTCTTCCAAAGTTGGGCAAGATGGTCTATGCCACCCATATAAGAGGGTTGTCCTTTAATCATGAAACGGGTTGAGAAATCGGTATTGGAAAACTGGCTGCCTGATTTTTTCAGCAGCCCTATGGGGACCAATGCATTCATGAGCCGGTCGGTGGCACGTTCATTTGTCCCTGCTGTTTTTGCCACATTTATAGAAGTGAGCGGGCCGTCTTTCAGCATTGTAAAAATGTTAAGTTCATGCGCTGAGAGGATGATCCTGCTGATACGGAATGCATTAGCCATTTCCATAAATTCTCCGGGGGAATTGATCTCTTTCATCGGTTGTTGTTTTTACAAATTTGCTATTCTTAAAGAACAATTAATTTAAATTGAACAAGCTAAATTAACAATTTTCACTACATTTGTCCATAAAGGATAACAGGAATTCTTCCTGAAACTTATTGTTAAACAATTAAAATTTTTATTATGAACGTTTCCATTTTTGTTATTATTATCGCCATCTTGGTAGTGCTTTTCTTTTCCGGCATAAGGATTGTCCGGCCCACACATCGCGGATTGGTTGAAAGGCTGGGGAAATACAATCGTTTTTCATTGCCGGGGTTTCACTGGATCATTCCGATCATTGAAAAAATGTACCAGGTCAATATCACTGAAAAGATGATCAATGCAGAACCCCAGGAAATTATTACAAATGATAACCTGAATGCAAAAGTCGATGCACAGGTTTATTTCAAGATCAAATCGGATGAGGCCAGCGTGAAATTCTCCCAATACAACGTCAATAGTATAGAATACCAGATTGTCAACCTGGCCCGTACGACACTTCGTAATATCATCGGGACCCTGACCCTGAAGTCAGCAAATAGTGAACGGGGCAGGATCAATAAAGATCTTCATACGACCCTCCTTGCGGAAACTAGCCACTGGGGTATCGAGATCATCCGTACCGAATTAAAAGAAATAGAACCTCCGAAGGATGTCCAGGAGACGATGAACAAGATCGTAAAAGCAGAGAATGAGAAGATTGCTGCAATCGATTTTGCTACGGCTACTGAGACCAAGGCTGATGGTGAAAAAAGAGCCGAGATCAGAAAAGCAGAAGGGTTCAAACAGGGAGCCATCCTGCGTGCAGAAGGAGAAGCACAGGCCATTCAGCTTGTCAACGAGGCTGCCGAGAAATATTTTATAGGAAATGCTCAGTTGTTAAGAAGGATCCAGGCACTGGAAACCTCTCTCAAGGATAATTTAAAATTCGTTGTTCCTGCAGGCTCAGATCTCGTGAATGTACTTAGCGAAATGGGTGGAATCATCCCACTGAAGCCAAAAGAACCAGGGGCCTGATATACGGATCAGATCATTTGCAGATGAAAACAAGTTCAGAGTTTCGCCTTGATTTCTTCTACAACTTTTTGTAACGACCGTAACGCTTTCAGATCCGATTCTATTTTATCGTGAAAAGTCTTATGATCTGCCCGGTCAGCATTCATTTTTGCCGATAAATCATTGAACTTCTCGTCAACCTTGGAGACGTGAAGTGTATGATCTTTAGCGACTTTACTGACAGATGCCTCCAGCTCAGCAGCTGAGGTCCGCTGTTTCTCTTCACAACGCTCTATTGATGCATTAAATTTGGCTGAATACTCATGCAAAGTCGAAGAAAGCGAATCTACGGATTTTTTCAGATCTTCTCTGATCGCTGCTAAGTCTTGTTTAACAGATTCATCCAGTCTTATGTTTTCTTCTCTTAATTCATTGATCTTTTCATCAGTTTTACTTCTCAGGTAAAAGATCAAAGCCAGGATCAGCAGAAATATAAGAGCGATTACGATGACCGCCAGCAGGAGATAATTCTCTGCATTATTACTAGTTTTGGTAACCCTAATATCCAGATCGTTGAAGCGTGCTGTGGTTTTCTGCAGCGAATCATTGGTCTGTTTAAGTTCCTTCTCATTTGCAGAGAGGAGTTTTGCAAGGCTGTCAAAAGCAGTTGTCTGCTTTTCAGCGATTCTTTTTGCATCATATCCTGTTTTTTTTGCAGCATCGATCCCTTCAGAGATCTTTTTCTTCTCCGTTTGAAAATCTTTTTTCAGAAGATAATCGGCATTCTGTGCCCAGGAGGCTACAGTAAACAGCATTACTGTAATCAGTGTAAAACATTTTTTCATAAGATCTATTTTGGTTGATGAATAGCTATAAATTTCTTTCATGTCTATTTGTAAGAAACATTCATGAAATCATTGTCGGATGAGGCCATAAAGATAATAATTAAAAACCCTCAAGTCAATATTGATTTGAATTAATAACCAAAAAGGTCTTTGAGTGTCAGTTTTATGACAGGACCTATGTCCCCGAGCGCATTGAACCCGATGGCAGATTCCCTTCCCAGCACCAGGTATGTTTTGGCTTTGTTTTTCAGGTTTTTCTCCTGAAAAGCGATCATGTCATCCAGGGTCATTATTGACACTTTTTCGAAAATTTCTTTACGGATATCCTGGTTCAAACCAAGTTTTTCAGCATTCAGAAAATTCCAGATACAGTTCATCCTGCGGATCCTCTCAGTA
>Ga0181533_1000212_pt1 | contig 75925 bp, 63 predicted proteins | sample PEATcosm2014_Bin_45_FD_119772 | JGI IMG/M metagenome (GOLD analysis project Ga0181533, IMG submission 119772) | Peatland microbial communities from MTU Mesocosm Facility, Houghton, MI, USA - PEATcosm2014_Bin11_60_metaG | ecosystem: Environmental > Terrestrial > Soil > Wetlands > Peat | place... | reverse complement strand
GGAAGTTCCGGGCTGGGGCCACCGCGACTCCTGATCAACCTCCCGGCAAGCAGTTCGTAGGCGCACAAGCAGCCCAGCGGATCGCCAGGCAACAGAAGCACTGGAGTCGTGCCGGTCAGCCCCATGCCCGCCGAGCCCCCCGGACGCAATGCCACCCCGTGTATTGCCAGCTCTCCGACTTTGGCAAGCGCGAGTGGGGCTTCGTCGTCCGGTCCCGTGCCGGTACGGCCGGCAACCAGGATCACATCCGCTCCCGGCTCGGCGATCGCTTGGCTGATCGCTTCGCATCGTGGCTCCGCGGAATTCATGGTTTCGACCATCCCGCCGTCGCGCCTGATCAATCCGCCAAGCATCGGGCCATTGGCATCGCCTGCGGATGGATGACCCGTGAATGCCTTCGGCCCGGCGATCACCAGCCGGACACGCGGAAGCCGCACAACACGCACGCGATCAATACCTATCGAGCGAAGCAGGCCCGCATCCTGAGGCCGCAGGATTCGCCGGCTCTCGATCAACGCCGTGCCGGCTCGTACCTGCTGCCCGCTTCGTTCCACGCCCGAGCCCGCGGCAACCGCAGCGAAAATCTCCAGCGTCGCGCCCTTCAACTGCGTCGCGTCAAAGGGCAAAACGGCATCCGCTCCGGCAGGCAGGGGAGCGCCCGCGGAAACCATGACTGCGCCAGCTAACGGCAGGGGATGGCTTGGCTCGTTAAGCGTCTCGTTAAGATTGAAGAGAAGTGGATTGTAATCGGTAGCGCCCTCGGTCTCGGCCGAGCGGAGGGCGTAACCATCCACCCCCGCGCAATCCATGGCAGGAATATCCGCCGGGGCGACAATTGGCTCAGCAATCACTCGTCCCTGGGCCGCGTCGACGCTTATATCTTCCGCCGGCAGGCCAGGGCGGCCGTGGACATCCAGCCAGGCAATCGCCTCTTCGAACGAAGCGCGATCGGAGAAGCCCCTCAGCCGAACGTCGCCGCATCGTCTTTGCCGACTCTGTTCTTGCGCGCGTGACATGAGGGCTAATTTTACTTGATCACTCTGCGATACAGCAGCGAGTAATGCCGGAACCTTGCAGGCATGTGAGAGCCGATGGAGGCAATCGCCACCACGGCGAGAAGGATTGGGAACCGCTGTTTCCACGCGAACGGTATCCAACATAGCAGGGCCAGCTTGATCAGAAGAAGCAGTCCCCAGCCCTCGAACACGCAGTGCAAGCTCGGGCCAGTCTCGAGCAGAATCAGACCCGCGCCGGTCGCGATCGCCACGTATAGCAACGGCCTGAGCGCGCTGACGGGCGCGCCGAAAGCATGGCCGCCAACCAGGACACTGGTCGCCATCAGGTGTGCCGTTCGCAGCGTCACCTTGTAGAGCCGGGCGTGCGGAATGGACAGTGGCTCCTTCGGCTGAAAGAGTCGATGAAGCCAGCCTTCGTTGTGCATGTCACTCCTCAAACTTCGGCCGGGTCTCGCACGACTTGCGCCCTCGCTTGATTCCTCTGCGTATCATTCCTCTGCGTCTGAGGATATCGTCTCATTTAATCACATCATCTGAACGCCTCGGTCCCGGGGAATCCATCTCCTGATTACCAAACCTTGATGCTTGCGAAGTCCGTGATCGCTCGATATTCGGGATTTGCCCCGCGTCTTAGGGAGAAATCCTTGCCCACTCGGCACCCCGCACATTGCGCTAGCCACCAGCATCTGCTCTGTAGTAGCTTGCCTTAACCAGCTAATCCTCACGAGGATAATCCACGGCCAAACTGACCCGGATATCCACGCCGGTCGCCGCCACCCAACGAAGGAGCAGAATATGGCAGTCGAGACCGTCCAGAGTTCCGCGAGCACAGTGAGTGAAATCGAACGGACGACGATGAGGCGCGTCGCGCTGCGCATTGTGCCGTTCCTGATGCTGTGCTTTCTGATCAACTTTATCGACCGTATCAATGTCGGAATGGCGGCCTTGACCATGAACCACGATATCGGCCTCAAGCCCACGGAGTTGGCTTTTGGCGTGTCGCTGTTCTTCGCCGCGTATGTCACCTTCGGGGTTCCCAGCAACCTGGCGCTGGAGCGCGTGGGCGCGCGGCGTTGGCTGGCGCTGATCATGGTGGGCTGGGGTGTGGTCTCGATGGCGACGGCATTCATCGTTGGCACCAGGTCGTTTTACGTCAACCGCTTCCTGCTGGGTCTCACCGAGGCGGGCTTCCTTCCTGGCTCTATCCTGTTCATGAGCTACTGGTTTCCCTCCGCCTACCGTGCCAAGATGATAAGCATCTTCGCCATGGCGATGCCCATCTCCGGCTTTGTCGGGTCGCCGATCTCCGGGTTGCTTCTGGGAATGCATGGAGTTCTCGGGTTCAAGGGCTGGCAGTGGCTGTTCCTGCTGGAGGCGTTTCCGGCGGTGCTGCTGGGTGTGGTGACGCTATTTTATCTTTCCGATGGGCCGTCCAAGGCGAAATGGCTGAAGGCGGAGGAACGGGAATGGGTTTTGAATCGTCTGGAATCAGAGCGGCGTGCCGCAGTGGAGCGTCGCGCCCAGTCCTCCTCCAAGCCGGAGATGAGCTCGCTCAGATCCCTACTCCACCCGCGCGTGTTCATGCTCTCCTTCGTTTACACCGGCAGCGCCGGTACCAGCGCCGCCCTGTATATCTGGCAGCCGACGATCATTAAAGGTTTTGGTCTCACCAACTTTCAGACCGGACTGATAACCGCCATTCCCTTTGGTATAGGCTGCATCGGCATGGTGCTTTGGGGCCGCCACTCGGATCGTGCGGGCGAGCGGGTGTGGCACACTGCCATTCCGCTGCTCGCGGTCTCCGCCGGCCTCGCTACCAGTTTCTTCTTCCATTCTTTGATTCCGGTACTCGTTGGACTTTGTGTTGCCATCGTCGGGGTCTATTCGATCAAGGGACCATTTTTTGCGCTGTGCACGGAATGGCTGCCTGCGGGTGTAGCTGCCGGCGGAATCGGCCTGATCAACGGCATCGGTAACATTGCCGGCGGCGTCTGCCCGTATGTTCTTGGCTGGTTCAAGCAGCACACCGGGAGCTTTCCCATGGGTTTGCTCGCCCTTTCCGGCCTGGGATTCGTCTGCGGCATTTTAACCGTGCTGACTATCCGGGATAAGAAGACCGCCGCGGCTCGCGACGCGGGGGTCGGGCGCTGAAAGTAATCACGCGCGCGCCCTCGCTCGACGGCGATTACGCGCTGCGGAAAGGCCTCCAGGCCCTGCACCGCCTCAACGGTTGGCGCGGCTTTCTTACCTGCTGCTTTGCGTTTTCGCGTGGGAGCCGCTTGCTTTGCGGCCGCGCCTCTAGTCGCTATATCTCCTCCGCTATTGGACCTCATCGCCTTGTAAATTCGATCAATACACTCGGGCATAACTGCGGTCAAGCTGAATCATCCTCGCCGGGTCCGCACGCGCAGACGCTATAATCACCATCACCTGAGAAACGGAGCAGGATTCCATGGATAGCGCTCGTTTCGCATTGTTCGTCAAGCAGGATTGCCAGACATGCACTCTTCTGGTTCCCGTGTTCGAGCGCCTGCGCGAATCGTTGCCGGATCTTGCCATCTACGTGCAAGATGACCCGAGGTTCCTGTCTTCCGCCGGCGCTGCTTATGACAAGACACTGGAAAAATCGTTTCGCGCCGACATTGAGATCACTCCGACGCTGATCCGCATGACCGGACAAAGCGAGACAGGCCGCGTTTGCGGGTGGGTTCGAGACGAATGGCGGAACATCACCGGGATAGCCAAATTAGGTCAGGATCTGCCTGCGTACAGCCCTGGTTGCGGATCAAAAACGCGTCAGCCTGGTGTGTGGGAGCGCCTGGTGGCGCAATTCGGCGACTCGCAACTGAAGAGCCGCCCAATCCAGATCGATGAGTGGGACGACCCCATCGAGGCCTGCTTTGACCGGGGCTGGAGCGACGGCCTGCCTGTCGTGCCGCCTACCGACGAGCGAATCCTGCGCATGTTGTCGGGCACCAACCGCCGCCCAGATGAGACGATTGGCCTGGTGCCGCCGGATTTGGCGGAGTGCACGGTGGAGAAGGTTGCGATCAACGCCGTGATGGCCGGCTGCAAACCGGAATACATGCCTGTGGTTCTGGCAGCGCTCGAAGCGGCACTCGACCCGCTGTTCACGATGCACGGTCTTCTCTGTACAACCTGTTTTTCCGGACCCATCGTCATCGTGAACGGCCCGATCACGCGGGCAATTAACATGAATTGGGGCATCAATGCCCTGGGTCAGGGCAACCGCGCGAATGCGACAATCGGGCGCGCGCTTCAGTTGATCATTCGCAATGTCGGCGGCGGACGTCCCGGCGAGATCGACCGCGCCACTCTGGGCCAGCCTGGCAAATACACGTTTTGTTTCGCCGAAGACGAAACCGATCCGGCTTGGGAGCCTCTCTCGGTGTCACGCGGCATTCCCTCCGGACGGAGCGCGGTGACTCTATTTCAAGGCGATGGAATCCAGGGCTTTGTCGACCAGAAGTCCCGCGCGCCTGAAGAACTCACCCGGAGCCTCGCCATGGCTTTAACCGCCGTGAGCCACCCCAAGCAGGCGCAAACCGCAAACGCGATCCTGATCCTCTCGCCGGAGCACTACAGCATCTTTCGCGACGCTGGCTGGGACCGGACACGCATTACGAAAGAACTGCACGCGGCGCTCCTCCGCCCCGGCCGGGATCTTATCGTGGGAGCGCACGGAGTCGGCGAAGGCATTCCCGCAAGCCGGGCCGAGGAGATGGTTCCAAAATTCTGGGATGATGGCCTGCTCATCGTCCGCGCCGGCGGCTCGGCTGGAATGTTCTCGGCCATCTGCGCCGGCTGGACCGGCGGCCGCGCGCGCGGTCAAACGAAGCCAATCACCAAGGAGATACGACTTTGAACAACGAATCGATCCTGAGAGACCCCACGGCGGAAACCTCGCCGGCGCTGCGCGCTCGCTTGCAGCCTCCCGCTTCGCTGAACGGGCTGACGGTTGCTCTGCTCGACATCGGCAAGGCTCGCGGCGACGAATACGTGGATCGCTTGCAGGAGTTGCTCGCTGCCCGCGGCATTTCCTGGCGGCGTTACAAGAAGCCGACCAACACCCGCACCGCGCCGGTCGAATTGCTCCAGCAGATTGCGCGCGAGTGCCAGGTGGCGGTCATCGCGCTCAGTGATTGAGGGTCCTGCACGTCGTGCAGTTTGCACGACCTACGCGACCTAGATTCCCGCGGTGTTCCCGGAGTCGATGTATTGACAACGGTGTTCAAGGAAGCCTTTGAAGCTCAGTGCCGATCGCTCGGCTTCGCCGGAGCCGCGGTCTATGTGGCGCATCCGGTGCAAAACCGCACCACGGCGGAGTTGCGGCGGCTGGCCGAGGAATCACTCGAAGAGATCCTCGGCATGATCGCCCCGCAATAGGCATCCGCGGATGTGAGGACTCGAACGTCAGGCCTGTTCCGCGCCCAGTCCTGTGTTCGAGCGAACCAGCAACTCGTCGAACTTGGCGTTGAGGCTGGTGTCTCGGCTGAGCAGCGTTCCCAGCCATGCTCCCAGAAATCCGAGTGGAACGCTCACGATGGCCGGGTTCTCCAGCGGGAACCATGCTTTGGCCTGTATCAGATGCCGGACTGAGCCCGCCACATTAGGCGGATCAATCGCCATCACGGTCGGGCTTATCAGGATCAATCCGATCGACGACAGCAATCCGACAATCAGTCCACTGAGGGCTCCGGCGGTGTTGAATCGCCGCCAGAAGATCGAGAGCACGATCACCGGGAAGTTGGCTGAACCGCCAACCGCCATCGCCAGCGTAGCCAGCACGGTCACGTTGGCCGTCGGTCCCAGCAGGATGGCAATGATCATGGACGCAGCGGCTACGAAGAAGGCTGCGCCCCTCGCCACCAGCACGGTTTCCCCCGCCTTGCGCTCGACTCCGCGATGAATCACGTTGGTCCAGAAATCGTGCGCAAACGAAGTGGAAGCACTGATCGTCAGTCCGGCCACGACCGCCAGAATCGTGGCAAAAGCGACGGCCGAGACAAAAGCGAAGAAGATGTCTCCCGCCATGAACCGGGCCAGGAGCGGCGTGCTCATATTCGTGCCGCCATGGGTCATGATGTAGTCGGGACCGAGAATCGTGGCAGCGCCGAGACCGAGAATCGATGTCATGATGAAGAAGGCGCCGATCAGAACCATCGCCCAGACCACGCTGATACGCGCCGTCTTGGCGTCGGGCACCGTGTAGAACCTTGAAAGTATGTGCGGCAGCCCCGAAGTCCCGAACAAAAACGCCACAACCAGAGAGAGCAACTCGAATGGCCCGTAAGGCAACCTAAAGCGCAGCCCGGGCTGGAGAAAGTCTCGCACCACCTCCTGGCCTTTCGCATGCGATGTAACCTGGGAAGCCGCCGCGAAGAGGGCCGCGAAGCTGAAGTGGAAATGCCGCAGCACCAGGATGGTCAGCACAACCGTGCACGACATCAGAAGCATGGCCTTTACGATCTGCACCCAGGTTGTCGCCAGCATGCCACCGAACACGACGTAAACCATCATCAGGGTTCCCACCCCGATCACTGCCGTGCTGTAACTAATCCCGGAATTCTTAAGCAGAAGCGAAACCAGGGCGCCGGCGCCAACCATTTGCACGATCATGTAGAAGGTACTGATGACCAGCGTGCTAACGGCAGCCATGGCGGTAACGGGTCTGACACGGTGACGGTAAGCCAGCATGTCAGCCATCGTGTACTTGCCGACGTTGCGCAATGGTTCGGCAACGACCAGCAGGATAGCCATGAAGGCGATGAGGCCGCCCCAGGCAAAGACGAAGCCGTCAACTCCAAATAGCGAGATCAGGCCCACGACCCCGAGAAATGAGGCCGCGCTCATGAAGTCGCCCGCGATGGCAAACCCGTTCTGCCAACCCATGATTCGGCGTCCGGCGGCGAAGTAGGCCGCCGATCCCGCCGATTGCTTCGACGCCCAATAGGTAATCGCCAGCGTGAGGGCGATAAAGATCAGGAAGAAGATGATGGGACTTGACATCGCTTACTCGCTTTTCTTTGCGTGCCGCTTCGCTTCCGCGACGATATCGTTTGCCAGCACGTCGAATCTGGCAGCCGCTTTGACGTACAACCAAACAATCACCCAAGCCAGCAAAATCACGGAAAGTCCATAACCGTAGGCCACACTGACGCCGGCCGCTTTGCTGGCCATTACCCGCGGGGCATACGCGGTGAGCAATGGCATGAGCAGGCAGTAACCGGCAAACAACAAAAACGCGGGAAGGATAAAAGCCTTTTTGGCCTTTATCAGGTGCTTGAATTGGCTGCTTTGCGCGATGCGGTTCCATACCGCTCCGCTTGTCTGCAAGCCATTCCCGGCTGCCATGGAAGCGACAGTCCGGCCTTTGATTGCCGCAGAAGTCATACGTCCTCTCATACTGTTTTGCGAATCCGTCGTAATAGCGTGGGATAGTTACGCCTATTCTCCCACAGTGGCCCGCAGAAAGACACAGGACAATCTGCAATCTTGCACACCAAAAGCTGTCCCATCCGGAAATCCCGGTGGGGCAATATAGAAAATCATGGCGAGAGACTTAGGATCTCGGCACCGCTACCTGCTTCCGCACCGCCGCAAACGCGCGTTCGAAGCCGGGAATCGAACGCTGGATCGATTCCACTGGGACGGTTAGCGACAGCCGCATGTACCCGCTCCGCCCGAAACCGGTTCCCGGCACCGTGAGCACGCCTTCGGCGGCGAGTATACGCACGAACTCGACGTCGTCTGCAATCGGCGTCTTGAGAAAAACGTAAAAGGCACCTTCGGGCCGCCTTACCTCGTATCCAATCGCCTTCAGGGCGTCGCAGAAGACGTTCCGCTTGTGCTCATATCCGGCCACATCAATCGTGTAATCGGCGGCCTCAAGCATTACCCATTGCCAGATGGCCGACGCATTGACGAAACCGAGGACGCGATTGCTGAAAGTGCAAGCGGCGCGTAGCTGCTCCAGGTCGGCAAGAGACGGCGAAAGCGCCAGGTAGCCGATGCGCTCCCCCGCGAGCCCTTGCGACTTTGACCAGGAATTGCAAATCACCGTATTCCTGACCAGCGATGCCACCTTGGGCTGTCGCCGGCCATCGTAAACCAATGCATCATAGGGCTCATCGCTGATGACGGAAATCGGTTGCCCGAGGCGCGCCAGCAAGCCATCCAGAGCGCGCAAGACCGCCTCCGGATAGACGCGTCCGGTGGGATTGTTCGGAGTATTTAGGATGATGGCGCGGGTGCGGGGCGTGACCGCAGCCGCAATTTTTTCCATGTCGGGGAGAAAGGAGTCGTCAGTCTCCACCGGTACCATGCGCCCGCCATGGTTGGTGATGTAAAACCGGTACTCGGGGAAAAACGGGACGAGCACAATGACTTCGTCGCCGGGGTCGAGAACCGATTTCAAGAACACATTGCAGGCGCCGGCCGCGCCCGAAGTCATAAACACATCCTCGGCCGTGAAGGGGACCCCGTTTTCTCTGCACAGTTTTGCCGCAATCGCCTCTCGCACCGGCGTGTAGCCTGCATTCGGCATATAGCCGTGCGACAGCGGCCGGTTCCTGGCAACCACTTGCCGCAGCGCCTCAATCACCTGCGCCGGCGGTTCGACATCCGGATTGCCGAGGGTAAAGTCGAAGACGTTGTCGGCGCCGCGCTCGCGTTTGAGTCGGGCTCCCTCTTCGAACATACGGCGAATCCACGAGGACCGCCCCATTTGCTCGGAAACTGTCTTGGCGATTGGCATCCGCTCTCCTAATTCCACATTTGCGCAGGCGCTGGTGTCATGCGCCCCGGCCTATGTGGAAGGCTTGCACATTGGCTTCATGCAGAGGCTCCGGCAGAATGCGCCGGATCGCCGCAAGCCACTCCTGCTCGGAGAACTGCAAGTGCCGGCTCAGCACGCCGAGCAGCGCAACATTCAGGCTCTTTTTGTTTCGCAGCTTGCTCTCATCGATATGCGACGGGTCGATGATCGTGCCACCCTCGCGCAGAACGGCGGCATTCACCGGCACCTGGTCCGCCGCGGTGGCCACCAGAAAATCCGCCTCGCCCGGCGGCACCATGGGACTGAAGACCTGGGCGCCATAGCGCACATCACTGGAAACCGAACCGCCGCGCTGGCTCATGCCATGCAGTTCGCTCTTCTTTACGTCCAATGCAGTGTGAAAGGCGACATCCGCTACGATGTCGGAGCATGTGAGCACGCCCTGGCCGCCTAGCCCGGCAATCACGATGTTAGTTACCTTGCTGCTCATTGCACCTCTCGTATTCCCGAATATACCGCGCCGCTAACAGACAGTTGCGGCGGGCCACAATGACGGAAAGTTCGGTCTTGTCCAGACATTCCTTGACCAGCTTTTCGAATTTCGGAGTGTCGACCGTGGGGTCGATCACGTGCACATTGGGCACCCCCAGCAGGCGCGCCAAATCCTCAAAGACGACCTTGCCCGTCTTGGCATGGTCCAGCGTGCGCCCTGTGCCGGCATGCTCTTGCATCCCCGTCATCGCCGTGGTCCCGTTGTCCAAAATCAGCAGCACGTGTCCGGTTGGCGGCGGGTTGTAGATCATCTCAACCAGACCGGTAATGCCACTGTGCACGAACGTGCTGTCACCGATTACGCTGACGACGCGCTTGGCCTGTTCCGGCGGCAGCGCATGACGCAACCCGAGTCCGACCCCTATGGAAGCACCCATGCACACCACCGAGTCCATGGCATCGAACGGCGGCAGAACTCCCAGCGAGTAGCAGCCAATGTCACCGGCGACGATGCAGTCCAGGTTCTTCAGACTGGCAAACACGCTGCGATGTGCGCACCCGGGGCACAAGGCCGGCGGCTTGCCGGCAACCGGCTTCGGCTCCGGCGTGGTGTCGCCCGCCACGATACTGCGCACGCGAGCCACGTTGAGTTCCCCGAAACGGAACATGTCGGGCTTTCCTTCCACCGCGATCCCGGCGGCAAGTGCAGCCTCAACCATGTAGGGGTCGCCCTCTTCGATTACCAAGCAACGCTCGACGCGGGAGGCAAAATTACGCATCAGTTCCAAAGGCAGCGGATAGGTCAGGCCCAGTTTGAGCACACTGGCTTGCGGCACCGCTTCGCGCACATGTTGATAGGAGATTCCGGAAGTGATGATGCCCAGCGACGCCGAGCCTTCCACGATCTGATTGGGACCGTCGCTAGTATTCCAAGCCGCCATTTGCCGCAGTTTTTCGCGCAAGTTGTGGTGCGCCGGACGGGCAAAAGCAGGAATCATCACGCGCGAGCGAACGTCGCGGACGAACTCCGCGGCCCGGGGTTGCGGGAGGGCATCGCCGTCGCGTCGCACCACCGTTTTGGAGTGACAGACGCGCGTGGTGATCCGCAACAATACCGGAACCCGCCACCGCTCCGAGATCTCGATAGCGCGCAGCGTAAAGTCATACGCCTCCTGCGAATCCGAGGGCTCCAGCATAGGCACCGCCGCGGCCACCGCATAGCGGCGATTGTCCTGCTCGTTCTGGCTGGAGGCCATGCCGGGGTCGTCGGCCGAGACAATCACCAGAGCACCGCTGACTCCCGTGTAGGCGACGGTGAACAATGGATCTGCCGCCACATTCAAACCGACGTGTTTCATGGTGACAATGGCACGCGCGCCGGCATAAGCAACGCCAATGCCGACCTCAAGCGCCACTTTCTCGTTGGGCGACCACTGTGCCTGTCCGCCCAGGCTCTCGAAACATTCGAGAATTTCCGTCGAAGGTGTGCCGGGGTACCCTGTGCCCAACTTCACGCCGGCGTCAAAAGCGGCCGTAGCAACCGCCTCATCACCACTCAAAAACAACATTGCACACTCCCGATTTCGCACCGAAGTCTTCCTGCGGGGCTGGAATAAAGGCAGTCTATCAGAAATGGTGGATCGCCCTTCCGCTGCCCTTAATCATCCAGACAAGACTATCGTTGGAAACAAACCGCAGGTTGCACGGCACGTACGTGGGGACACGACCATGCTGTTCAAACGATCACCGCCATCGAATTTATCGTCAATTGTGAGACTGGGAAAACATTGTAAAAAGGATCGGCTCTGGAGATAATTGCGCCTTCCGCTGCTGGAACAGCTTCGGCATGGATTCGTGGTGGCCCATATGCCGCACGAACCGCACTTCTCGTGCCGCAAGAGGAAGTGAGATGTTACGCGCCTTTTGACCTGAAGGGCGGGGAAAGAGCACATGAGAGTTACTCTAAGGGCTTTGGTACTGTTGACACTGCTCTCATTCATCGCGACGTTCGCGCTTGGACAGGCCGAATCCGGACAAATCGTCGGAACCGTGCGCGACGTCTCCGGAGCGGTTATCCCAGGTGCCGCTATTTCTGTCAAGAACATTGCTACCGGCGCTGTTAGGCCGACTGTGCAATCCGGAAGTCTCGGCCAGTACAACGTGCTGGGACTTACTCCTGGAACCTATGAGGTGACGGTCAAAAGCGGTCGCTTCGCCCTCTACAGGTCGAAGGTGGAAGTGACCGTGGGCAGCCACGTTACATTGGATCCCGTCCTCGCCGTAGACAAAGAGACGACAACGGTCGAGGTAGTAGCCGCGGGTGGCTCTGAAATCAACACCCAGACACAAGAGATTTCACAGGTGATTACGCCAACGCAGATGGCGCAACTGCCGAGCCTGAACCGCAACCCGTACGACTTCGTCGCGCTGGCCGGCAACATCAGCAATGGCGACCGCACCTCCGCTGGTGGAGACCAGAACAGCCAGAACTACGGCGTCTTCTTCAGCCTTAACGGCCAACGGTCCTCCGGTACCGAAATCCTGCTGGACGGCGCGGAAAACATTGACTGGTTCAATGCCACATTTGGTCAGCCGTTGCCCATCGAAGCCGTGCAGGAGTTCCGCGTCATAACCAGCAACTTCGATGCGCAGTATGGACGTGCTTCAGGCGGCGTTGTAAACATTACGACAAAGTCGGGAACCAATGACCTTCACGGCTCCGCCTGGGAGTTCAACCGTGTCTCGGCGTTGACCGCAAACACTGTAGCCAACGCCCAGCAAGACCTTCCGAAAGGCGAGTACACCCGCAATGATTTCGGCTACACGATCGGCGGACCCATCATCAAGAAGAAGCTCTTCTTTTTCCAGAGCACGGAGTGGACACGCGTCCGTAGCAACGCGCAGGAAACCGCCCTGGTGCCCGACCCGATTTTTTTGAACAACTATGTGGCGCCGAACGTGGCGGCGTATTTCAATGCGTACGGACAAAAATTCCACCCCGTCAGCACGATTCCGAAGACAACGGTGAACGGCCAAACCATGGTGGGTGGCGTTAGCCCTTCGTCGTCAGCTTTCGCGGCTATTCCAGATGGAACACCGATCCTGGATCTTGTGAACTACTCGGCTCCTGCTGATGCAGGCGGCGGTGTTCCGCAAAATACCTACAATATTATGGGGCGCCTTGACTACAACTTGAGCGACAAGACGCAGATGTTCTTCCGTTATGCGCTTTACAGTGAGAACGATTTCAACGGCGGAGAATTCAACAGCCCGTATTCTATGTACAATGTGGGTCAGACGATCTACGACAACAGCGCTCTAGTCTCATTAACTCACTTTTTCACGAATAGCGTCTTCAGCAGCTCGAAAGTCAGTTTTACCCGTCTTAACCTCAACCAGACTTACAATCAAGCTGCGCTAAGCGTTCCAGAACTGCTCCTAAGCAACGGCGCAACGGTGAATGGCCAAGCGGTTACCTTCCCCGGTTTGTGGGCTCAATTTGCCGGCGTCGGTGGTGAGCCTTATGGCGGCCCGCAGAATATGCTTCAGCTTACCCAGGATTTTTCCTGGAACAAGGGAAAGCATCAAATGCGGTATGGCGGCCTGTTCAACTACATCCAGAACAACCGCACCTACGGATACGCCAACCAGGCGCTTGAACTGCTTGGATTTGATCCAGGCAGCGGGTTGGACGCCATGCTAAGCGGCAACCTGGCATATTTCAACGTCGCCGTGAATCCACAAGGAAAAACCCTACCCTGCTACAACGATCCTACTAACGGTCCTGTGATTATTCCAGGTTGCCAATTAAACCTTCCCGTGACCCCGCCAAGTTTCTCCCGTAGCTATCGTTACCAGGATTTCGCAGTGTATGCTCAGGATAACTGGCGAGTCTCGCAACGCTTGACCTTGAATTACGGCTTGCGCTGGGAGTTTTATGGTGTGCAGCACAACGATAACCAGTCACTTGACTCCAACTTCTATTACGGCGCAGGCAGTAGTTTGCCCCAGATGGTCCGCAATGGCTCGGTGATGGCCGCTCCCAACAGCCCTGTAGGCGGAATGTGGAACCCTAATTACGGCACACTCGCGCCTCGCATAGGCTTTGCTTACGACGTCTTCGGCGACGGCACGACTAGCTTGCGTGGCGGCTTCGGCATCAGTTACGAGCGCAACTTTGGGAACATTACTTTCAACGCCATTCAGAACCCGCCGAATTATGCGACCGTCGCCCTGCTCTCAACCTCGCCCCCTACTCCGGTCGTCTCGGTCAGCAACTACGGGCCGCTCGGCGGTTCCGGCGGAACCACCCCTTTTCTACCTCCCAGCCTGCGCCAGGTAGATCAGAATATAGATACGGCACAGACACAGTTTTATAGCATGGCTTTGGAGCGCCGCGTGGCTCGCAACACCATCGTTGCCCTGGAGTACAGCGGTGCACATGGCGTTCACCTGTATGATATTCATCCCCAGAATGCGCTAGGGGCAGGTAATGTCTACCTTGGCGATGCCTACGATCCGGCGCTCGGGAATTACTCTCGCCTGAACAACTACTATTCGGACATCAACACCCGCGGCAGCGGAGGAACTTCTCGCTACAACGGATTAAACATCCGCTTCCAGACGCAGAACTTGCATGGTACCGGCCTCAGTATAGTTGCCAACTACACTTGGGCTCACTCCATGGATGATCTGAGTTCTACGTTCTCAAGCATTACGGCCGGCAACATTGGGTATCTCGACCCGCGGAACCCGAAGCTTGACTGGGGCAGTTCGGACTTTGACGTTCGCCACCGCCTGGTGGTCTCACCTATTTGGGAGACGCCGTGGTTCAAGAACGGCAAGGGTTTCAAGCGCCAGTTGCTGGGCGGTTATGCCTTCACGGGTGTGTTTACGGCGCGTACCGGAGTTCCGTTCTCGGTTTTCGATAGTACCGCCTCGCTTAACGCAGGTGACCTGATTGGAATCCCGCGCTACGTGCCCAGCACTGCAATTTCAAGCTACCAAACTGGAAACGGAACCTTATTGGGCCCGAATAACTATGCGATACTAACTCTGCCCCCTGGGGTCAGCTTCGCCAATCCAGCATTGGCTTTTACTGGTAGTCCTTATAACTCGGGCGCCAATCCCTACTACTACGGAATTTCAGATTTCGGTCCATTCCCTTCGAACATGACCGGCAGGAACGCTTTCCGTGGGCCGGGAGCCTGGAACTTCGATCTGGCAGCCGCTAAGAACTTCGCCGTAACGGAGCGGGTAAAGGTCGAATTCCGCGCGGAAGGATTCAACATACTTAACCATCACAACATGTATGTGAACGCGGCGGCCGCTAATGTCCTTTCATTTGGCGGAACTCCGGTGCCTGGAGCGGTCAGCAATCCGATAGTCATAACGGGACTGAAGGGCGGACTCGGCAGTAGCGCTATCGGCGGCAATCACGACGAGCGCCGCTTTGTGCAGTTGGCAATGCGCGTCAACTTCTAAGCAGGTTTCAGCACACTTACTTGAAACTAGAATATTGGGGAGTCCAATGGCTCCCCTTTCGATTTTCTACGCCCGGCAGGCCGTGGAAAAACACACCGCAGCCGGAGTCCCCGGTACGAGCCGTAGTTGCTCGCGTTGGGGTAGAACAGGCGGTCACTGGCCTAGGCTTGAATCCCGAGCATTCCGGCGGGATTATCGCGGGTCATCAGGATAATGTCTTTCTCCGGAATGCCATGATCCAGCATCTCACGAATGAAATTCTCCATCGAGCAAACCGGAGCGGGGTTGATGACCTGGCCGCTGTCGGTACTCATAATGGCCGTTTCCGGTCCCAGGGCTTTGATAGCTTCCGCAATCTTTGAAGCCGGAATCGGATTCTTCATCTGGTGCGTGATATCGTTGACGACATGTTCCAGCATCGTCGCACCCCGCGCAAGAATCTCCTTCATATCGTTAATTGAGTAGTTCTCCATCGGCGAAAGCGGGTGAGTCACTACAATCTTTTTGACCCCAATTTTTTTCGCTTCCGGAACCAGCGCCATTGCCTCTTGAATCGAGATATGACCTGTAGCCATTATTCCGTCGTACTGTGCGATTAAGGCTAGAACTTCTCTCACCCCGTTCGTCAGCGAACCATCCTGATTGAGGAGGTTGATTCCCTTGATGCCGGATTTCAATAGCTTGGCAAACATCGGGACATTGTCGACTTCCTTCAGATAATGCGCGGCGTGAATGGTAGGCATCCATACTTCCTTCGCTCCCATTCTGAGGGCCATTTCTACTGCCTGGGGATTGACGCCTCCCACCGGCAGATTGAGCGCGATGCCCCCGAACACAGGGAAACCAACTACCTGGCTGGCGATCTGTGCGCGATCTCCCGTGCCAGTCACATGGTTCTTCAGCAGGATTGCCTTCATCTTCGCTTCTTTAGCTTGCTTGGCCGCCTCGATATCGTTCACCAGCCTGGGAAACACGTCTGGACCAGTATGAATATGAAAATCGATTGACCCTTCGATCAGTTCCTTAGCTCTCACTTTATTGTCCATAACAAAAACCTCTCTTTATTGTAGTCGGGCAAAGCAGTGTCAATCGCCGCTTCCCCTCGTCCCCGTCTTGGCGAACCAAACACTTTGCACTGGATAGTCGAGCCATCTTATCCCGGAACTGTTGCTTGCTCAAGCAGAGTTGCGGAAGCTCGACGGGCTGCTACAGGCGCCGAACTCCCAGCCGGTCCGCAAGTGCATCCAGCGATGAGTGAAGCTCGCGGCTCAACGGAACGCCATTGGCCATGCGATCCTCGTAAATTCGAGTGGAGCGTTCTCCTGGAAGCCTTATCTCGTCGAAACCAGGCAGTCTCGGGGAAGATTTCATCTCCTCCCAAACGTAATCAACTTTCTTCTTAAACTCCGGCACGTCCACGAACGAGGCGATGTTAACCGCCACAATGGCATGCCCCGTATTGGTCAGCGTCGAGGAATCTTTGTTGAAATCAATGACTTCTCTGCCGAATGCGGCTCCATTGAGCGTCCCGGCCAACAAGCCGAACATGAGAGCCAGCCCATAGCCCTTCGGTCCTCCGATGGGCAGCAGGAACCCTTCGTTCGCTCTCTTCGGGTCGGTCAGCGGCTTGCCCTCGCGGTCGATCATCCAGCCTTCGGGCATCGTTTCATTGAGCTGCGCTTTGATCTTTACTTTTCCATAGGCGGCATTGGTTGTCGCCATGTCGAGAACGATGTCCGGCCATCGTGAACCGGGCACCGCGATGGCGATCGGATTCGTGCTGAGAAGCATTTCCGTGCCGCCCCATGGAGGCAAGTGGTTGGCGCTTCCGACGGCAATGTAGATTCCCACCATGTCATGAGCAAGCGGCATTCGCGCATACAGCGATGCCGGGCCTGCATGATTGCTGTTGAGGGCTCCCACCCAGGCCACACCGGCCGAACGAGCTTTCTCGACGGCAATCTCGGCGGCCCGGCTCATCACCAAGTGCCCCATGGCGTTATCGCCATCAACCAGCGCAGTAGCGGCCTGTTCGCGGACGACGCGGATGTTCGGCCGCGTGTTAATGCCGCCACTCTGAATTCGTTTCACATACTGCGGCAAGCGAAAGACGCCGTGACCATCCGCGCCACGTGCGTCCGCCTCCGCCATGAGTTTGCCGACACGACCGGCATCGGTTGACGAAAGACCCACGGCCTCAAGCACTCGGGCGATGAAGCCATCGAGATCGGCTATCTTCGTATTGGAAAATTCAACATCGGGTTTGACAGCTTCATTCACGGAACCATGCTCCACTCCGCAACTTGGCGGATCACACTCTTCTACCTTGTTGATCGTTAGCCACACCACAGCCGTGGCAAACTCTTCGCGCGTCTTTTCGCAGCCGATTAGCGCTCCGTGGCTGCTTTCGATCCGAGCAAGAGCTTCAGAGCGGCCATCAGCGTGCGCTCGTAGCGCGCTTGCTCTTGCTTGCTCTGCTCTGGTGTCCAGTTCCAGAAGCCGCGGCCGGTTTTCATTCCAAGGCGGCCTTCCGCAACAATCTGCGTCAGCGTGCGGCTCGGCTCGGAACTGCTGCAAAGCGAGGGATAGATAGATCGGGCGGCGGAAATCTGCGTGTCTAAGCCGGCGAATTCCTTCTGCAGAAGCGGCCCTGCCGCGACATAGCGGAAGCCGAATCCATAGCGCACGGCCGTATCGATGTCCTCGGGCGTTCCCAGCCCCTCGTCGATGCAAGCGAACGCCTCCCGCATCAGAGCGTGCTGAATGCGGTTCGCCAGGAACCCGGGCACGTCGCGATTCACCCGGACCGGCATGCGTCCGACGGTTTTCATAATGTTGTAGAGCGTGTCCGTGGCGGAGGGATCGGTAAACTCCGCCCGCACCACCTCAACGGCTGGAACCAGATGCGCCGGGGCAAAAAAATGCAGGTTGGCCATGCGCTCACGCGTGTTGCAGTCGCGCGCGATCTCCGTAATTCGAAATCCGGAGGCGTTCGTGCCAATGGGGATATGGCGCGGGGCCACGCGATCGAGTTCGGAGAAGATATGCCGTTTCAGTTCGAGCCGTTCGGGTGCGGCTTCGAGCACCAGCTTGATATCCGTCCACTCGATCTCCTGGATACTTTTCACCAAGCGCAGGCGATCCGCATGAAAGGTTCCATCAAGTTGCCGCACCGACGAACGAACTCTTTCACGACGCGCCTCCCAACTCGCCGTGTCGGGTTCCGCGGCCTGCACCTGCCAGCCAGCCGCCAGAAAGATGGCGGCCACGTCGCTTCCCATCAGACCACAACCAACGATTCCGATTGTGTTTTTATTCATGGTTCATGTGTCCCTCAACCAACCAATCGCGACCTGCATGCACTGCGCCCGCAAGGCCAACTTGGGCCGTGCACATCAGCCGGCAGTTTGCTGGAGGCGTAACGATTCCAGACTCTTGAGGGCTGCCAACCGCAAATCGGCGACCTGCAGCTTCTCCATATTCCAAAGCTGGTCCAGCAGTTGGGCGGCGGCTTGCCGCCCGATGACTGGAGACGTCAGTTCATAGAATTTATCGTTGAGTTCCGCATCCGACAGTGGCGCTTCCGGATCTCCCTTGCGGTGCGGCTGGAAGTGCTCGAATCGGCTGCCGTCCTGCATGGTGATGGCAACCCTGGCTGAGCGCATGTTAGGAAATTTGGCCGTCATCTCAGCATCCGCCTGCAAGGTTACTTTGTTCATCAAATTGCGTATGGCGGGGTCCGCAATTCGTTCCGGGATGAAAGCGTTAAGCCGGACAGAACCGTAAAGCAGCGCATGCGCGACGACATAGGGCAGACTGAACTTCGCCTCGTACTCCGTGCGCGGCGCGAAATTGCCCGTCACATTGATGGGGATCTGCGCCGTATCAATCGCGATGGATTTGACTTGCGCCGGATCGAGGTTGTTCCGCGCGCGCAGCAGCAATGCGGAATCGATGGAGGAAAAAGTATGACCACAGCAGCCGTGATTTTTCTGCGTGACCTGCATTACGTTGTAGCGCTCGCCGAGACCTTCGGTGAACTGCGGCGATGGAGCGACTTGCGATAGTGCGGCGATGAATCCTGCCTGGCCCTCAAGGATGTCGAGCGCGCCGGTGACGCCATGGGCAGCGCCGGTTGCGGCGGCCACTCCCACCCAGGCGGCGTGTCCCGCGTGCAGCGGCTTGGTCATCGCATCGGAGCGAAATGCCTGCTGCAGGCCCGCGGCAAGGGACGCCGCAGTGGCCAAAGCATGGCGCGCCGCATTGGCGTCCTTGGGCGCAATCAACGTAACCGCGGCCGCCGCGCCGCCGAAGCAACCCACCGTTCCCGTCGTGTGAAAGAACTTGTAATGAGAAGGCTGGATGGCCGCGCCGATGCGCGTGGAGATCTCATAGCCGATGGTAATGGCTTTCAGCAGCTCCAGGCCCGAGCGGCCCCGGTCTTCCGCTGTCGCCAGTGCGGCGGCAATCGTCGGACAACCGGGGTGGTAGATGGCGTCACGAAAAATGTCATCGAACTCAACCGAGTGCGAGGCGCTGCCATTGATCCATGCGGCGGTCCCGGGAAAAGCGACCGTGCCGAGTCCCGGCAGACTGGATTTGCCATGTCCCAACTCGGCGGCGTAAGCCTGAACCAGATTGACGGCTGGTGAAACCCGGGTGCCGGGAATGAGCGCCGAAAACCAGTCGAGCAGCGCACGCTTGGCGTAATGGATCACTTCCGGGGGAAGCTCGCGCCCGGCATCGTGCCGCGCATACTCCGCATAGACATCAATCAGCATAAAGACTCCTTCCAATGGCGATCGCAATCGGCAGCACATCTTGTGAATCGCGATGAGTTCAGAGAGTCAGTTTCCGCCATGATAGTTGCCCTGTCAACAGTGTGCGTCGCAGTCACGTGCGCTTTCGGCTTGTAGGCATTCATGACACGTTGTACGATTCCTCCACGCTAACAGCTCAACGGCAAGTCCCGCCATCGAGCGCACGGGTGACGTTTTGCAGATCAGGTAAGGAGATCGCGTTGGGAGCCACCATAACAGAAAAGATATTGGCGAACGCCGCCGGGCGCGAACAGGTGTCACCGGGTGAGATCATTACCGCGAGGGTGGATGCCGTCATTGGCCACGACATCACCACCGCGGCCTTTCGAGAGCTCGAGAAGATGCAGGTCGAAAAGGTCTTCGACCGCGAGAAGGTTTATTTCACGGTCGACCATTTTGTCCCCAGCCCGACCCTCGACGCCGCTGCCCAGTTGAAAGATCTGAGCGCCTACATTGCCAAGTACGAAATCACGCATTGGTTCGAACAAGGGCGTGGAGGGATATGTCATGCGATCTTCCCGGAGCAAGGACTCATCCGCCCGGGAATGGTCGTGGTCGGGAGTGATTCGCACACCTGCACCTACGGCGCACTGGGAGCGTTCTCCAGCGGGCTTGGCGCAACCGACGTTGCCGCCGCCATGGCGCTCGGTGAGCTTTGGCTGAAGGTTCCATCCTCCATCAAATTCAATTTCTTCGGCGCGCTTCCGGAGATGGTCACGGGCAAAGACCTGATCCTTCACACCATCGGAAGGATTGGCGTCGATGGCGCCCGCTATAAGGCCATGGAATTTTGCGGTGAGACCATCCGCAACTTGCCCATCGACGATCGCTTTACCATGTGCAATATGGCGGTGGAAGCGGGAGCCAAGAACGGCATCATCGAAGCCGACAAAACCGCTCGGGAATATCTGGAAGGCAGAACCCAGGAACCGTTTCTCACCTTCAGCAGCGATCAGGATGCGGTGTACGAGGCCGAGCATGGTTACGACGTCACTAAGCTGCAATCCATGGTTGCGCAACCATACTCGCCGGCAAACGTCGCGCCTGCCTGTGAAATCAACGGCGTCAAGCTGGACCAGGTGGTGATCGGTTCCTGCACCAACGGGCGCATCAGCGATCTTCGAGCGGCCGCTCGAATTCTGCGGGGGAAGAAAGCCGCTCGCGGCGTCAGGCTGCTGGTGTTTCCGGCGACGCAGCATATTTATCTCCAGGCAGTGAAAGAGGGCTTGATGGAGATATTCGTCGAGGCCGGAGCGATGATTTCTCCTCCCGTCTGCGGACCATGTCTCGGTGGGCACCTGGGATTGCTCGCCGAAGGAGAAGTAGCAATCTCGACCACTAACCGCAATTTCGCCAGCCGTATGGGCCATAAAAACAGCAAGGTTTATCTGTCCTCGCCTTACACGGCGGCGGCATCCGCGGTTGCGGGATACATCATCGATCCAAGGCAGGTGATCTAATTGGCTGGCAAAGCTTGGAAATTCGGCGACGACATTGATACGGATGCGATCATTCCGGGCAGATTTCTTGCCAACTGGAATAAGCAGCCGGAAAAGCTGAAAACGAATTGTTTTATCGATCTCGCTCCGGAGTTCGCCAAGGAAGTCGCCGCGGACGACTTTGTGGTAGGCGGCGCGAATTTCGGATGCGGCTCCTCGCGCGAGGCCGCGCCGGTCGCGATCAAGATGACCGGGGTGAAGATTGTGATTGCGGATTCCTTCGCCCGCATCTTCTACCGCAATTGCATCAACGTGGGCCTGCTCGCACTGGAATCACCAGCCGCATCGGCCGGCATCCGGCACGGCGACATGCTGGAAGTGGACAGCGTCGCAGGTGTGATCAGGAATCTCAGCACGAACGAAACCTACACCTTCACGCCTATCCCGCCATTTGTTCAGCAGATACTTGACCTCGGCGGATTGGTGCCTTACGTCAAGAAGCGCTTGGGAATCAGTTAAGACCAAAGAAAAAGCTGCGGCGCACTGGACGGGGCCACAGCTTTTTCTCATGAGTCGCAGGCAATCGCTCTAGGCTCCGCCGCCGGCCGCGGTTGCAGCGGCAGGTACCTGCGCCAGCTCAGTTTGTTCGCCGCCAAGCGCACTGTAGTTGTAGGTTGGGTTCTTCAATTCGGCTTTCAATTTATCCAGGTCGCAGGATTTTTCCCATATGGCCGTGACGATGGTTGCCACGGCATGGCCGGGGACCGTGACGGTTCCACGCGCCTCGGCAAGGATACGGTCGATTCCGATGATCAGGGTAATGCCGGCGACCGGGACATCCGGAAACACCGAAAGCGTAGCGACCAGGGCAACCAGCGGCGCGCCGTATACGCCGGCCGATCCCTTGACCGAGATCAACATGACGATCAGCATCAGAAAGATTCTTCCCCAGCTCAGATGGATGTTGCAGGCTTGCGCAATGAACATTGTGGCAAAGGAAAGATAAATGGCGGTGCCGTCGAGGTTAAACGCATAGGCCGCCGGGATGGTGAGGCCGACCACTCCACGGTCGCACCCGAGTTTCTCCATCTTCATCAGCATGCCTGGCATGGCCGGTTCGTTGCTTGCCGCCCCGAGCGTAATCCAGATCTCTTCCTTGATATACGCCAGCAGCCTGAAGATGCTGAAACCATAGAAGCGGCAGAGTGCGCCGAGAAAAACGATCCAGAAGATCGCGCACAGCGCATAGAAAAGAATTACCAGTTGGCCGAGCGACTTCAGCGCCCCTACTCCGTATCTGCCCACGGTGAAAGCCATGGCGCCGAAGGCGCACAGCGGCGCGAGTTTGATGATGAACCCGATGATTCCGAAGACGACCTTCATGGCCGATTGAATGACGCTCAGCAGAAGCTCTCCGGTTTTGCCTGCGCGGATCAAACTGAAGCCGGTCAGGATGGCAATCAGCAGAACCGGCAACACGTCTCCGTCCGCCAGCCCGGCAACGTAGGAGGTCGGGATCACGCGGAGAACAAATTCTCCGAAGGTGGTGAATTTCGGTCCGGAGCTGGTGAGATAGCTGATGCTCGACGTGTTCAGGGTGGCGGGATTGATGTTGAGACCACTGCCGGGATGAAACAGCGTGATGGCTCCCAGGCCGAGCAGCAGGCAGATGATGGTAAAGATATGAAACAGGATCATTGCCTTCAGCAGAACCCGGCCCACCTTGCCCCCCGATGTGCGCGAACCCGCAATGCCGACCACCAGAGTGCAGAACACGACCGGGGCAATCATCATCTTGATGAGCTTTAGAAAAATATCCGCCAATAGCTTGCATTCCACGGCAAACTTCGGGGCCACCATACCCAAGGTAATGCCGCAGACTACTCCGATAATCACCTGGAAATAGAGGCTCTTGTAGAGTGGCTTGCCCTTCATTCCTTCCTCCTCATGATTCGCTGTCCCGGAAATCGCTTGCTCGGATGGTAGCGTGCTTTCAGCCTTGCCGACGCTCACGCAAACACACGGGCGCCCTCACTTGTCGCTCAGGAAAGTATGGATGGGATGACTATCACAGCTCTTGAACAGCAACCCGTGATTTTAATCACAAGCGACAGTGATATTCAGTTTGCCGCATCCCCATCTCCCTGGGTCGAGCCGGCGAAATCTTCTTGCCTAACCGAAAGCCGGTGTCTGCCACCGGCAGCGGTCGTTGCCGAAAGGTCGCCTGGGTGTGGGAGATTATCCGAGAGCTTCGATTTGCGCCAATATCTTAATAGAAAGAATTGATACTCGAATCAGAACGAACGCGCAATCTTCATGACGCGCTAGTGGGAACGTTCGCCTCGAAGCGGTTATTGGTGTCAATTTCTGTCACGTCGTGTTATGACCGGCATCACAACTTGCTGCTTTCATGCTCTGCTACAAGTTGTGCCGACAGCCACGCCCGAAATCAGAGTGGCCGCAGGAGGAGTGCTTGATCCGCGACGACATTAAGCGCCTTTGGCCGGAGTTGGATTGGATTCAGAACGCCGATCTTCGAGAAAAAGTGACGCGCACCTGGGAACGGGCATTTGAGCTGAGCCCGCTTCGTCCCGACGATCTCAACCAGATTCCTTTTACTCTTCTGGTGCCGAACTGCCCGACGACCTTCATGGAACATAAGCGTTGCGTGGTGCACATTTCGCGCCACTCGGCGGAGGCCATGCGGGAGTTCATGGGCAACAGCCTGAAGATCGATCTGGACACGGTGATCGCTGGCGCCATACTCGCCGATGTCGGCAAACTGCTGGAATACGAAATTAAGGCAGGCAAGGCCGTGCAGAGCCCTCGCGGCGAGATGGTGCGCCACCCGTTTACCGGCGTCGCGCTGGCCATGGAGTGCGGCGTGCCAGATGCCGTCTGCCACATCATTGCCGCGCATGCCGCGGAGGGCGACCTGGTCAAGCGCACGACGGAAGCCTTTATCGTGCATCACGCCGATTTCATGGCCTTCCTGCCGTTCAAGAACTTGAAGTTCTGATTGGCGAATACCCGCGAGGCGATCCTGCAACCGCGATCGCCTTTCACCCCCAATCCGGATACTCACCGATCTTCTTTCATCACACCTGCCAAGTGACGCACCGCACGCGACACAGTGATTAATCTGCTCCGTTTCCCGTGTCTGTTGTGATAGCTTCCCCGCCATTAAGCACCGCTACAGATTTCAATTGTGGGATTCACACGAGACGTCCTGACGCCGCCGGGGTTCGCGGCGACGGGCGCCTTTTCCGTTGCCAGGGCAGATGCGTGTTGGAAGGTCGTGTGCGTCTTCCACTTTGAATAGGGGAGGATTACATGGGGACAATACAGGCTGGCGCCGTGCGGGGCGCGCGTTCATCGGTGGCCGCGAGGCTTGACCGACTGCCCATCGGCTCTTTTCACAAGGGAATCATGTGGATAATGGCCTACATCTTCTTCTTCGAACTGGGCGATCTCAATACCTTCGGCTTCGCCGCGCCTGCGGTGCGCATTGCCTGGAAGCTTCCGCTTTCCAGCATTGGCTTCATCACCTCGGCGGCATTTATCGGCATGTTGGTGGGAGCGAATGTCGGCGGATGGTTTTCCGACCGGGTCGGACGAAAAAAAGCCTTGGTCGTGACCACTTTGTTCTACTCCGTTTTCTCGCTGCTGAACGCTTGCGCCTGGAACACGGTCGGACTATTCCTGACACGGTTGCTGACCGGCGTCGGCATTTCGGCCATGACCGTGGTCGGCATGACATACATCAGCGAGATGTTCCCGGTGAAAAGGCGCGGAAGCTACCAGGGCTGGATCATGATGATCGGGGTCTGCGGCATCCCGGCCACGGCGTTCATTGCCCGGATGGCGATTCCCGCGGCCGTGTGGGGCTGGAGGCTGGTGTTCGTCTGGGGCTCGCTTGGCATGCTAATCCTGTTGTTCTCACGGCGGTTGGAGGAGTCGCCGCGCTGGTACGAGAATCAAGGCCGGTTTGCCGAGGCGGACGCGGTGCTGGACCGCATAGAGGCTCGGACCCGCGCCGAATTCGGCGAACTGCCGCCGGTTTCGGATTTCGTTCCGCCCGTGGTTCAGCGCGCCAAGTACACGGAGCTGTTCGCTCCTAGCGTCCGCGGGCGAACTGCCTTGCTGGTTTCGGTGTGGTTCTTCGAGGCACTCGGGTTTTATGGCGCCCAGGCGTGGATTCCAACGCTGCTCGTGGCGAAGGGATTCTCACTGGTGAATTCGCTCACCTGGACTTCAGCTATGCAATTGGGTGCGCCGGTGGGGGCCATGCTTGCAGGGGTTATTTCTGACCGCTGGGATCGCAAGTGGCTGGTCACGGTTTGCGTGCTGATCAAGGCTCTCTGCGCGGTGGTCTATGGGCTGAGCAACAGTCAGGCATCCATCGTGGTCTTCGGCTGCCTGATGATGATCTCTTTCCAGATGTTCACACCGCTGCTGTACGCGTATACGGCGGAATGCTTTCCGACGCATGTTCGCAACTCGGGAGCAGGCATTTCCTATGGAGCGGGGCGAGGCGCAAATTCGTTTGGACCGCTGATTGTGGCCTTTTTGTTCAGCCATTATGGCTATATGCCGGTGTTTACCTACATCGCGGGCATGTTCGTGATGGTCGCCCTCATCGTCGGCGTTTTCGGCCCGAGGACTAAAGGGCGCGTGCTGTCGTAGTTCAGAGCATCCCAGTCTGCCTTCGCAAGGGAGGACTGCGGGATGCTTCCCTTTGGGACAGGCTCTACCTCCCGGAGGCTTGATCCGGCAACTTATTGCGAGAATGCCGGCGGGCTGGTGGTCGGTTATCTCGATCGGTTTCTCTATTTTTTGACGCGGGCTTGTCTTACGTGTTCCACGAAGGTTTCAAGCAGAGGCGAGGTGTTGGCCTTGCGATGAACCAGAAAGAGCTTTGATTTAGGCAGATGGGTAGCCAGCGGGCGGTAGACGATGTCGCTGATGGAAAAGGGCAGGAACGATGAAAGCATCGTCGGGGAGATACCGAACCCCGCTGAAACCAGCCAGAGCTTGGTTACAAAGTCGTTGGTGTACTGAAAGACCGGCAAGCTGACATCCGCCGCGGTGCAGGCGGCAAAAAACGGATCATAGAATCCGCAAGCCAACTCCTGGCGGAGCAGGACCAACCGCTCTCCCCTCAGGCTCTCCAAAGAGATCCGGGCCTTGCGGGTAAGGCGATGGCCTCTGTGCAAAGCGATTGCCACGTCGGTCTCGCTGAAAAGCTCGGCCGCCAGTTCGCTCTGTTCCACCCTGCCGTGCGTCAGCCCAATATCGAGCGAGCCATTCAGAATCGCTTCAATCTGCTGGGGCGCCCGCTGTTCCACCAATGAAATCTGCACGTTAGGATGGGCGGCGTGGAAAGTGCGCAAGGCCTCGGCCAGCAGAGGTCCGAGCGACGAAGGCAGGTAGCCGATGGAAAGCGAGCCAATCGCCCCCTCGGCGCTTTGCTTGGCGGCTGTCTTCAGCCGGTCGGCTGCCTCGAGGATGCTGTTCGCCAGCGGCAGCAGATTTTCCGCCGCCGGGCTCAACCGCACAGACCTGCTGGTGCGCTCAAACAGCGGCAGCCCGAGTTCTTCTTCGAATTGCTTGATCTGCGTGCTGAGCGGAGGCTGCGCAATGTGCAACCGCTCGGCGGCGCGACGAAAGCTCTTCTCGGTCGCAACCGCCACGAAATATCGGAGGTGCCGCAGCTCCATGCGATTATTCTATTCGAAGTATCAATCGTTACTATCAATATATTGGCGATAATGCGTGCACGGAGCTACTCTCTGCGAACACACCTTCCGGCGATCGCCGATTATTGGGAAGTACCGATTTTAGCCCCAATGGGTATCGGAATGAAACACACTGCTACAAAAGCAATATCCACGTAAGGTGTTGTGGGAGATGGCAATGTCAGAGGACTTTAGCAATTTGGACGTTTTGGTAATAGGCGGAGGGAACGCGGCCTTGTGCGCGGCCATCACGGCGCTCGAGAGTGGCGCCAGCGTGCTGGTGTTGGAGTGCTCCCCAAAATCGTTAAGAGGCGGTAATAGCCGGCATACGCGCAACATGCGTCTGGCGCATGAGAAGCAAATCAATCCGTATACCGGGGCTTATCCGGCAGACGAGATGTGGAACGACTACATGCGCTGTACCGGCGGCATGACGGACCCGGAGCTGGCCAAAATGACCGTCTACGAATCGCCCAGCATCCTGGATTGGGCGAGGGCGCAGGGAGTGCGCTTTCAACCCGCGCTGGCCGGCACGCTCCACCTCAGCCGCACGAATGCCTGGTTCCTGGGTGGCGGCAAGTCGCTGATGAACACCCTCTACCGCCGTGCGGAAGCACTGGGTGCGCGTGTTCTCTACGATGCCGAAGCGATCGACCTGGACATCAAGGACGGCCGCTTCCGTAGCGCAACCGTGCGGATCAAAGGGCAGCATACAGTCCAGATCCCCGCGAAGACCGTGGTGATAGCGGCCGGCGGGTTACAGTCCGACCTCGAATTCCTCAAGGGAGCATGGGGAGCGGCGGCCGACAATTTCCAGATCCGCGGCACTCCGTTCGACACCGGCACGATGATAAAGGTGCTGTTGGCCGCCGGTGCCGAATCAGTTGGCGATCCCAGCCAGGGGCACATGGTGCCCTGCGACTCGCGCTCGCCCAAATTCGACGGCGGCATCGTCACCCGGCTCGACTGCGTCACCCTGGGCCTCGTGGTGAACAAGGCCGGCGACCGTTTCTACGACGAAGGCGAAGACTTCTGGGGTTTCCGCTACGCTATCTGGGGACGCCTGGTGGCACAGCAGCAAGACCAGATTTGCTATTGCTTTGTCGATTCCAAGACCATCAACAAGTTCATGCCTTCGCGTTATCCGGCAATCAAAGGTAACACCATCGGCGAAGTCGCCAGACAGCTCAATCTGCCGGTCGAAAAAGTCGAAGCCACTGTCGCCGAGTTCAACCGCGCCGTGCAGCCCGGAAAGTTCGATCACACCGTTCTGGACGACTGCAAGACAGCCGGCCTGACCCCGTCCAAAACGCACTGGGCACAGCGGCTGGACACGCCTCCGTTCTACGGCTATCCATTGAGTCCGGGGCTGACGTTCACCTATTTCGCCGTGAAAGTGGACAGGCGAGCGGCGGTTCTGATGAAAGGCGGCCAACCGGCGGAAAACATCTTCGCCGCCGGCGAGGTTATGGCAGGCAACATCCTGCCGAAAGGCTATATCGGCGGAATCGGACTGGTGATCGGGAACATATTTGGACGAATCGCGGGCAAGGAAGCGGCCACTCTTGCCAAGAAATCCGCTGCTGTGGCGTCGAAGGAGGCAACCCATGCCGCAAAGTGAACTGATTCATATTGGCGAGGAGATGATGGCAGTTTGTAACTCCTGCCGGTATTGCGAGGGCTTTTGCGCCGTGTGGCCCGCGATGGAGTACCGCCGCAGCTTCGCCGAGGCCGACCTGAACTACCTGGCAAACCTGTGCCACAACTGCAGCGAGTGCTACTACGCCTGCCAGTACGCTCCTCCGCACGAGTGGATGATCAATCCGCCACAGACGTTCGCAAAATTTCGCGCGCAGACTTACGAGCAGTTCGCCTGGCCGAAACCGCTGGCCAGCGCCTTCCGGGCCAACGCCCTGGTGGTCTCGCTGCTTACAGCGCTGATGCTGGTCGTGTTCTTCTTTGGCGCAATGCAAGCGGCGGGAAGCCGGAGTCTCTCGACGGCGGTCGCCGGCGGCGACTTCTACAAGATCACGCCGCACGAGGTTTTGGTTCTGACCTTTGGCGCCGTGGGACTGTTTGTGGCGCTTGCATTGGGCATTGGCCTGCTTCGCTTCTGGCGCAACATAGGCGAGCAAACCTCGGATCTCACCAACCCGCCCGCGGTCATGTTGGCCATCAAGGAAGCCCTTGCCCTCAAGTACCTGGACCAAAGCGGCTGGGGATGCGCTTACCCGGACGAGAAGAGTTCGCAATCGCGGCGCTGGTTCCACCACTTCACGTTTTACGGCTTCCTGCTCTGTTTCGCGGCCACGACGCTCGGCGCCATCTACTACTACGGGTTCGGGTGGACGGGGCCATACGGATACACCAGCTTGCCGGTTGTGCTCGGCACCTTGGGCGGACTCGGCCTGCTCATTGGCCCCATCGGTTTGTGGTCGTTGAAGACGCGCCGCAATCGCGAGATCACCGATGAGAGCCAGCAAGGAACGGACGTGGCGTTCATCGTGCTGCTTCTGCTGACCAGCATCACCGGCCTGCTGTTGCTGGTGCTGCGTGAGACCGCGGCCATGGGCTCGCTGCTGGCGATTCACCTTGGCATCGTTATGACGCTGTTCCTGATGCTGCCGTATGGCAAATTCGTGCACGGCCTCTACCGTTCCGCGGCGATCTTGAAGTACGCGCTGGAACGGGCACGCAAGAGCACTCTGGGGGTTTGACGTTTGCCATGGTGAATGGCCGGATCGAATGGTGATTGTCTCCAGCAAGGCCGACTGGCGGGCCGCGTGGACTCAATCGGGCTCTAGACGATCCGGCTCAGCTCTGTTTGATGAGCGACCGGTGCGCCGCAGTTGCGCATGTCGGGGTGGACGAAATCGATAGGAGGCATCGCTATGACAAAGCTCGGATTTATCGGATTTGGTGAAGCTGCTTTCAATATTGCCAAGGGCCTTAAGCAAGAGGGACTGCAGGGCATCATCGCGTATGACAAGTTCTGGAATGTTGCGCCTCAGAGCGAGCTGATCGCCAAGCGCGCGGCTGAGGCTTCCGTGGCGCTCGTACCCAGCATGCAGGAACTGGTCGAGAGCTCTGAAATCGTTATGTCAGCGGTGAGTGCCAACATGTCGGTTCCGTTGGCGCAGGCCGCAAAGCCTTTCCTGAAGCAGTCCCAGCTCTACGTTGATCTCAACGCCACTTCCCCCATGACCAAGGAAGAGGCTGACGCGATTATTTCGCCTGTCGCTTTGTTCGTGGACTGCGCCGTGATGGGCCCTGTACCCAATTACAAGCACAAGGTTCCGGTCTCCGTCTCCGGCAAGGGGGCAAAGCGATTTGTAGAAGAATTGACGCCTTATGGCATGAAGATCACGTTCATGGATGCGCCCGCGGGAAGCGCTTCGGCTTCCAAAATGTTCCGCAGCATCTTCATGAAAGGCTTTGTCACCCTGTTAATCGAGATGTTGGTTGCCGGTCACAGCTACGGAGTTGAGGATGACGTGCTGGCTTCCGTGCAGGAGACGTTGACCGCCGGTCCGATGTTGGAAGTGATCAATGGCCTCGTTGCCCGGGGCGTAATTCACTCGGCACGGCGCGAGCACGAGATGGACGAGGTCATCGCAACGCTCGATACCTTGAAAGTCGACGCGATCATGTCCAAGGCCACCAAGGCCAAGCTGAGATGGTGCACCGAACTGGGACTGAAAGAACATTTCAAGGGGGTGCCACCGAAGGATTTTCACGAAATTCTGGCCGTCCTTGACAAGAAGAAAGTCGAGAAAGGCGTTTCGGCATGAGTTTGAATTTGCTGGAAAAGCTGATCGCCTCACACCTGGTTTCGGGTGAGAGCAAGCCGGGTTGTGAAATCAGCATCAAGATAGACCAGACTTTGACGCAGGACTCGCTCGGCACCATGGCCTATCTGCAATTCGAGGCCATGGCTGTCGAAAAAGTCCGGACGAAGCTTTCCGTATCGTACGTGGACCACCTTACGCTGCAAGAGGGCTTCGAGAACTCCGACGACCACAAGTATCTGAAGACGGTGGCCGCGAAGTACGGAATCCTGTTCTCGAAACCGGGCAATGGAATCTGCCATCAGGTTCATCTCGAACGGCTGAGCCGGCCGGGATGGACCTTGATCGGCAGCGATAGCCACACGCCAACGGCGGGCGCGGTCGGCATGCTGGCCATCGGCGCCGGCGGTTTGGACGTAGCGGTCGCCATGGCCGGAGGCGCGTTTTTCCTGACCTGTCCCAAGGTCATACGCGTCAACCTACATGGCGAGCTTCAGCCTTGGGTTACGGCGAAGGACGTCATCCTTGAGTTGCTGAAGTGCCTGACTACCAAGGGCAACGTAGGCACTGTCATCGAGTACGGTGGCCCGGGTATTGCTCGCCTCACGGTTCCTGAAAGAGCCACCATCACCAACATGGGGGCGGAGTTCGGCGTGACCACCTCGATCTTCCCCAGCGACGAGGTCACTCGCGAGTTCTTCCGGGCGCAGGCGCGCGAGCAGGACTGGATGGAGCTGAAACCCGATCCCGATGCCCACTACGATCGCATCATCGACCTTGACCTCAGTTCCATCGAGCCGAATGTGGCGCTGCCGCATTCGCCAGACAACGTCAAGAAAATCCGGGAGGTGGCGGGGATCAAGGTCGACCAGGTACTGATCGGCAGTTGCACCAACTCTTCGTACAAGGACTTGATGACAACCGCGGCGCTGCTGAAGGGAAAGAAGGTCAATCCCGACGTGAGTTTCGGAGTCGTCGCCGGCAGCCGTCAGGTCCTCCGCATGATCACCGCGAATGGAGCGCTGACCGACATTGTCGACTCGGGCGCGCGCATCCTGGAATCGGCGTGCGGTTTTTGCGTGGGCTATGGCCAGTCACCGCATAGCGGGGCGGTTTCCGTCCGCACCAACAATAGGAACTTCGAAGGCAGAAGCGGGACCAAGGACGCCAAGGTGTATCTTGTCAGCCCGGAAGCCGCGGTTGCGGCCGCGCTCACCGGGATGATCACCGACCCGCGCGATCTGGGCTGTGCGCATCCGAGGGTTGAGCAGCCGAAGCAGTTCTTCGTTGACGACAGCATGTTCATTCACCCGTCTTATACGGGTGAAGTTTTCCGCGGCCCGAATATCGGAACCCCGCCCAGCAATTCGCCGATGCCGGAGCATCTTCGAGCGGTGGTAACGATTAAGCTCGGTGACAAGATCTCCACCGACCACATCATCCCCGCCGGTTCCGTGAGCCGTTACCGGTCAAATGTTCCCAAGTCGAGCGACTTCATCTTTAAGAATGTCGACCCGGACTTCGCCAGTCGCTGCCAGGATGTTAAGAAGCGTGGCTTGGCATCGGTGATCATCGGCGGTCTCAGTTACGGTCAGGGCTCATCGCGCGAGCACGCCGCCGTATGTCCGATGTATCTCGGAGTGCGAGCCGTAATTGCCAAGAGCATTGAACGCATTCACATGGCAAATCTGATCAATTTCGGAATTATGCCTTTGACGTTCAAGAACAGTGAGGATTACGAAAAAGTCCGGCCCGGCGACGAACTGGAGATCGCGGATACTGCCGGTGATTTCCGCCAGAGCGAATTCGTCGTCGTCAACAAAACTCAGCGCAGCGAGTTCACGGTCGTTCACAATCTTACGTCCCGCCAGGTCGACATCGTTCTGCATGGCGGCTTGCTTAATTACGCAGGAAAGAATTAGGAGGATTCAAAAATGACGACTACCGCGGCAGTTGCCTCTACCGTGTTCGGCAAGATCGGATTTCGTTTTCAGACGGTAATCGAACGGGCTGATCCCGCTCTGATCGCCGAGCTGGCAAAATATCCCACCCCAAACATCGCCGACGCGATGAATCGCTTCCGAGTGATGGATGCCGGAATGAAGCAGGCGAATCAAGGCGATTTCGTCGCCGGTCCCGCCGTCACGGTTATGTGCGCGCCGGGAGACAACCTGATGTTCCATAAGGCTCTTTCACTGGCCAAGCCGGGCGATGTCATCGTCGGCAATTACTTTGGCCACATGGCGGGCGCCGGCTTCGGCGGGCTCATGGGACGCGCCGCCAAAAAGATCGGCATCGCCGGGCTGATCATCGATGGCGCAATCCGCGACGTCGAGGATTTCAAGGAACTCGGACTGCCGGTGTATTCCCGTACCATTGTTGCCAGCGGCTGCTTCAAAGATGGTCCGGGCGAAGTCAACTTCCCGATACAATGCGGCGGCGTAGTGGTGATGCCGGGGGATGTCGTGATCGCTTCCCAGGACGGAATCGTTGTCGTGCCCAAGGCCGATGCCGCCTACGTTCTGCAGGAGACGAAGGCGATTTTTGAGCGCGAGATAAAACGCGTGAAGGAAATCGAGGCCGGCGTGCTGTTCAAGCCCGATATCGACAACACGCTCAGAGCTAAGAAGATCATCGAATAGGCATTCTCACCCGTGGAGGCGAGTCGCGCGTACTCGCTTGCGCGCCGGGTACGGGCGACGGATCGCCCTCCGGCTCCCACCCCAGCGACAGCGAGAAAACCGTCGCTGGGGACCCCGGCTCGCGGCGCGGGCAAGGCTTGCCTCATATTCCTGACTGGGCTTTCTGAACCACACGGAACCGAGGGTTCTATGGAGAAGGTAGCAGACAAAGCAGACATCCATTTTCAGCAAGGTCCAAGGCCCGATCCAGGCAAACCGAAAATCGCCGTCCCCCCAAAGGCATGTGATTGCCACGCACACATCATTGGACCGGCACAGCAGTATCCGCTTGCCGCGAATCGCAGTTATACACCACCGGAAGCTCACCGGGACGAGTACGTGCGGATGCTCGCCTCCGTTGGGCTGGAACGTGCCGTCATCGTTCAGCCAAGTTTTTACGGAACAGACAATCGCTGCACCTACGATGCGATCGTCGCCGCGGGTGGAAGCTGGCGCGGCGTGGCCGTCCTTGACACCAATACTCCGAAGCAGGAGATACAGCGGTTGCACGATGCGGGATTCCGCGGCGTGCGCCTCAATCTTATTTATAAAGGCGGAAGCCCGCTCAGCACGCTGGAGCCGCTGGCAAACATGGTCGCGCCATTCGGCTGGCATGTGCAGATCCTCATCGATGGCCGTGAGTTGGTTGAACTTGGACCAAGGCTCCGGCGTTTGCCCGCGCCAATCGTCATCGACCATATCGGACGCGTGCCGGCGGGACTGGGAGTGCCGCACCCGGGATTCCAGACCCTGCTCTCGCTGCTTCAACAAGGCAACTGCTGGTCAAAGCTTTCGGGAGCGTATCTGACATCCGCCCAGCCTTTCCCCTTCGAAGATGTAGTCCCCATGGCAAAGGCTCTGGTCGAGGTTGCGCCGCAGCGGTTGGTATGGGGAAGCGACTGGCCGCATCAGTCCTGCAAGACCGCGATACCTCCCGATGCAAGCCTGCTGGACATGCTGGCAACCTGGGTTCCCGACGTGAAGATCAGAAACCGGATTCTGGTAGACAATGCTGCTGAGCTATACGGTTTTCCGAGCTAATCGGTTTCAGAACAGTCCTAGCCAGCGCCAATAAGTCGCCGCGCACAAGGCGTAAATGACGCAAGCGATCGCCGACAAAGCGATGCCCACACGGGGGAAATCCCCGACTTCGAGCTTGCCGGTGCCGTAGACAATAATGTTCGGTAACGTGTTGTAGAACATGAGCAGAGGATAGCCGCCGATGATCATGCCGGCCGGCAGCCCCAGCACTAACGGATTCACGTGTGCAGCCTCGGCCATTGCCAGGATTATGGGCAGCAAGGCCGTGGCCATGGCCGTGGTGCCCACAAAGATCACGTGCATATACTGCACGATGAACATAATCACGATGAGCATGACCAGCGTCGACGCACCTTGCAGGCCGAGCATTTTGAACACCGAGGTAGCCACCCACTTGGCGGCTCCCGTCTTCATCAGAATGTCTCTCAAAGAAACCCCGCCGCCGCACACCAGCACAACCTGCCAGGAAACCCCCTTGTTGGCATCACTCCATTCGATGACGCCGAACTTGGGCAGAAACAGCAGACAGGCACCGGCCAGGCAAACTACCGTAGTGTCGAGTTTGGTTATGTTTTGCGTCGCCCAAAGAAACGTTACCAGGAGAAAGACCGACAGCGCGCGTTTTTCAGCCGCGGTCATTTTCCCCATAGCGCGCAGGTTTTCGCGAATAGTGCGTTCCACTCCGCCCGGCGTGCTTTCCTCTTCCGGCCTATAAACTCGCTGGATAAGCCACCATGTGATGAACGTCATGATCGCCGCGGGGGGAAAGCCGTATACCAGCCAATCAAGATAGCTGACGCCTTGTCCGGTGACCTTGGCCAGAAACTCCACTGTGACGGGGTTGGGAACCGTTGCCGTGAGCACTCCGGCGCTGATCGTGGCGTTGGTGAAGGCAAGCGTCAACAGCAAGTTGATGGCGAATTTCGAACGGCCCTCGGTTTTGAAAAGCGAAATGATGCTCAGACACATGGGCAGCAGCAACGCCGTACGCGCGGTGGCCGAAGGCACCAGAAAAGCCAGCACCGTGTTGGCGATGGCCACACCCAGGGTGATTCTGGTCGGCGAGGAACCGGTTCTGAGCAGGACAAGATAGGTTATCCTTTCCGCCAGCCTGGTTCTGACCATGGCCACGGCAAGAATGAAAGCACCTACAATCAAATATACCGACGACGAAGCAAAGCCATCGAGCGCGCCTTTGACGTTGACGATTCCCATCAGCACCGCTGCCGGCACGATCAGCAGGCTGCTGACGGGCAGAGGAATTGCCTCCGTTAAATAGAGAACAAAAATACCCACGAACAACGACAGCGACTTCTTGCCTTCGAGCGACAACCCCGCGGGAGTGGTCATGAACCAGATCGCTGCACTCAGAATGATGGCGAGAGGCACGCCGATCTTCTGCCGTAATCCTTCCATCTTGCTTTCCCCGGCAATCTTTGCCCGACTAGCTTTCCGGCGTTCGCCCTGAATAGCCGCCCGGCAGCAGTGAACTTCTGCCTTCCAGATTCTCTCTAACGTCAATCCTCTTCGAACTGCTTTCGAAAGTCGGCGAACTCCTTCTTCAGTGCCGAGACCTCCTGCTCCAACCGCGCCACCGCTTCTTCCAGCATTGAGATCTGCTCGCTTCCGGCTAACATGCCGCTGCCGGCGGTCGCTGACGGCTGCGGTGTCTCCCACGCCTCCGCGTCGCCCGCCAGCAAGTGTACGTAACGTGCTTCCTTGGTGCCAGGTTGTCTGGCCAGCATCTTTGCCAGTGGAGGATCACGCTGCACCAGTCGCTGCAGCGTGGATTGTACGTCGGCAAGGTCATCAAAGCGGAAAGCCCGTTCCGCCCGGCCGCGTAGTTCGCCCGGTGTTTGCGGGCCTCTCAGCAACAACACACAGATGATTGCCGATTCGCGCCGCGTGAAATTAAAGACCTCCTGCATCCTGTGCTCGTACTTTGCCACGCGGCTTTCGGCGCTGCTGACCGGACCTGCCAGCCCCTTTTCGCCAAGCGAATAGAGCGCCTCCCGCACGGCGCTTTCGTCCGCATCCATCACCGGATCTCGATTTGACTTCTGATTACAGGCGTTTAGCAGCGCGTTCAATGAAAGCGGATAGTAGTCCGGCGTGGTGATCTCCTTTTCCATCAGTGATCCCAGCACCCTGACTTCAAGTTGATTCAGTTGAATGTTCACAGAGCAGAATTATCCACCAACAAAACTCTCTAGGCGAGCATTGTCGAAAAACCGAAATCGAACCTGCTCACAGCGCAGGTATATGTGAGAAGCTGAGTCGCGCCGCGTGCATCGTCCGGCGCGATTCAAAGTTCACGGGAGCCTGCTCCGGCTCCCGTGACAATTCGCACTGGCAACGCTTATTTCACCAACACAAACTTCTGCACGCGTTTGCCGGTGTCCACCTCGCCCGTGTAAAGATTCCCCTGCGAGTCGGAAGCAATCTGGTGCACCCAGTGGAACTGGCCGGCATTGCGCCCGTTGTGTCCGGTTGTGCCAACGACAGCACCATCGCTGCGGCGCACTGTCCAGATGACGTTATTGGTTCCGTCAGCGATCAAAAGATAAGTCTGAGCTTTATCGGTGGAGAGAGTCATGTCCCAATCCGAACCACTCCCTAGTGTTTCGGGACGAAGATAAAACTCTTTGACGAAGTGTCCGTCTTTTTGGAAGATCTGGACGCGGTCATTGGTGCGATCGCACACGTAAACCAGACTGTCGTTGCTGAGATGCACGCAGTGTGTCGGATTGCGGAACTGCTTATCGTGCGGATCGGCGGGCTTATACGCCGGCACAGGATACGTGTTGTCGATTTCGCTCAACGGCATGCCGTACCCGCCCCATCCCCGTTTGAATTTCCCGGTTTCCATGTCGTACACCACAATGCGCTTGTTGAGGTAGCCGTCAGCGATATAGACCTCATGCGCCGCCTCGTCAAACTCAATGCCCGCGGGCCGGCCCAGCATGCTGGTGTCCTGGTTGTTCTCGGGCTCGGCCGAGGGATGACCGATCTCCATCAAAAAGCGCCCATCGTTCGTGAACTTGAGGATGTGCCTGTCATTGTCGCCGTTGCCGCCCAGCCAGACATTACCCGCACTGTCCACGCGGATACCGTGTTCGTTGCCCGGCCAGTCCTTCGCCGCCGCTGGGCCTCCCCAGGCCTGCAAAAGCTTGCCGCTTTGGTCGAACTCCAAAACTGGGGGCGCAGGGAAGCAGCACATGGAACGTTGCGGTGTCTGAACTGCGCCCAGCTCGTCTGGCGTGCATGAGCGCGGCCTGTGCAGCACCCAGATGTTGTTGTGGCTGTCCACGGCAAGTCCGCCAACCTGCCCGATAATCCAATTGTTGGGAAGTTCCTTGGGCCAGGCAGGATCGACTCGATAAGTGGGCGGGGTCTGGCCGCTTTGGCCAGTTGCGAGAAGGCATGTCAAAATAACCAGCGCGAGACCGCACGCGCACGCTTTGAGAAACAACCGGAAATGGCCCACGACGCTCTTCATAGTGAGAAACCTCCGTAACCAGTCAGTATCAGATTTACTTGTCAATATCCGGAATAAGTATGTGATTTGTGCGGGGTCGTTGCTTTCGTCGCCTGTAAGGATACATGAACCTGCGCTCGACGCACGGAAAGTTGCCGTGTCGATCTCTGTCCGGACCAAGTGGAGTCCCGCGTTCCACCCGTATCTCACATCGCCAGTCCGCACGTGTCAACATAGCTCTGGCTGTGTTCTGCACGTTTGCTCTCATTTATATATTGTGTTCAGCCGCTCATGCCCGGTCTTGGCCGCCATTAAGCCCCTGATCCTAAGGTTTATCTTTTAGTTAATTCCCCGGCTTAAGGTCAACCAGAACTCCCCGCCACCCCGCTACTCTAGTAGAATATTAGCGCCATGAATCCAGGAATCGAGAACATCCGCAAACGGGGCAGCCGTATTGTCGCCGAAGGCGCCCATATGCTGCCGGCGGCTTCTCTCATGATCGCCGAGGGCGTTATCAGCTCACTCGACGATCTGAAGAAGCCGTTTGTCACAGTCATCAACTCCTATACCAACCAGATTCCGGGTCACGCGCACCTGGACAAGATCGGCGCTATCGTCCGCGACGAACTGAAAGCTCTTGGTTTCAATGTCTGGTATTGCAACGTTGGCGGCGCGGTCTGCGACGGAATTGCCATGGGCCACTTTGGCATGAAGTATTCCCTCGCTTCGCGTGAATTGATCGCCGACCAGATCGAAACCATCATCGGCGCTCACCCATGCGACGCGTGGATCGGCATCGCCAATTGCGACAAGATTGTCCCGGCGATGTACAACGCCATGGTCCGCATCAATATCCCCGCCGTTTACCTGAGCGGCGGGCCCATGCTCGCCGGTCCCGGCAACACCGACCTGATCACGGTGTTTGAAGCTGTCGGCAAACACAGCGTCGGCAAAATGACGGACGGCGAATTGCGCTCGCTGGCCGAAACAGCCTGTCCTGGCTGTGGAAGCTGCGCCGGCATGTTCACCGCCAATTCCATGAACTGCCTCGGCGAGGTGCTGGGCGTGGCTTTGCCCGGCAATGGCACCATTCCCGCCGAACGCTGGACCGACAACACCTTCCGCAAGACCGAACCGAATCCCGAGCGTATCCAGTTGACGAAGAAGGCGGCGCATGCGCTTAAGCGCTGCCTCGATAATAATCTCCGTCCGCTCGACATTATCACCGAGCAGGCGCTGGTGAACGCCTTTGTCCTCGACGTCGGCATGGGCGGCTCGACCAACACCATTCTGCACACGCTCGCACTGGCGCATGAGGCGGATATCAAGTTCGACCTCAACCGGATCAATGAGATCTCACAGAACACGCCCCATATCTGCAAGATCTCGCCCAGCCGTCCCGAAGTTCATGTCGAGCACGTGCACCAGCATGGTGGCATTCCCGCCATTCTCAAGGAACTCAATCGCCACGGCGTGCGCGACCTGAAGCTCGATGTTCCAACCGTCACTGGTAAGCTGGCCGATGCGGTTGCCTGCGCTCCCGCTGCCGATGGCGATGTCATCCGTAAAGCCGAGAACGCCTTTACCCAGACCGGCGGACTAGCGATTCTGTTCGGCAACCTGGCCCCGAAGGGCGCGGTAGTTAAGGTCGCCGGCGTCAGCACTGACATGATGGAGTTCGAAGGCACGGCTCGCATCTTCGAGTCGCAGGACGACGCTCTGCATGGCATCCTCAATGGCAAGGTGAAGGACGGAGATGTGGTGGTAATTCGCTACGAAGGACCGCGGGGCGGACCTGGCATGCAGGAAATGCTCTCGCCGACCGCTGCCATTGTCGGCGCAGGTATCCGTTGCGCGCTGATCACCGACGGCCGCTTCTCCGGCGGCACGCGCGGGCTCTGTGTTTGCCACGTCGCACCGGAAGCCGCGGCTCGGGGCCCAATCGCGGCGATTCAACCCGGCGACCGCATTTACATCAACGCCAAGACCCGCAAGCTCGAATTGAAAGTCAGTGATGCCGAGATCCAGAAGCGGCTCGCCGCACTTCGTCCCTTCGAGTCCAAGGTCAAGCGTGGATGGCTGGCACGCTACGCCGAGCACGTTACCAGCGCCGACACCGGAGCGGCGATGAAGATCTAACCTCGGTACGGTGCTACAAAGATCAGGCCGCCTTTACGGGCGGCCTGAACCATTTCACGACAGCGGAGCACGAGTGCGGAGGGGATTCCCCCGTTTTGGGCCAGATTATGCTAAGGCCTGTTTAGTACAGCTACGATTAATCAGGTGCAAGGGGTGGCCCACACAAGCTTCGTTTGCTTGTGTGGGGTAGTTTGGTTTTCCGTATACAAACTGCCCCACTCAAGCCAAAAGAAGGCTTGAATGGGCCGCCCGCCCCGCACCGCCGGCGACTTCTCTATGAAATCCGATGGCCGCTCATCAGCGCCACACTGTAATGGGATTCTTCGCTTCGCTCAGAATGACACTCCGGGCTGTGTTGTAGCAACTTCAACCCCGACTGTCTAAAATTCCCTTCTGAACAGTTTGGATGGGGTGCCCGTTTACGCACCCTCGTCGCGCTCGCGCAGCATCTTCATCAAGTCCTGATACGTTTTAGGCATGGTCACCGTCTCCCGCATGGCCACGGTGATCGGGTAGCGGACGCCGCCTTTGTGTGTTCCCTCAAGTCCCTCGATGATTTCATCGACGTAATCCCACGGAAATGCAAACACCATCTCCGTATCCTGCGCCATGCCAAACACGCGATCGCCGGTGCAGGGCAGAATTACTTTCGGTTCGTTGCTGCTCATCGTTTGTATGACGATTTCCGCGCAGTCCACGCGCCCGCCGGTTGTGCTTACAACCCGGCCTCCGTTTCGATAGAGCGTCGCGTGAACCAACCGGAGCACCTGCGCGCTGTTGCCATAAACGGCCACTACGTGCGGCTTGAACTTCGCGCGGCTCACTGGAGCGACGCAGGTGTAGTCATACTGCCCCGGCTCGAACTTCCAAACGCCGGCCTCCAGCTTGGTCGCGGCCTGCTCGTCCTTGCAGTACATTTCCACGCTGGCGAAGCCCTTCAAGTATTCGTCATTCGGTCTGCGGAATCCAAATGCAATCGCCGCCAGCGGGCAGATCACATCTTGCCTGCCCACCGCAATCGCCCATCCGTAGCGGCGCGCTACGCCGATGGATTGGCACACAATCCACTGTTCGCCGAAGCTGCTGCTCGGAACCTTCACCTCCGGAGGAAGTTCCTCCCCCGGTTTCAGCATCCGGATGGCCAGCGGAAAGGTGTCGGGTCTGACAAATCGGGCAATCGCCTCGTCGAGTTTCTTCAACTTCGTTGCCGTCTCTTCCGTCACAATGCCCCTTTCGCTTGGCGTGCGCGGTCTTGACTCGCCAATCTATTTTTCCGTTATCTGTCTGTCAATAATAGATTTTCCGGCCCCTGAATGCAGCGTAACAAAACTCCGCCAATCGACATTTTTGGAGTGGGCATTTTGCCCTTCTCGGCGTAACTTCAGAAAGAGAGTCATAAGAGAGGTGGTTCATAACATGGGCATTATCACGGATCTGTTGGCTGACATCGCTTTGCCGAAGATGGTCCGGGTGAGGCAGAGATTTGCCGCCCCGGAGGTCCATGATGTGGCTGCTGCTGTGCGCGAAGAGCTTCGCCGGCCGGAGATAGCCCGCCGGGTCAAACCCGGCATGCGCATCGCCGTGGGTGTCGGGAGCCGGGGTGTGGCGGAGATCGCGCTGATCGTACGCGTCACCATCGAGGAGCTCAAGAGGCTCGGAGCCAAGCCCTTTATCGTGCCTGCCATGGGAAGCCACGGAGGCGCCACCGCCGAAGGGCAGAAGCAGGTGCTGGCCGGTCTGGGAGTGACCGAAGAGAGCGCCGGCTGCCCCATTATTTCCTGCATGGATGTCGTCGAACTCGGCGTTCTGGATAACGGCCTGGCGGTGCTGATGGACAAGCATGCATACGAAGCCGACGGGATTATCGTGATCAATCGCATCAAGGCGCACAACGCTTTCAGCGGTCCCAACGAGAGCGGCTTGGTAAAGATGATTACCATCGGTCTCGGCAAGCAGAAAGGAGCTGACGCCGCCCATGTGCTCGGCTTCGGGCGCATGGCCGAGTTCAGCGTCGAAATGGCCAAAGTCAAATTGGCCAAGCTCCCCATCCTGTTTGGCGTCGGTAGCGTGGAAAACGCCTACGACCGGGTGGCGAAAATCGCGGCGATTCCCGCCGAGCAGATCATTGAGGCTGAACGCAAGCTGCTGGCCGAGGCCAAGGGCAATATGCCCAAGCTGCTATTGCAGCCGCTTGACATTCTGCTGGTCGACCAGTTGGGGAAAGAGTTTTCCGGAGGCGGTATGGACCCATACATTACCGGGCGTGCTCCGACTCCTTACCTCGATCCCGGTCCCACGGCTACGCGTGTGGTGGTTCTGGACGTGACTGACCGCAGCCACGGAAACTCCTGCGGCGTGGGAATGGCCGACATAACGACTCGGCGGCTGTTCAACAAAATGGATTTGGAATACACCTATGCCAACGTCTTGACCTCAACGGTAACGCCGTCGGCGCGGATCGGGCTGATCATGGACTCTGATCGGCTGGCGATCCAGGCGGCGATGAAGACCTGTAATGCTCCCGACTTAGGTCGAATCCGCATGGCTCGCATCGCCAATACTCTGCATGTCGCGGAGATTTATATATCCGAATGCATGCTGGAGGAAGCCCGGAAACATCCCGACATCGTCGTGCTCGGCGAACCGCAACCGTGGCTCTTCGATGCAGCCGGGAACTTCTCCGACATAGGAACCTGGCATCAGCACGTGGAGTGTTCAGCTTCGCCTGAAGTGGCTGTCATGAAATAGCAACCAGAAGAATTAATTCTTAGACCAGTTCTCCATCAAGCGAAGGCAGAGGGAACTTATGCCTTCGCGGTCTCCTGCAACTCCTGCTTTGCGGTCCGCAATGGCGATCGAGACAGAAGCGCGCGCTCAGGCCCTGGCGAATCTGAATCGAACTGCACCACAACCGAATCGACATATTGTGCATAGAGTGGGCCTGGATATTAAGATAGTTCTTTCTATGTGCTAATCCACTTAAATAAGGACAAGCAGCTCCGCCTGCTTTGTCCACAGGAGAACGATTCATGCCGCAGCAAGGTGTTCCCGTTTGGTTGATCACTGGTTGCTCGACCGGATTCGGCCGGGAGCTGGCGAAGCTCGTGCTCGAACGTGGCTGGTGCGCCGTTGTAACGGCGCGCGACCCGCGGAAGATTCAGGATCTGGTGGCCGGAACAGATGGCCGTGGGCTTGCCCTCAAGCTGGACGTCACGGATTCGGCGCAGGTGGCCGAGGCGGTGAAGAAAGCCGAAGCAGCTTTCGGCAAAATCGATGTTCTGGTGAACAATGCCGGCTTCGGCTACATGGCCGCGGTCGAGGAAGGCGAGGACGATGAAGTCCGCGCCATGTTCGAGACGAACTTCTTCAGTCTCGTCGACGTGACCCGGGCTGTTTTGCCGGGCATGCGGAAGCGCCGGAGCGGACACATCCTTAATATTTCTTCGATTGGCGGATTCGTCGGCTTCCCGGGCGTGGGCTACTATAACGCGACCAAGTTTGCCGTCGAGGGCCTCTCCGAAGCGCTGGCGAAGGAAGTTGAACCGCTCGGAATCAAAGTGATAATCGTGGAACCGGGACCGTTCCGCACGGACTGGGCCGGGCGCTCCCTGAAGCAGACCCGCGACGGAATTGAAGATTACGCCAAAAGCGCGGCTGCGCGGCGGCAAGCCATTGCGAGTGGCAGCGGCAAACAACCAGGGGATCCGGTTCGCGCCGCGAAGGCAATGATCGAAGTGGTGCAATCGAGCAACCCGCCGCTGCGGCTGGTACTGGGGCGCATGGGTCTGGAAACCGCACGCGGCAAGCTCGAACTTCTGCGCCGCGACTTCGATGCTTGGGAGAAGACCTCGCTCGGCGCCGATTTCCCGTCAGTTCAGGCGGCTAAGTGAGAGAGCGGTCCACCGCTGCGCCCTTGCAGGAAAGGGCGCTGTCGGTAACACAGCTCCGCAAGGTCTACGGCGACACCGTCGCCGTAGACGGCGTCTCTTTCGCCGTGCAGCCGAGGGAAATCGTTGGCCTCCTGGGTCCAAACGGAGCAGGCAAGACCACCATCATCAATATGATTCTTGGCGTTCTCGAACCAAGTGCCGGAAGCGTCTGGGTCGAAGGCGTCAACTTGGCGTCGCATCGTTCGCAAGCGCTCGCGCGCACGAATTTCGCCGCCGTTTACGCGCCTCTGCCCGGCAATCTCACCGTCTATCAGAACTTGCGCGTCTTCGGCCTGATCTATGGAGTGAAAAACGTTTCAGAGCGCATTCGACTCGTGCTGAAGCAGTTCGATCTGGAGCCGTTTCGAAACCTCAAGTGTGGCCTGCTCTCTTCGGGTGAGCAAACCCGCGCAGCGCTTGCCAAAGCCATGTTGAACAGCCCGCAACTGCTTCTTCTCGACGAGCCGACGGCTTCGCTGGACCCCGCTTCCGCTCGCGACATCCGTGGGAAAATTCGCGAGTGCACCACGCTGGGCACATGCGGCGTGCTGTGGACATCGCACAACATGCACGAAGTCGAGGAGGTCTGCGACCGCGTACTCTTCCTCTCACGTGGCAAGATTCTGCTGGAAGGGGACCCAAAGACCTTGCCGCGGGAGCACGGTAAAAAAAGCCTCGAGGAGCTGTTTATCACCGTGGCGCGCGAGCCGCTCGCCCTCGACCAGTTTCGCGACGCGTAAAAGTTTCGGGACACTACACCAGGTAATGCTATGTTTCTCAGCCGCACCGCAGCCATTCTGCTTCGCCAGTTTTATCTAATGCGCGGGAGTCCCTCGCGCGTATTGCCGCTGTTCGTCTGGGTCGCCATTGACATGGTTTTGTGGGGATTCATCACGAAGTATCTGAACTCAGTAACCTCGTCGGGCCTTAATTTCGTGCCTTCCCTGCTGGGAGCCGTTCTCTTCTGGGACTTCTTCATCCGCGTCATGCAGGGAGTAACGATGACGTTCTTCGAGGACGTCTGGTCGCGTAATTTTCTGAACATGTTCGCGACGCCGCTTTCCATATCGGAGTATGTCGGCGGTCTCGTGCTATCGAGCACTGCGACCAGCTTAGTCGGACTTGCCGTGATGCTGGTGTTGTCAACCGCTTTCTTCGGCCTTTCCTTCTTCGCCTACGGCCTCATCCTCGTGCCGTTCCTGCTCGTGCTGTTCCTCTTCGGAATCGCCTTCGGCATCGTAGGCAGCGCTCTGGTTCTGCGCTTTGGCCCGGCATCGGAGTGGTTCGTATGGCCGATTCCCGCCATTCTTTCGCCGTTTGCCGGCGTCTTTTATCCGCTCTCCACGCTGCCCTGGTGGATGCGCCTCATCTCGCGCATCTTGCCGCCTTCTTATGTATTCGAGGGGATGCGAGCGATTGTTTCGGGTGGCGCAGCTTCGGGAACTGCGTTGCTGTGGGGCTTAGGCCTTGCCGTACTGTACGTCCTGCTTGCTTCCTGGTTCTTCACTCGCATGTATCGGCATGCCGTCCGAACCGGACTCATTGCCCGTTACAGCGCCGAAACGGTGAATTGAAGAAGTTCACTTCACTGAGTTCTGCAACAGCAGCTCGCGGCCCATGGCAACTTTTGCGCGAAGCCGCTTCCACTCCCAATCGATATTGCGCCGCATCGCACCGATTTGTGCCGTGTCCAGGTGGCGGAAGCGGCCCTGCAGATTGAGATACTCAGTTACGTCCTTAAATGCCGGCTCATGGTTGATGGTGTATTGCACCCCCTGCTCCACCTCGTATAACGGAAACACTCCGCTTTCAACCGCCAGGCGAGCTATCTTTACCGAATATCGCTCTTCCGATTTATGTCCGGTCGGGCACGACACCCAGAGATGAATGAATTTCGCTCCTCGAATGGCTTTTGCCTTCTCAAGCTTCCGCAGGAAATCCTCCGGATATGCGATCGATGCGGTCGCGGCGTAGGGAATCCTGTGCTCGGCCAGGATTCCAACCATGTCCTTCTTGGGCTCCAGTTTTGGTGAATCGGCAGGCGTCGTCGTTGTCCACGCGGCATAGGGTGTGGCGGAGGAGCGCTGAATGCCGGTGTTCATGTACGCTTCATTGTCGTAGCAAACGTAGATGATGTCATCGTTGCGCTCGACGGCCCCGGAGAGAGACTGGAGTCCGATATCGAATGTGCCGCCGTCTCCAGCCCAGGCCACAACATTCACATCGTGCTTTCCCTGCACGTCCAGGCCGGCGCGAACTCCCGCGGCCGAAATGGCTGCCGTTGCAAAGGCGACCTCCAGAACCGGCACTTTGAGCGGCGCAAACGGATAAGGTCCGTTGAGAGTGCCCCAGCAGCCTGCCGGGATCACCATGATCGTGTTCTCTCCGAACGCTTTCAGCGCGATTCGCATTCCGATGGTAGCGCCGCATCCGGGACATCCAAAGTGGCCGGAATGCATCAGCTCCCGATCGGGAAGGTGCAAATTCACTGGATCGTATTCTGTGTGCATAACGTCCATCGCTCTCATTTCGTCGCGGTGCAAGGCTCGGCTTCCACTGCTTCTTCTTCCGGCAACGTCTTCCACCAGGTAACCGGCTCCAGTCCCTCGCTCCCGGATCCCTGGAGCAACATCTGTTCAATGTCTTCCGGAGTGATATCGCGGCCGCCCAGACCTGCAATGATGCCTCTCACCGGCGGACGGTCCGCCGCAGGCAGCTCGTAGAGTGCGGACTTGGTCTCCTGATAAAAAATTCCGTGATGCCCAAACGAGCAATTGCGGTCCAGCACTACCACCGCCCGTTTCCTGGACAACGCGCGTCTCAGCGCATTCGCCGGGAAAGGCCGGAAGACGCGCAGCCTGAGCAGGCCAGCCGCAATGCCACGTTCGCGGAGCGCGTCGATCGCAACCCGGGCCGTCATCGCCGGCGTACTACTGGCCACCAACACCAGCTCCGCATCGTGAAGCCGGTATTCCTCAATCACGTCATAGCTGCGGCCGGTGAGTTCACCCCACTGCCGGCCGACATCGGCCCAGACTTCGAGCGCCTGTTCGTGTGCAATCTGCAGCTTCCTGCGGAATGCCGTGTAGCACTCGGGATCGCTGAGTCCACCGATCGCCGCAGGGTTGGCAATGTCGACCATGTGCGGCACTTTCAGGGGACCAAGGAAGCTGTCCACCGTGCCTTGTTCCGGCACATCCACGTTCTCGAAGGTATGCGAAAGCAGGAAGCCGTCCAAAAGCACCATGCAAGGCAGCAGCACCCGCTGCGAGACCTCGAAGGCCTGGATGACGGAATCCAATGCCTCCTGCGCCGATTGGCAGTAGATTTGCATCCATCCGGTATCGCGTTGCGAAAGCGAGTCGGTCTGATCGGTAAACAGCGACCATGGCGCCGCCAGGGCACGATTGACATTCACCATTACGATGGGCAGGCGCGAACCAGCGGCCCAATGCAGAAGCTCGTGCATGAAAGCAAGACCCTGCCCCGACGTGGCGGTGAAGGTTCGCGCGCCCACCGAGGCGGCTGCGATGCAGGCAGCCAAGGCCGAGTGCTCCGATTCCACTTTGATGTATCGCGCATTCAAGCGCCCCTGCGCCACCATATCCGCCAGCTCTTCGACGATGGAGGTCTGCGGCGTGATCGGGTACACCGAAATAACCTGCACACCAGCCATTTGCGCCGCGCGCGCCACGGCCCCATTTCCCTTCAGCAGCGTCCTCATCGGGCCACCTCCTCAAGCGTCATCGCTCCGCGCGGACACTCCTCCACGCATATCCCGCAACCCTTGCAGTGCATGGAGTCAATTTCCAGACCGGCGCCATTCCGCGAGTCGCGATGGACAGCCACATCCGGACACCAGTAATAGCAATTCAGGCAGCCGTTGCAGGTGCCGCACAGCAAACACCGGCGCGCTTCGCTCAATGCCGACTCAACTGCAAACCCCTGGACGATCTCGGCGAATGAGCTTGGTGGTTGCTCACCATTTAACTTCGCTATCTCGGGACGCAACGCGGGCGCAAAGTAGGCAGGGTTCAGATACTGTGGGCCGGCCACCAGCGCCGTATTAACCTTGCGCGGCCATAGACTCTGGAGCGTGGGTTCATCCGCTGTCGTGCCGCCGTTGACGAGATAGCTGTGCACCATTGCGGCGACCCGGCGACCCGACCCAACCGCGGCGGCAACCGTGCCCTCGCTAGTCGAGGCGTCGCCCGCAATGTAGAACCCATCGAGGCTTCGTTTCCCGTTCGCCGCGGCCTGCCGAAGAAAACCAAGATCCGCGGTCTCTCCAATTGCCGCAACAATCCCCGCGAACGGAAGGCGGAATTCGGAGTTGGGAATCGGCACCGGGGTGCGCCGTCCAGAGGCATCGGGCTCGCCCAGTTGCATCTTGCAACACTCAAGCGCGACCACCGCGCCGTCTTCGATTACCACTGCGATGGGAGTCGTGAGAAATTGAAAACCAACGCCTTCCCTTTTGGCCTCTTCCACTTCGGAGGCTATGGCAGGCATTTCAGTTTCGCTTCGCCGATAAACGATTGTGGGACTCACGTCCAGGCGCAGCAGTGAGCGCGCAACATCGATGGCAGTGTTTCCGCCGCCGACTACCGCGACGGTTGATGGCAGCTCGGGGATCTCCCCGGAAAGAATTCGCTCCAACAGCTCGACCCCATCGTAGATATGCCGATGATTGCTTCCGGGCACTTCAAAGGCCCGCGATTCATGCAATCCGACCGCCGCGATCACGGCGTCGAATCTGCTTCTGAGATCCTCGAACCCGATGTCGCGCCCTATGCGAATACCCTGGATGAATTTAACGCCAACGCGTTCGATGAATTCGATCTCACGATCGAGTATTTCTTTGGGGAGACGATAGTCGGGGATACCGGTGCGCAGGTATCCTCCCGGCTTCGGCTTTTCGTCGAAGACTTCCACCTCGTGTCCCTTGAGTGCAAGCGCGTACGCGGCCGTGATTCCCGCCGGCCCCGCGCCGATCACCGCGACCTTGCGGCCGCTCGGCGTAACGGGCTCCTGAGCACTCTCGTCGCGCAGCAAGAGATCGCCTAGAAACCGCTCAATCATGTGAACCGCGATGGAGCCGCCAAACAAGTCGCGATTACACTGGCGCTCGCAAAAATGCGGACAGACTCTGCCGAGTGTTGCGGGCAACGGATTACCGGAACGCAGGAGCCGGCCAGCCCCGATGAGATCGCCGCCGGCCAGCAGCAAGATGATCCTGGAAATATCGTTCCCGGCCGGGCATGCTTGTGCGCACGGGGGAAGTCTGTCTTCGTAACGCGGCTCCACGTACTTCCACGTACCGGTATTGTTCTCGCTCGTCGGACGCGTGGCGTATGCCGTGATCGGGAGGTCTCGAAGGGATTTTGGCTGGGGCACAGACATTTTCATGCCTCCGATATTCCAACCGCTTGGAGTCGGCGGACTAGTTGTGCACCCTCCATGGCTGCCGCCACGTTCTCCTCGGCTTTGAGAGGAACGGCACTCCGCACAGCCTGGGCCAGGTTGTCCAGGCTGGCAATCGCGGTCAAGCTGACGAAGGCGCCGGCCATCGCCGTGTTCACGATAGGAGCGGTGGCGGACCCGAGCTTGTGCCTTCGGCCAATGGCCGATCCGTCCACCGTGGCAACCGCAAACCCTGTCAGTTCCGCGAACTCGGATGGATCACGCGGCGAGTTGATCAAAAGCCAACCGCCGGGTTTCAGGCCCGCAAAAACATCGTCCAAGCCCAGGGCGATAAGACCCTGATCGAGAACAATGATTCCGTCCGGGCGGTAGATTTCCGAGCGCACCAGAACCGGCGAACGATCCAGACGCAAGAAAGCTCGCACCGGAGCGCCACGCCGCTCCGATCCGAAAGCAGGAAACGCCTGCACATACATCTCTTCGCGAAATGCCGCTTCCGCCAAAATTTGCGAGGCAATCACCGCGCCCTGGCCACCGCGGCCGTGAATCCGGATTTCGATCATCTTGCACCCCCGCCGGCCTTTGCCTCGAGCGCTCGGGCCAGCATCATTTGCCGACGGCCGAGCGGACCATCTGCGGTGCGGCCACCGATTTAGGCGTACGGATAAACGCGGCGGCGACCACTCCAATCACCACGCAAGAGCACAGGAAATACCAACCGGAAGAGTAGTTCTTCTGGCCGTTCTGCACCACCACAAGCGCGGCAAAAATCTTCGCCGAGAATGCGGCTGAAAAATACCCGATGCCATTCACAAATCCCATTGCCTTGCCATAGACCTCGGGGGTGAAGATCTCGGCTGGCACCGCAAGGAATGGGCCCCATGCCATGTTGCCGAAGAATCCCATGCCGCACAGGGCGATGGCCAGCAGCGTTTGATCCGCCCGCTGTAGCGTCCCCATCAGCAGAATGAAAGGCGCCAGTCCGAGGAAGCAGGCAATGATCATGACGCGCCTGTTTCCGTGGAATACCTTGTCCGACAGGTAAGAAGAAAGGAAACTGCCACATGCGCCCGCCAGGAAATACAACGAATTCCACCAACCCATCGTTGCCAGCTTAAAGTGAAAAACGTCCGACAAATAGAGCGGAATCCAAACCATCGCCCCCCAGAACGTTAGCTGCATTACGATGTCGACGACGCAAACCGCCAGGTAGCTGCGGTTCTTGAAGAAATCCCCGAATGAAATGCTGTCCTGGGCAAGAATTTTCTTCTGCGAGTCGAGGTAGTCGCCCTGTTTGAGCGTGCCCTTTGCGATTTCGTCGCTATAAGAGTATTCCAGTTCTTCGGGCGTAATCTTGCGGTATTGCTCGGGACGATCGAAGATGAAGAAAGTAATCGCAATCAGCGGGATGATGCCAAGCGCGGCGGTAACGAAAAAAACCAGGCGCCAGCTTCCCGTGTATGTCGCCAATTGCGTGGCAAAGACGCTTGCCCAGGCCGGCGTCAGAATCCACGACCAGGAAAGCAGTGCCTGCGCTCTGGCCCGTCCCTCTTTGTTGAACCAGCGCATCAGCACGCGTGCCGACGGCACATATTCGGTTCCCACCATGACTCCGAAAAGCGCCATTCGGAGCAGGTATTCCTGGCGGCTGTGCAGCACGCCCATCCACGCGGTCATTATCGACCAGGCAACGACCGAGAAGAGCAAAATGCGTTTCGCGCCGAAACGGTCCGTCAACCATCCCGATACGTATTGGGCAGGACCGTAGAACAGCATCATCAGGAACGCGCCCGTCCCAATGTCGACCGTGCTCAGGCCAATGTCTCGCGCAATCGCAGGATTTAGTACGTTCGTCTTTACCCGGTCCAGGTACTGGATGCTGTAGGCAAAGAACAGCACGAACGCAACAACCCAGCGGTAAGGGATACGCTTTGGCATCAATGGCTCCTGTCAACTTGTGGGAACCTGATATATACACCAATACCTGCCTGCGCCGGAAATGAAAAAGCCGCTCGGCCAGATTCGCGGAAGGTATGCCGCGCGAGGGAGCCGGGCCGCACGGGGGGCCAGGCAAACGCCGTCTTGGCGTTTGCTGGGGAGACATTCAGCCCGGCGAAGCTAGTACTGGGTACATCAACCTTGGAACTGCTCTCGAGAACCGGCAGCTTCTCAGGACGCTTCGGACTCGGGAATCATGACTCGGGCATCATGATTGGTTCGGCGCGGCGATCTCGACTGCGCGAACGATGTTCCCGTCGAATTGGGCTTCGATCCGCTGCCCCGGACGAACCACCAGGAAATCGTCGCCAGCCCAATCCCCATTGACCAGCCGGTGTAGAAGACGCAAATCGCCCGCCACCTTCTCGAACTCCCATCCTTTGCCCGTGGCCTCCCGCCGGGCCTGTTCCTCGAAACGGCCGTCGCATTCAAGACCGGTCTCGATGAAGGTCAGCGTCCGATACGCGCTCTGGAAGCGCGTCAACTCTTCGTACAGGTAACGGCCGTTGTCGTCGCCATACTTCGCAATCAGTTCCGCGAGATTAGTGCTGGTGCCGGAATGATAGGGCGCCAGTTGCAGAAGGTCCACTCCCCGCTCCAGCCAACCGGTGGAACGGTAGTAGCTGCCGGAGTGCTCCTGGAAGTACGCCTCATAGCGCTGCCGGCTCCCCATGAGCAGACCGATGCAATCGTGCATGCGTGGCGCCACGATCACCGTATGCCGCGCCTCGATTCCGTGCAGTCCGTTCCCGCAGAGCCCATAGCCAAGAACGATGGCGTCGTAGCCTCCCGCCGGCACGCGGTCCACGCATTCTTGCAGCTTCGCGGTCATCGCCTTCCCGCCCAGGTCGTGCAATCCCTTGGGCAGAAACTCCATATCGACGATTTCCGCGGCTCGCGCCACGGCGGAGCACATCTCCCGATAGAGAACCTCGCAGGCAATCAATTTCAGCCGCATGGATCGTCATTCCTCAGGATGCCACGGCCGCTGCCAATTGACGCGCCAGCGCCACCGCCGAGGTGGCGGTCTCGCTATAGCCGTCGGCTCCGATCGAGTTGGCGAACTCGCGAGTCACCGGCGCTCCACCCACCATCACCTTCACGCGATCGCGCAAACTGGCCTGCTTCAGCGCGTCGATCGTATTCTTCATCATGGGCATGGTGACCGTAAGCAGCGCCGAAAGCGCAACAATGCTGGCTTTGTGCGCATGCACCGCTTCAATGAACCGCTGCGGCGTCACATCCGTGCCCAGATCGATGACCTCGAAGCCCCCGCCCTCCAGCATCGAGCTGACCAGGTTCTTGCCGATGTCATGCAGATCGCCCTTCACGGTCCCGATGACCACGCGAGCCAGAGGTTGCGCGCCGCTGGCAGCCAGCAAGGGACGCAGCACCTCAAGCGAGCCTTTCATGGCGCGCGCCGCCAGCAGCAACTCAGGCACGTAATACTCCTCGCATTCAAAGCGCCGGCCGACCTCGCTCATGGCTGGAATCATGTAGTTTGTGATCAGCTCCATGGGCTGCACGCCCTCCGAAACCGCCTGCTGTGTCACCGCCAGAGCCGTCTTGTTGTCGCCGCTCAGAATTGCTTCGTACAGTTTTTTCAGTTCCGTCATTTCCGTTTTCCTCAGGCTTTCTGCCAATCAATTCCGGGACGTCCAAGCCCGCCGCCGGATACTTGCCCGCTTCGTCCCGGCATCAGCAAAGCGCGTTTATCTTGTCGCACAAGTACTTGATGCGGTCCAATTCGGCGTCTGCCGTCACCATGTCGCTCACTCCGAGCACCAGCCGTTTCGCGTGGCCATAACGCTCGATCAGGCCGTCGGCATAACGGCGGAACTCCTGCTCATCCGTACTGCTCACGCACAGCTGGGTCGACGGAATGCCGCCCCAAATTGTGATGCGGCCCGCAAATGCGGCGAGTGTCTCTTCCAGCGTCAAGCGGGTCATTGGGTAGGGACAAACCGAGTCGGCGATGTCGAAGCCGGCCTCCAGGTACAGCGGGATCAGCCTGCGATTTTCTCCATCGGTATGCGTGAGCAGATACTTGCCTCGCTGGTGCAGACGTTCGCCAAATCGCTTCAGATCGGGCAGGATGTGCTTCTTGAACACCGGCGGCGGCGTGATCGAATCGTCATAGTTGCCGCCCAGAAAGACTACTTCAGCCGGGGAATCGAGCGCCACCTGCAGGATCGTCTCGTAGAAAGGCTTCATCTGCTCAGCCAGCCGGTGAATCTTTTCCGGATAGTCGGCCATCGCAAAATAGAATTCCTCGGTGAACATCAACTCTTTCATGATGTGATGCATAGGCCCCGCTGTTCCCAGCAGAAAGGCCACCGGAACGCCCTGGTCGCCGACCTTGTCCCGCAATGCCTGGTAGCCGGCCGGGTTCGGCTTAACCTTGATGTGCTCGAAAATGTAGCCTACGGCCGCGAAGTGCTCGGGCTTGCGGATCGGCACCTCGGAAACCCATGGAATGGATGCGCCGGCGTCCAACATCTCTTCCGTAAACAGAAAGGCCGTTTGCACCGAGCCCACTGGAGTAACGTACTCGACGACAGTTTCAGTCCCGTTCTTTGATTCCCGCTTCGTGATCCGGCGTTCGACGCCTTCCAACTCGAAGTCATAGGGCAACGTCGGTATGTGCCAAAGTCCGAGCCCCCGATCGACTGTGCCGGACACATCCGAGGTGTAGTCGGGGTTCAGCGCGTAAAGGCCGGCGCCGAGGCGGCGCGCAATCTCTTCCAGCGTCAAGCCTCGCCATTCTTTGGGCAGGGTTCCTTTTCGCAGCGCGGCCCGGTACCAGAATTCAAGTCGCGGGATCCACGGTATCCGATCCGGAGTGTCGCCCCGAATGGCGGCCAGAGCCCTCTCGCGTTCCGTCATCTCGTTCTCCTTCTTGTCGCGTTTGCCATCATGGAACGAAGCTGCGCGGCGGTCAAGACCTGGTTTTCATTGCCGTTTCGCGTATCAGCAGCTTACGTGGGACGAGGAGAGTTCCGGTTCAACCCTTCGCCGCCAGCCGTTTCACCTCCGCCGCCATGGCGGCAATATGATTCGGGTTCGTCCCGCAGCAACCCCCGATGACGTTTGCCCCCGCGGCAATCAGTTCGGCAACGCGGGAAGCCATGTATTCGGGAGTCTCCTTGAACACCGTTTCGCCGTTTTCAACGACCGGCAGGCCGGCGTTGGCGTGGATCAGAATCGGCGCTTGCGGCACAGTAGCGCGCATCTGCCGGGTGATTTCGATCATGTTTGCGATCCCGTTGCCGCAGTTTGCGCCCACCATATCGGCTCCCGCGTCGAGCGCCGCCCGAACCGCCCTGTCCGGCTTGACGCCCATGGTCGTTCTGAAGCCCTTTACGCCCGGCTCGAAGGTGAACGTGCAGATGACCGGCAACTGCGTGTTCTCCTTGACGGCCCGGATGGCCTGCGTGGCTTCCTGCACCGACCACATCGTCTCGACACAGATCGCGTCGGCGCCACCCTCGGCCAAAGCGATCACTTGCTCTTTGAACGACTCGTAGAGTTGCGCCGCCGTCACATTTCCGCCTTCTTCTTCTACGATCTGCCCGGTGGGTCCGACCGATGCGGCCACGTATCCCTTGCCTGCAACCGCCTCTTTTGCCAGCCTTGCCGCGGCGCGATTGAAGATGGCGGCCTGATCAGCCAAGCCGTATTTCTTAAGCTTGAAGGAAGTGCCGCCGAACGAGTTCGTTTCGACGATATCGGAACCGGCAGCGGCGTAGGACTCCGCGATGTTGCGCACGATATCCGCGTGCGAAACGCACCAGGACTCCGGACACTCACCCGGAGCGAGCCCTCTGGAGTGCAGAAAAGTTCCCATCGCTCCGTCGGAAATCAAGATCTCGCCTTGGGCAACACGTTCAAAAAGTGTCTTCATGCAATCGCTCCTATGGTCTTGCCGCATCTGGAAATCCCATGCAGTCCACGAACGTATCCTGAAAGTACGCGTCGGCGGCGAGACTCACATGTTCAATCTTTGGCATGAGTCCGTTTTCGGAAAGCAACATCAACTTGGCGCCGCGTAGCGCCGTATTGCCGGCGGAAACAACGCGCTCGCGCGCCATCTCCAGCAAGCCAATCCTGGCGGCGCTCTCGACCCGAACGTAGTTTCCAAAGGCTCCCGCCAGGTACACGGCTCGCACATCTTGCATGCTTGCGCCCCAGTGGCCCAGCAGGATGCGAACTCCGGCGGCGATTGCTCCCTTTGCCAGTTGCAGCTCACGGATGTCGGCTTGCGACACGATCACGGACTCCATCACCGGAAACTCGCGCGCCCCATTCGCCAGCCGGCCGCTGGGCAGAATTGCGCCGCTCTCCAGTCCCGCCGCTACCGCATCCACCAGCCCGCTGCCGCAGATGCCGCGCGGCGCAACATCGCCAATGACGGCGCACTCCAGTTTGCCGTTGCGATTCGATACCTGAGCGATAGCACCCGTGGCGGCGCGCATTCCCATGCGGATCGAGCCGGCTTCAAAGGCCGGACCCGCTGCCGTAGAAGCGCACAGGATTCGATCCTGATTCCCGAGCGCAATCTCACCGTTGGTTCCGAGATCGATTAATGCCGTCAGCTCAGCGCCCGTACTCATGTTCACGGCAACGATACCGGCGAGCACGTCTGAGCCAACGAACCCGCCGATGCAGGAAATAAAACGAATTCGGCAACCCTGGGGCAGCTCCCAATTCAGTTCCCGGGGCGTGAACCGCTGCTCGCCCAATTCCGCGGATGCAAACGGCACGTGCGAGAGCGGCTCCAGGTCGATGCCGGCAAACAAGTGATGCATCACCGTGTTGCCCACCAGCACTGCTTCTCCGACTTCGCTCTCACGGCCCGCCGCAAGCTGCCTGACCATATCGCCGATAGCATCGCGAATCAGCGGCGTCAAATCCGGTTTCGTCAGAGCGAATCGCAACCGCGTCATGATGTCGGCTCCGAACGCGGTTTGCGGATTCAGTGCCGTACGAACACCAAGAAGATCGCCTGTCGTGAGATCGACCATCTGCGCCACGAGGGTGGTTGTCCCGACATCGATGGCAATTCCCAGGCCGCTGCGCCCCGAGCCGCGCAGCCGGGTGTGGTCGCTGAGGATGGGAACGGTCCACTGTTCCACGTGCAGTTTGAGCGCCGTCTCGGCACGGGCTTGGCACGCCAGCCGCCATCCGGCGGCAATCTCCTCGTCCGTAAGCGCCAGCTTGTCTTTGGGAGTTGCCGTCAGTGTCCCTTCGAGAATGCGTACGCGGCAGCAGCCGCACAGTTCGGAGCCTCCGCAAGGAAACTCCAGCCCGTGCGCGGCCAGAACGCTGCCGAGAGCCGCCCCCCGCCTGACTTCCAGGGACACCCCGAGCGGAACCAGTTCGACCCTCACCGTCTCGCTCACGCGTCTCCCCCGATGAATGCCGTCGTCACCTCTTATACCCCGCTTCGCTTTGACCTCACTGTTCGTGCGGCATGCGGAGAGTCCACGAGCCGGTCGTACCTTATCGCTCGCCGAAGCTCACTATAACTTCTCCGAGAACACCGAAGCCTGCCCGCACCGTATCGCCGGGGGCGACTGGCATCGGTTTCAGACAGGTTCCAGTGGTGACCACCTGCCCGGCCTTCAGGCAGATACCAAGCTGCGAAAGCTCGTTGACCAGCCACGTCAAGGCTATTCGCGGATCTCCGAGCACGTTGGCGCCTTTGCCTTCGCATTCGAGTTTGCCCTTAACCGAACCGCTGACCCGGAGCGCGGCCAGGTCCATCGTGCGCCAATTGGCAACCACCTCCGGACCCAGCACGAATTCGTGACCGCAGGCATTGTCGGCAATCAGTTGCGGCGCACCGGCACTCGCAACAACCTCAAAGCGCGAGTCCGGCATTTCGAGGGCCGTGTGCAGCGACTCGACAGCGCTCAGCACTTCGTCGACCTCGTAGACAGTCTGCCGTGGCGTTAGGTCGCTGGCCATGCGAAACGCAAATTCAGGCTCGGCAAGCCGCATATGATTATTCGTCAACGACAGCTTTGCCCCGTTTTCGTATACGCGCTCAGCCAGCAATCGTCCGGCCAGAGGTCCATCCACCCCTATGTGCCGCTGCCCATCGACACTTGTCGCCGCGATCTTCCAGCCAAACAGAGGACGAGCGCTGTGTCTCTCCAGGAAAGCTTGTATTGCGTAACCCTCCGCGCGGGTGCTGGGCCGCAGCCGCTCCGGGAGTGTTGCCAGACACGAGCCCTCCGTCCAATGCTTAGCCAGCAGATCGGAGGCCAGCCTTGCCTGCTCCTCACTCAACGCCATCGTCGCCTCCCAAGGCACGGTGCTTGTGGAGATCGCCGCATGCCGAATCTCCTCGAAGTTTGCGCAACAGGATATCAGCGGTCGAAGCCGCCCTTTGAAATCGGCTACTGTGCAGTGCTGCTGTAATCGTACTCCAACACCCTGCGGCAGCCGAACCGTATATTCAGCAAATCCTTTCCCGAGTTCATGACGAGGCTTTCGGCAAACACGCGGCACCAGCACTGCATCTCAGAAGATACTTTCACGGAGAAGACAAGGCGTATGTCGACAGGCAATTCGCTCGGTAGCATCTCCACTCAATCCGGTTTCGCTCTCTTCGGCCGGCATGTGCGATTGAGCCTTCGGGCGCTGATTGCCTCCGTATTCTGCTTGGCCGGCGCAGTTGCCTTGCAGCCCGACGCATTGGCTGAATTGGCCGATAAAACCGGGTTGAGCGCGTACGAAGCGGCCTTGAAAGAGACCGGCGTTGCACGACAAATCCCCGCCTTGGAACACTTCCTCAACATTGCCGGAAACGGTCCCCTGACGACCTCCGCAATTGAGTTCCTGGTGTGGGATTACCTGCAAACCGGAGCTCCCGTGCAGGCAGCGCGCCCCGCCAAGGCGCTGCTGGCCATTGATTCGGGAAATGCAATCGCGTTGGCGGCACTGGTTGACCCCAGAGTGGGAGGCTCGCCCGGCGATGCCAGGGAACGATTCAGGATGGCGACGCGCGGCTTGGCCGAGTTTGGGCATCTGCAAAAGCCGGTCGGCATGACGAGGGAAGAATTCTTCCGGCTTCAGTTGCAAACCTTGAGCACGCTTGAGGGCGAAGCAGGCTTCGGCTATCTCGGCCAGAAAGATTATGCCGCCGCACAACAATACTTGCAGCAGGCAGTAGCGACGGTACCGAACAACGGGCGCTACGTGTATGGGCTTGCCATTGCGATGCTCAAACAGAAGCCGCCTCAGAACCAGGGCTACTGGTATTTGGCGCGGGCCGTCAATCTCTCGCGCGGAACGCCACAGGGCGCACAGATCGCGGAATTCGCAAGAAAGCAATACGTGGACGCGGGCGGCAGCAATAGCAATTGGGACCGGTTTCTGATTGCGGCAATGGCTCCAACTTCCGCGACCAAGCCTAATATCGCGCGATCAACTGCGCCACTGAGTTCGCGCCCCGATCAAGCGCGGCGAGCGGCAGCTCCGAGACCGCCCGATTCCCATGCGGCCCCGGTTGCCAAGCCGTCTGGTCAAGTGCAAAGCGCCTCCATTGCGGTTGCCACGCCATCGGCGAGCAAAGCTAGAACGGGGCCGACTGCCGTTCCTGTGCTTCCGCCGAGCCAGGAACCGGCGCAAAACACAGCCAAGGCGGGGCTGCAATTTCCGCCGGTTCATAAGCGCGCTTTTGTTCCTCGCGATGGCCCGCTTTCGCTCGGAATCGTGATTCAGAAAGCACGCTTGACGCACGACGACCGCGACGCGATCCTCTTTGCTCTAAGCGATCTGGTCAGGCACCTTCGGCAGGACGATGAGGTCTTCGTCATGGGATTCAGCAATGAGCTGGAGTTCGAGCAGGACTTGACGCGAAACGAAAAGCTGCTGGAAGAGGCGATCGCGGGCATCAGGCCGCAATCAGGCGCGGCATTGCTGGATGCAGTTGCCTTCGCCGCCGGGCACCTGGACCGCATCGCCAAGAACAGGAGCCGGGTACTGCTGGTGATCTCCGACGGACGCGATGCTGCCGCCCATGTCGGTTCTTCCGAGATCAATGCCGTGTTGGGGAGAGTGCGAGTTGACTGTATCGGACTTGACGTGGACGATGTCGCCGGCATGAATCTGCTGCAGTCGCTGGCATCGTACTCAGGCGGTCAGACTTCGTTTGCCGCCGGCCCAAGGCAGTTCAGGGCTGCCACCTGGGAGTTCGCCAAGAGCATGGGGATCGAGTTCCCGTATTAGAGCAGTCAGCTCGGCATCATCGGAACTTGGCACAAGGTTAGCGCCAAACATCTTGCGTCTTATCTGAACGAGATGTGCTTCCGCTTTAATCGCCGCAAGAGTCATACTCTATTCCTTGATACACTGCGCCACATGGTTACTGCTGATCCTTTGACTTTTGCGAAGCTGACTGCTTAATTAGGCTTGGGGGTTGGAGTAATTTCTTCTCCAGTATCCTTCCCGTTGGTTGGTTTTGCAGTAAGTGTTTCCTGGGCCTGAGGGGTTGCGACCTTGGCGAGTCCTTCAACATACTTATTTACCTCCTTGTCTGCCATCTTAACCGACCGAATTGCTCGTGCAGTAGTATGTTTATAGATTTTGTCTAATCCCGCGATAACATCTTCTCGTATGATCGAATACGAACCTGGGGCTGGACCCAATGTGAACATATCAGTGCCAGCCCCTACGCCTGGAGCCACTTCTGCTCTTTTCTTTGCTGCATAAGTCAGCAATAGAGTCTCGGGAATAGGGCGGAGGCGGTTATGCCCGGCAAACATGAACTGCGAATTTGCATGCCAGTACCCGGCACCAATGGCAGCAAATCCAATTGCATCTCGGCACGCTACTTCATTGTTGTTCGCTACATAGATGTGTGCCCCGAGATCATCAATTCCAGCAACTATTGCCTCTATCGGCGGCATCTCAAAGTTGACGATTTCTTTTGTAAGTTGTTCGACAATACTGCTCGCCATTTCGTTTTGCCGTTTGATAAAGGTGTCTAAATTTAACCCTAATGGGGCCAAAACCCGTGCCTCTGCCTTGCTGGATTTTATCTCCTGATAGATATGGTGGTATCTATTGGCAAGATCGCCTATGGGAACCCACACCGAACGATTTTCCGTAATGCGTTGAGTGACAAACGGAAACAATTTCTGAAGAATTTCTATCTGCAACGAAGCTTCGCCTGCAATCATCACGACCGTAGAATTTGATAGCGAATACAGCTTAGGCGTCACTGGTTCAAACTCCACATCGCCTGCTGTTAACATCCGATCCGAAGCTCCAAACAGAGAGTTTCCGCCGCACATTGCAGCAACGCATACAGTCACAGTAATTCTCCTCCGCTTCCGCGGCCGTGCGGAGAATTGACAAGGGGGATAAAATCGGCCTAGAAGGTGGATACATTATTCCACCCCCCGGTGCTTTTGTGAAAAGTATAATCTTACTGAAAAGTTAACACTATTTGGAGAGTGGGCATGGGATTAGACCCTTTGGCGATCCTAACGGAGCTGTTGGCAGGCGATTCAAAAACCGGCTTTGACGACGGGCTCGGAGAAGCCATGTTCGACGGGCCAACGGTGGCTGTTGCGGCAGCCGATGATGCATGGTTTGCTCGATTCAAAGAGGTCATCGGCCCATTCTATTGGAGTCCGCAGGAAGCATTGTCATTGGTCGCTCCGCAGGCAACCGCCCGCAGCGTCGTTTGCTGGAGTTTGCCGGTCAGCTCCCCCGCTCGCTCGACCAACCGACGCGAGACGCATGTCCCTTCCCGCGCCTGGGCTTATGTTCGTACCTTCGGAGAGGAGCTTAACAGCCGGATGAGGCACGGCATGGAATTGCATCTCAGATCTCTGGGCTTTGCCGCGGTTGCGCCCGCCGCGGTGTCTCAGAATACCGTGGCGGAACGGCCGCAAGTCGGGATCAGCAGTTGTTGGTCGGAGCGGCACACGGCATTCGTCGCGGGGCTGGGAACATTCGGCCTTTCCGGTGGACTCATCACACGACATGGCATCGCGCACCGCCTGGGAAGCGTGGTGACTGACGCTGAGCTGCCTCCGACTCCGCGCCCTTACGGCGACGATCCGTTTGCCTGGTGTTTGCGGATTGCCCAAGGCACATGCGGAGTCTGTATTAGCCGTTGCCCGGTCGACTCGATTGGCGAGAATGTGGCAGCCCGCGATAAGCTAGCGTGCAAACGCCATTACGCCGGCACAATCAAGGCTCAGTGTGCTGACGTGTTTGGCTGGGAGGGAACTTACGGCTGTGGACTTTGCCAGACCGGCGTTCCTTGTGAAGATTGTAACCCGTTGGAGAGTGGGCAAACGGGATGAGAGCAGAGGCTCTAGTAGACTGCTGAAAAACGCATCATATCAAACTTGTTTTTCAGCAGCCTGTTAGTGAAGCGGGGTGCCCATGGGCATCCCGGCCAATAACATCCCCAAAGCTATGACAATCGCGCCGATTATAGTCAGAATCATTCCGACTTTAAACAGGTCCTTAAACGTATAGTATCCCGCCGCATAGCTTAATACGAAACAGAGGCTCTCCGTGACCAGGATAAAGTGAGTCGAAGAGGCCAATCCCGCAGTCATGGCCATCGCCTGTATCGGAAATCCGCTTTGTTGCGCATAGGCGATAACGAGCGGGACATTGACGGCAGCCGCGGCCGTAAAGCTGGAAAAACCGAGCGAGTCGATCGCCACCAGCATAGTAACCGCAAATGGCTGCATTACCATCGGTAGTTTCGCCAAAGGCATCATGGTGTGCTGGGCAATCCAGCTCGCCAAGCCGCTGTCAAAAGTGGCTACGCCCATAGCAAAACCGCCAATCATCAGCATCAAAGAACCCCACTCGAGATTGGCTTCTATCTCACGCCATCCCTTGACGCCGCTGATTCCGGGAATGGTGAGCAAGCCGACAATAAGCAACGCCACCACCGCAATCGGTATCTTGGTGAACTCGCCGGTCATCCACAGAATCACCGCGAGTAGAAACACTACTAAAGTAACTTTTTCCTGAACCGACCATGGCCCCAGGGACTCAAGCTCTTTTTTAATGATCTCCCTGCCGAACGGCAACTCTTTCATCTCAGGCGGATACATCTTCTTAATCATCCAAAGAGCGATCACGCCAAGGACGACCCCGATAGGAATGGATATCTTCATCCACTCAAGGTACGTCATGGTCAAATGGGCGTTCTTCTCCATGAAACTGATGGTAATGATGTTCGACGGTGTACCGGACGGCGTGCACAGGCCGCCGATGACTGCACCAAACGTAATGACAAACATCATGCAGATGCCGAAGTTGCTTTTTCCCGGCTTCGCTCCCGCGGATTTCGCCACACTCAGCCCGATCGGATACATCAGGGCAACAACCGCCACGTCGGTGATGAAGTGGCAAAATGATACCCAAAAGAAAATGTTGAGAATGCGGTTTATGTTCGTTCCCGATACGTTGAGAATCTGGTAGGTAAGACGTTTCCCCAAGCCGGACTGCGTAAAGGCAACCGATAGAGCCAAGCACCCTACCATAAATGGTACGAAAGGATCGCCGAAGCTTGCCGAAGCCACTCTATTGAAAGGAACCGCGCGGATGATATCCAGCAGAGGCAACACCATTAAGCCTGAAACAGGAATAGGCAATGCTTCCGTGACCCACCAGAAGATTGTGGTAGCCATTACCCCGAACGTTCTGATCGCGGCCAGCTTCAGGCCCCACACCGGCGGCATGAAATACGCCGCGATCAATATGGCTATTCCTATCAGGAAACAAATCCGCTTATTCCTGGTTGGACTCGATTTGCTTGCCGGTGCAGCAGCGGTGCTGGTGGACATGGTTGCCTCGTTAACTCCGCTTGACAGATACTGGAACCAACAACTATTCCTCGAAAATCGCAGCCGCACGACACCAGCCCGCGGTGCAACCCTCGAACTTCACCGGCAGCGCCGTGACTAGAAATCCATGCGGCTTCGGCAGATTCTCCAGATTGGCCAGTTTTTCAATCTGTATGTATTCGCGCTTCCGCCCGTGCATGTGACTAGCCCAGAGTTCTCTCTTGTCGCCGGTTTTTTTGTACGACTCAACCATGGCGTTCACCGGCCTGTCCAGCGTCCAGGCGTCGATACCGATGCAGCGTATGCCCTGATCCAACAACCAGTCCAGACCCGATATGCCTAATCCGGACTGCTTGGCGAGATAGGTCTCGGTATCTGTGCCCCAGTACTTGTCGCACCCGGTATGCAGCAGAACAATGTCTCCCGGCTTCAGCTTGTAATTGATTTTCGCCAAGGCAGCCTTCAAGTCCCCGATGGTAATTTCAGCGCCAGGAGGCAAATGCCGCATGTCAAGCACGACACCGTCACCGAAACACCACTGCAACGGAATCTGGTCAATCGTTTTGGCCGGCTTTCCTTCACACAGCGGCCCATAGTGGAAGGGTGCATCCACATGCGTGCCCGAGTGAGCGCTGCCGGAAACGACGTCGGTTGCCAGGGCAAGCGACTCTGGAAAATCCGATGCCTCGATGCCTGCCAGTTTTCCTAAACGCTTGGCGCCAGTGGCGTGATCGGAATGCTCAATCTTAGGAGGGTACGGCTCAGTGGCTCCGTTTTGATGCGAAACGCTTAGATCAATGAACTTGTACATTAGTCCTGCCTCCCTTGTCTTCAGTCGATAAATTTGAAGCTGTGCCTCTTGAAATGCCTATCCAGGAAACTGACTCTTTCTGGATTCGGCAGAAGCTACGCCGCAGACTTCCCCGACGATCGATTTAAACTCCTCGTCCGTTACCAGTCCTTTTTTGGATGTTCCAAGTTCCTTAATCTTTTGCAAAACCACCTCGAATTTTTCCCTGTCCTCTGGATAGTCGAGCCCTAATTCCTTTAGCTTCGTGGTCACGGAAGCATACCCGCTCTTCTTACCCAGAACTGCTTTAGGCTGCTGCCCAACAAAGATCGGGTTCAATGAAAACATTGCCAACGGCTGCTGATAAACCATGTCAATACCGATTCCGGACTCCCTGGTAAAGTTCCCTGATCCTACAATCGGCTTATTCGGAGCCATGGCAAAACCGGTCAGTTGCTGGGTTACGGCGGATAGGTTGGCCAGCTTATCGAACTTGAATCCCCAGTCGTAACCGTAGAGAGTCTTCAGTGCCACTGCGACCTCTTCCAGAGCGGCGTTGCCGGTCCTTTCGCCAAGCCCGTTAATGCAGGTGTGCACGACCGTTGCGCCGGCTTCCACTGCCGCCATCTCGTTTGCCACGGCCATCCCGACATCATTGTGAGTATGAATCTCGACGGGTAGCTTGGTCACCTCTTGGACCAACCGCACGAGATACTTGATCGCGGCCGGAATCGCGCAGCCAGTCGTATCGATAACGCCAACCGAGTCCGGCGGCGCTTCCTGCATGAGGCGGGCAAGCAGTCGCTTGAAGTCCGCTACTACGGCGCGGGTCGTGTCATAAGGAAAGTAAACCGTATGTAAGCCGAGTTCTTTGGACCGCCGGATAGCGCGCTGGCTTTGCGCAAAGACCTGGTCGATGGTCCATTTGAACTGGTACTCCAGTTTGGGCTGACCAACTGGCACTTCGATGATCACGCCAGTCGCGCCGCAGCTATGGGCGACTTCGATATCCTTCTCCATCGCGCGAACAAAAGCATAGACTTTGGCTTTCTTCACCCGCTTGGCGATGACCTTGATGGCTTCCGCGTCTTCGGCTGAAACGGCGGGCATTCCGGCTTCAATCCTGTGAACACCAATGTCGTCCAGCATTTCGGCAATCCTGATCTTGTCGTCTTTCCGCAATACGATTCCGGGAGTTTGCTCGCCGTCCCTCAGCGTGGCATCGTGAATCTCGACCTCGCGGGGCAAAACAAACTGGCTCCGAACCTCGGGAAGAAAATTAACACTGCTCGTCCACCACAATTCCGACTTCCATTTTTCATTCGCCGGCATTTAACATCTCCCTTTTCCAGAAACAGTTAGCCACTTTTACCACAAACTCCGACAAGCATTCAGGTTTTTTTTGATCGTCAGCCATCTCCCACTCAACACTCTGGATTCCTGCTGCCACGGCTGGAGTTGAGAGCATGCAAAAGCAGCTTTGGAGAAACGCGAAAACGGCTTGGACTCGAACGGAACGGCACGGATTCGTGGTTGGATGGTGACGAGACTCGAAGCTGCAAAAGGCAGCGCTGGAGACAAAACCATGCGCTGCCTTTGTTCCGCTCTCATCCGATTCAGACACGGCGGGCCAACCCGAGTAGCCGGCGATTGGCCGCCAATACCTCAGTGAAGCCCCGCTCGACGACTGCTTTGAGGCGGGTGATAACTATCTTTTCCTTACTTAACAGCTTGAATCTGACTAATGAGCTCCTTGTACTCCGGATACTTGGCGTACACCGGCAGCACGGCCTTCTGGAATGGAGCCTTATCGGGTTTAATGATAACCGTGCCATGAGCAATAAGTTCGCTCATGGATTTCTGATCGAACGCGTTCCACAATTTCCTTTGCTCGGCCACCGAATCTTGAGCAGCCTGCGCTATGAGCTTCTGGTCGGCTGGCGATAAGCCATCCCAGACCTTCTTGCTCATCAATAGGACTTCAGGCAGCCTGGAGTGTTCATCGAGAGAGTAATACTTGGCAACCTCATAGTGTTTACTGGTCCAAAGGCTGGGTGCATTGTTCTCAGCACCATCAATAATGCCCGTCTGCAGTCCGCTGTAAATCTCACCGTAGTTCATCGGCGTGGCCGAAGCACCCAAGGTATTGACCAGCTCAACAAATATCTTGCTCTGCTGAACCCTGATCTTCATGCCCTTAATGTCTGCCAGGGCCTTGATTGGCTTGCCTCTGGTATAGAAGCTGCGCGTGCCGTTATCATAGTATGCGAGTCCCACCAGATTGCTGGTTTCCATGCCTTTCAGCAACCCTTTGCCGACCGGTCCTTCCAACACTTTCCATAGATGGTCCTCGTCACGAAACAGATACGGCATTGAGTACACGCCCATAGCGGGAGAAAAGCTTACCAGGGGTGCCGCATTGATGCGATTGAAAGCAATTGTGCCGGCCTGAGTCATTTCGATGGTTTCTTTTTCCTGACCCAACTGGGCCCCGCCGTACACCTGCACCTTGATGCGGCCGTTTGTACGCTCATCCAACAGTTTAGCCATATACTTCATGCCCATGGTTGTTGGATAGTCTTCGGGCTGAATGTCGGCAGCCTTAAGAATGATTTGACTCGGCGCAGCGGGAGCCTTGGGGCCGGAGTCGCAGCCGGTCGCCAGCAGCGTAACGAGGAAAACTGCCAGAATTCCCAGGATAATCCACTTATTCGTTCGCATAACACATCTCCTTATCTCTCAATTTTTGATGGCTGCCAAAGAACCCGTGCACCGATGAATCCATCGTCGGCCAGGGCGGGCATCATGGCATAAAGATCTTGGGCAGCGTCATGGTTAGAGCTGGGACATAAGTAACCAGCAAGAGGACTAGAATAAGAACCGGAATAAACACCAGAATCGCCTTGACGGTGCTTTCCAGCGAGCACTTTGCTATCGCGCAGCCTACGAACAGAGCTGTTCCGACAGGAGGATGGATCAGGCCAATTGCCAGATTTAACAGCAGCATGATGCCGAACTGAACGGGATGCATGCCGATGCTCTGTGCTATCGGCAGGAAAATTGGAGTTAAGATCAGGATAGAAGCCGCCATATCCATGAAGAAACCGATGATCAGGATAAAAAGATTGACAATGAGCAGCACAAGAAACGGTTCGCGGGTCACGGATGCGATACCGGCGGCAACTGTTTGAGGAATGCGCTGGTAGGCCATGATCCAGCCGAACGCGGAAGAAGTAGCGATCAGGAAGAACACCATGCCGCATGTCAGGGCAACTTTCCTGATGATCTCCGGCAGGTGCGAAAATTTCAGCTCGCGGTAATACAGCGTGGTGAGAATGAGGGCGTAGAGACAAGCGATCGCTCCGGATTCGGTGGCGGTAAAGACACCGGAGACGATCCCGCCGACGATAATGACCGCCGCCATCAGACTGAGGACCCCGCCCTTGAGCGCTTGCCAGCTTTTTTTCCAGCCTTTAGCCGGTTCTTTTTGATAACCACGCACCAGGGATAAAATAAAGCTCATTGCCATCAGGCCCAGCCCGATCATTAACCCGGGAATATATCCAGCCAAGAATAGCGCGCCGATAGACACCGTACCGCCGGCAGCTACCGCGTAAATAATAGCGTTGTGACTGGGAGGAAGAATGATGCCAGTAGTAGACGCGCAGACCGTTACCGACACGGCGAAGTCTTTCTCATAGCCTTTGCTCTCCATCATCGGAATGAGCACAGGGCCAATTGACGCCACGTCGGCCACGGATGAGCCGGTGGTACCGCCGAAAAACATGCTACCCACAATATTGACCATGGCCAGTCCGCCACGCATGCGACCTACCAGGATATCGGCAAAATCGACAATGCGTTTGGCAATGCCGCCTTCGGCCATGATATGTCCGGCCAATACGAAGAAGGGGATGGTCATCAAGGGAAAGGAATAAAGCGAAGCCACCATCCGCTGGCCGAGCGGAAACAGCGGAATATCGGAATATAGACAAGTAATCAAGGAAGCAATGCCTAAACTGAATGCTATAGGCACTCTTATGATCATCAGCGCAATGAACGAGCCTAATAATACCCATGCCCCTGACCCCATCTTATTTGGCTCCTTCCTTGCTGAAGAACATGTTGTACAACTTCTCGAGCACGTAAATGATGATCAGGGTCGCACTCACCGGTAATGAAAGGTAAACATAGCCAATACGAAGGTCCATCGCCGCCGATGTTTGGGACATGGTCAGCCGGACCAACACAATCCCCTGCCATAACAGGACACTCACGTACACGAGAACCATCGCATACTTGAGTATTTCCAGCACCGATTGCACGCTTTTCGGCAGTTTATCGGCAAAGTAATGTAGTGACATATGCGTGCCGCGCCGTACTCCGGCAGCTATGCCAAGCATGCCGAACCAAATCATGAGGTATACCGAAAGCTCTTCCGACCAAGGCGGCGTGTAGTGAAGTACATAACGTTCAAAGACCTGATAGCTGACGAGAGAGACCATGGAGATCGTTAGGACAACCATCACTATTTCAGTCACTCTGGCAAGGTGACCGATTACGCCGGAGAACGATTGATTTTCATTTCGATTGGTCGATGTCACCATGCCCCCATGTTCCGGGTGAAGACAAGCTATCAGTTCTCGCGCTACAAACCTCTATTGGCAACGAGCGATGAAGAACGGATTGCTCCTCGCCCTCGAATCCGCGAACCTGCGCCTATGCGCCGTCTCACGATCCGGTACGCGCAAAGCTGTGAATCTGTGCTGCTTTGGGCGGGGTTATCGTACAACACTGTTCAGAGATTTTCACGCGGTAATTGGCAGATTTTAGCGCGGCAATTACGGGAGGCATAACCTCCTCCCCTCAAAGTTGAGTTTATGCGCAATAGGTGGATAGCTATTCATGAGTGCCCCCGGCCAGGAGGCCGCTTTACGCCGCTTCCACCCCAACACGCTCAACTACGGCGCGTGCCGGGGACCCCGGCTTGGGAGCCATTTTCTCCTGGGGTTAAGAACAAGGAATGGTACAGGAGGCGCAGTTCGTCACCGAGGCTGGCGATTGGACCGGCAGCGCTTTCCGCTTATCCAGGAAGCTGGTGCCCAGTTACGGGTCCCCCACACCAGGAACCGTAGCCGCGGCTCCGGCAAAGACCGGGAATGTGCCGCACGTTCAGTGCGACGATTAAATCATGACGCGGTCGTCAGGAAGAAAGGTTCCGCCGGTCGACCGGTTTCAATTCGCCCCGCACACTGCTATGATAAGTAGTGGTTGGCTTATTTCGCATTTGCGATCATGAATTCTGGATTCCTCCGGCATTGGCCGAGTCCCGAACTTTTACGCCGGAAGCGTCTCCGCATGGTCGTCACCAGGCGAATCACGAATCAGCTTCTCCTCCACCCATTATCTTTCCCTTCCCGACGGTCTTTGCACTCAACGATTCGAGGTTTCCATGCATAGCGATTCATTAATAAAGGTTTGGATTAATCCCTGGAAATACTGGGCAGCTACTGCACAGATGAGCGAAGCGGAAGCAGGCTCGCTGATGAATGAGGTATTGCAGTGCATCGAAAGCGGAAACAAAAAAGGGTTGGAGCACTATGACTTTGTGACGCTCGATAATCCTGTGGACGCTTGGCGCAATCGCCGCTCCAAGAAAAATCTCGGGCGGTATATCGCATGATCCTGCCGTGCAACCAGATGCAGCGTAGAAATGCGGCGCGGTATTTCCTAAGCTGGCCGCGTTATTCTGCTGTGGGATTTCCGTTCCATGGAATTCTCCGTTCTCGCCGCTCCCGCCTCAATGTGCAAAAGTAAGCTTTTCTGCACACCTCTTGTGGCGACTATGTCGTTTTTAGTCCGATCTTAATCAGCCATTCACCATATTGTCACAACCGCTTGATATCAGTGAGCCAGCACTCCTGAGTTTCTGGGCAGCGGCAACTTTCAAGTGCAAGCCCTAGCCGTAACCACACCAGCTTGGACAATCTCGCTCCCGGCAAGGAGGAGGATTCGGCAATGGCCCGGCTTGCGTATGTGGTTTCTTCCTTCGCCGCGACAGGATTCCGGGAAAGCTCCACACATCCTTAATCATACGGAGAGAGAGACAGCCATGCCGCAGAACGACGAAAACGAACGGCCGAAGTCAACCGGCGTTAATAGAAGACAATTCATCACTCGCACGGCGGCTGGCGCCGCCGGCGCCGTCGCGCTAACATCTGTTTTGGATGCGTGCGGCGGATCTTCCTCCACCGCATCCTCGACCACCGATGCACAAAGCCTGACTTCCACGGCGTGGAAGTTCGGGGTGATGTCCGACACGCAGTGGACCAACGCGCCAGGCACTGTGTGGACGACCCTGGCAGGCGTGGATAATAGCGACCCTGATACGTCCGCTGTCAGCATCGCGACTCAGATCCAGGAGCAATTCATCAATGCCGGCGTAAAGTTCGTCGTGCATGTCGGCGATCTTGCCGACAACACATCTTCCTCGGTAGCGAATACAGGCGAGGATACGCGCGCCCTTTATGCCCAACCGCTGTACAATGCCGGCATCGGCTTCTTCCCGCTGCGCGGCAACCACGACGACAATTATGCCGGCCTAGGCGCGGAGTTCCAGAGAATCTTCCCGCAGACGCAGAATGGCGCCCACAACAGTACGCCATCCGATATTCTGACAACCTTCGCTACCACCGATCCGCAAGTCTCGTCCTCCTCGAACAGTCAAGCCATCGTGGCCAAGACTGGCTCCGCGTTTACGGTGGGTTCCAACTTCAGCAGCCCCGATCCCTGGGGCAACAGCAGCCTCAAAGGCCTGACGTATTCGTTTGACTACAACAACGCCCGCTTCATTCTGCTCGACCAGTTCACACCGGTCAACCCGACTACCCCGTTCGACGCCTCCTATGGGGGTGGCAGCCCTACCACCATCAACTTGCAGCAGTCATGGATTAATTCGCAGCTGTCGGGGCGGGCGTCGGGCAGCCATGCCTTCGTATTCAGTCACAAGGGGTTGATCACCTGCCAACACGCCGACGGCTTGTTCGGAAACGACCCCAGCCAAAACCTACCCTACCAGAATGCTTTCATCGACAGCTTGGCCCAGTATAACGTTGGGTATTATATGAACGGCCACGACCACATGTACGATCGCGCGCTGATCCAAAGTCCCGATGCCAAGGCGAAAGTGATGACGCTTCTCACGGCTTCGGACAGCTCGAAGTTCTATGTGCCGGCGGGCTCGGGCACCAACTGCAGCGGCAATACCGTAAACGGCTCAAAAGCCTCGACTCCGGTGCCATTCGGCTCGACTAATGACATCTACTACAACGGCCTTGTCGCGCTTCCATCACGCAGGACTCCCATCACGCAGGAACTCAACACGGTTGGCTATTACATTTTTACCGTAAATGGGGCAAACGTCACCGTGGACTACTATTCCGCAGATGTCAGCGCATATACCTCCAGCGCAAGCGAAATGATTGTTTCCACTGCGACGGGTCTCAACTTCGTCAAGCGGGAGAGCTTCGGCTACAGCCTCATCGGTAAGCAGTTCGAGTTGAGCCCGGCTGCTTCGTACGCCAGCGGTGCGGTTCAACTCACCTACCCGCTGCCGGCGACCGCGACTCCGGTTCAGATTCAGGACAGCTCCTCTTCTGGAAATACCACGGCCGCGATCCTGTCCGGCACGAATAACAGCAACCTCATGGACGCCTCCAAGCAGCCGTGTTCGAAGGTGGTCACCACCGGTTGGATGAGCAAGTCTGGAAACGCCTTAAGCGATATCCTGGCGCTCTCGGGTATCAATCCTTACGTAAACGGCGGTCCTCAGCCCGACGTCTATACCCTCTCGCTAAAGGTCACGACGCCGGTAGTGTCCGCAGGGGTAATCCTTTGCTCACTGGATTCCACCGGCAACTGGAGTAACGCAGTCAACCAGAACTCCGGCGGCACGAAAAACTTCGTAAACGGGCCTTGGAAATCCAGTTACGGGTTGGGCACGTACGGCGTCGATCCGACAACGAACTCCGCCTGGGCAGTTCTGAACTACGACGGAGCGTTCGCCGTCGCACCCGGCGCTTGAGAGAGACGATTGAGAGACACAGACGGAAGCCGGTACACGGCTCGCCGGAAGTCGAAGTGAGCCGCGGCAAGGCCGACAGGAGCTCGCGAATTATGCGAGCTCCTTTTTCAAAGGATGGATTCATGATTGGGAAACTCGGATTACCTGAATTGGCAGTGATCTTCGGCATAGCTCTGCTGATCTTCGGCCCCAGTAAGATCGGAGAACTCGGAAAAAGCCTCGGCGAGGGCATTCGCGGCTTTAAGTCTGCTCTGACCGACAACGATCCAGCGGTAAAGAAACCGTAGATCACCGGCATTCCGCCAGCCAGCCAATTCGCCACGATGTAAATCTGTGACACTGCACGCCGACTCTCGCAACAGGCCCCGCCATAATGACGGGGCTTCCCGCCATCTTTCAGCCACCGCAAACTGACTTCGTGCATCGAAGTGCCTAACACGATTCACCAGGAGCAGCGTATGGTCTCGAATGAACTGCGCCGGGCGCGGGCCTCTGAGGTTGTACCGGAATTTGATCTGATTTCGGCGATTGCTCTCAAGGCCGAAGCCTTGTTAGGTTATTCCGCGTTGAGGAAGAGGTTGGGCATCCATCCAGCTTCACTAACGCGGACCCTTGAAGAACTCGGAATCGATCCCTTCCTCGAAGAAGACGTGAAGAAATATAAAGCCGGGAAAGCGCGCGATCTGGAAGCCAAGGTGTGGGCAGATTTCCAACGGCGAGCGGGCCTGGATCCCGCTGGCGCGGTGGAGGCACTGGTCACCAGCTTCGTTCGTGTAACTTGGCGTTGCACCAAGCTCGCTAAGTATGGAGGCGAGGTACCGGAGTTTGCACTGTCCCGGGCAGTCGAAATCAAAGAGCGCCTCCCGAAAGCCCGGTTTTACGTTGAGGAGCTCACGGTCGACAAGCGATACGATCCATTTCTCATCGTGGCATGCGGCAGAGAACGCTTCTACATTGATGTCTGGGACGAGCCGGAGTTCGAGACTCAGCACGGCTGAGCGCATGCGGAGCCGGGCGCTTAGCCGGGTGTGGAAGACGCGCCAAGGACAGGTCCGCCGCGCGCGCCGTGGTCGCGAGCGGGGGTCTCCGTTTCTTCCGAAATTGGTTTATGAAACCAACTCTCGCTACTTACCTGAAGAGGATAGGGCTTGGTTCGGTTCCGCTTTGTGATAATTGAAGTAGGTATCATCCTCTTGTTGATTGTGATTGAACATCAAGAGGACCTTGGCGCTTGCCTTCATCGCAAAATGCTTGGGCAGCCAGACGTTTTCGGCCACAGGCACGTTTTCCAATTCAAACCGCGTGCCCGGCTCGACGCGGGCGATGAAACCGGCAATCGACACGGGATGAACCACGATCGCTTCGACCTTCACCCACTGGTAGGTCTTCGTGTCAATCCAGAGCTGGCCTTCCATGCCGGTCAGCACTTTTGCCTGCGAATTCGGAGGCTGATAATCGGCGCGGGGCCTCGCCTGCAATAAATAGACTTCGTGGGGACCCAGCTTCTGTGTCCCTTGCAGCCTGAAGTCGAATGCCTCGGTGAGTTGTTCCATTAGCAAGTGATCTCGCTTGCGATCTCTCTCGTACTTGGCCATCCTCTGCGCCCTTTGCCGCGGCGATTCTTTCCGGCGAGCGGCGATTGCCTGCTCCAGTTTGCGCTGCTCTGCCTGCTGCATGTCCACGGGCAGCGGCTTTTCATTTACAGCCACCAAGCGCTGGTACGGAGAGCCCAGAATCATCATCACCTGGTAGGTCTTGGTCCCTTGATCGTCGCGGTCTGTCTCAAAGTAATCGTATTGAGGAGCTTGCTGCCAGTCCGCATTGTTCACTCGAACGGAACGCTCGATGATGGTGTGTACGTCCACGGAATCTTCGCTAAAGGCGAAGAGGGGAAGAGAAATTGCGAGACACATCACCGCCAATCTCACGCGGGCGAACGGACAAGCCCGGCGACTGGGGTCGAGACTGCCGCTCCGGACTCGCACTAACGCTCGAAAGCCTTCCATCCGGGTCATCAGCAGCCCCTCGCGATTATATTCCTGATTACTGTTTTGGGGTTTAAGTTACCAGCAGCTTTCCTGCGGCAGCTTAGTGGACGAGGCCTATCGGGACAGGGCGTCGATAGAGGCGGGCGATGCGGTCGGCACTTGTCAGCTCATGCAACTTCCTGGAAGACGTCTCGATCCGCGGACAAAACCGGCAGAAAAACCGATATCGCTGTCCAACTCCGTCCCGGGGTGGCATTACTCCGGAGGGTAATTCTCCCCTCGTGCTTGTCTACAATCTCCTTGCAGACCCAGAGTCCAAGGCCGGTGCCAACGTCCTTCTTGGTGGTAAAGAATGGCTGGAACAAACGCTCCCGGTCTGACCGCTTGATGCCTGTGCCGTTGTCGGCCACGGTGATGCGCAAACCATGACGGCGTAACCGATAGCTGAATTGCCGCGACACACGAACGCGAATCGAGCCTTCCAAGTTGCACGCATCGATGCTATTGCTCAGGAAGTTGGCAAGGAGCTGTCGGAGTTCACCGGCATTCACCCGGATTTCCGGATCGCTCACTAACTCCAGATCAATGCTGACTCGCTTGTTTTTGGCTTTTGTGGAAAGCACGAGGATGAGTTGCCGCAGCAACCCGCCGGCGCGAACCTTCGCGATGCCGGCTTGCTCGCGATAGAATCCGAGTGTCTGCTTGGTGAGATGAGCGATGCGTACCAACTCCTCCTCCGCCACGCCCAGGTACTCCGCTACCTTCGACGGATCGTCAGCAGCGGTTCTGGCAAGGTAGACGAGGTTCATCACACTTTCCAGCGGATTGTTGATCTCGTGTGCGACCGTGGCTGCGAGCCGGCCCATACCGGCAATTTTTTCGCTGATGCGAAGCGCCTCTTCGGTTCGCTTTCGTTGGGTGAGGTCGCGGGCGATCTTGGAAGCGCCAATCACCACTCCCGCCGAGTTCTTAATGGGAGATATCGTTAGTGAGACCTCCAGCCGTTCGCCATTCTTCTTGACGCGCCACGTTTCGTAATTCTCGATTCGTTCGCCCGCCCTGAGCCGCGACAAGGTTGTGTTTTCCTCTGCCTGAAGCTCCGGAGGAATCAGGATCAGGATCGACTTTCCAATCGCCTCTTCCGCCGAGTACCCGAACATTCGCGTCGCAGCCGCGTTCCAACTGGTAATAATGCCTTGCAGGTCTTTCGAGATGATCGGGTCGTAGGAGGATTCGACGATGGCAGCCAACCGCAGCTCGGCTTCCTCGGCGGTCTTGCGCTCCGTGACGGCAACCCGTTCCGCTTCACTTAACTCCGCCTCTCGTTTTCTGAGAGCCTGCTCTGCCCGCCTGCGGTCAGTGACATCGCTATGGACGCCGACAGCGCCCTCGAACTCACCTTGCTCGCCGAATATGGGGGCGGTGGAAACCCGTGCCCACAATTCCGATCCGTCCTTCCGGCGGTAGCGGATTTCGACCTCCTCACTTATGCCGCGGCGGCGGCGCGCGATGGCCTCTCGTTCCGCGGGAACATCTTCCGGGAACATGAACTCCAGAAGATTTCGGCCGGCCATCTCCTCGGAAGAGTAGCCAAGCATCTTGGCCATGCGGTGATTCACGAACCTGGTGCGGAGCTGTGCGTCGATTGCCCAGATTCCGTCGAAGCTGATTTCGAGCAGACGCAGCCCGTCCTTCTCGTGAAGGATGGGAGCGAAGCCATAATCAGGATAATTTTTCAGTTTTCCCATCTATTGCGCTTCTGTCACAACTGTTTCGGCGAAAGGTGGCATCCGGTAGCGTTTGCCGGGTTGACAGTCAGTCCGGCGTCGATAGCTCGGGATGCACCTACTCTGAAAACACCGCCTAGTGACCTCGAACTCCATCTGAGATTCCGGAAAACCGCCGACTGTTGCCAATCCGCATCTGCTATGATGCGGCAACCTAACTTCAAATCAAGAAGTTCAT
>Ga0181533_1000206_pt1 | contig 76895 bp, 63 predicted proteins | sample PEATcosm2014_Bin_45_FD_119772 | JGI IMG/M metagenome (GOLD analysis project Ga0181533, IMG submission 119772) | Peatland microbial communities from MTU Mesocosm Facility, Houghton, MI, USA - PEATcosm2014_Bin11_60_metaG | ecosystem: Environmental > Terrestrial > Soil > Wetlands > Peat | place... | reverse complement strand
TCGGCATGAAGGTAGATCTGCTCGCTTCCCATCTTGTCTTCAAAGCGCAACTCGTTCGCATTCGCCCCCGAACCGCCGGTGCTGCTCCGCGTTACCAGCCCGGAACGGGTTTTGTTGTCCGGAAGGGCGTATTTGGGAGTATTGACGCCGTTATAAACCGAACCTGTGATTACCGGATTGTCGGGATCGCCGTTCAGAAACTGAATCACCACCTCGTCCTTCACGCGCGGCCAGAAATAGGCTCCCCATCCGTTTCCGGCCCAACTCTGCGCCACGCGCACCCAGGTGCAGTCGACAGTCGAGCTATCGTCGTTCTTCTTGTCCCAGAAGAATCGAACCTTTACGCGTCCCAGTGAATCAATGTTGATCTCTTCACCGCCCGACCCCACCACCACCGCCGTCTGCGGGCCGTAGATCCTGGGCTTGGTGAATGTTTGCGCGGGTTTGAAGACGATATCCGAAGAAACCGCCGTAAACCGATTGCTATACTCAGACCCTAGGGCCGTATCGGTCGCTCGGTACGATGGGACCTGGTCAACTTCAAGCGACACCTCGGTCAGCAGGTATTTCCGGTTCCACGCTTGGCGCGGGTTATCGGTGAGGCTGAACGCATAACCCGCACAGAAAGAGCGCGCATTGGAGTCGCCGCGAAATACTTCAGCCACCGCATCGGCAGCGAGCGCCCGCGTCTCCAGAAACAAGGTCTCGAGTCCCTTTTCGGTGTCCGCGGAGTCATCGGCATAGCCTTCGGCTCCCGCCGGATAAAGATACTCGTCAAAGGCATTCTTGCCGTATGGGCTCGCGCTATTCTTGTCCGGTGCATCCGAACGAGCGTAAGTCTTGTAGTTATAGTCCGCCGTCGAGTGCTTGCCTGAAACCATGGTTGCCGTCGAGGTGAATTCGGTGACCATTGCTCCGTATGCCCCCTCGGCTCCTCTCTTATTCAGAGCATAGGGGAACGAAGCCGACAGCGGGCAGTCCTGGTAGGCATTTCGTCCGTCCCCGAGGACGATCTTGTTGTCCTGGTCCGTGTGCTCGAACCAGTAAAAGATGCCGCTCTCTTCCAGCAGGCGCGAGACAAAATGGAAATCCGACTCGGAGTACTGCGTGCAATACTCAAGCTGCTTGTAGGAACTGGATGTCTGATCGGAGATGGACAATCCATACTCGCCGATCACCGCCTTGGCAATATCCACAACCGTCTTGTTCTGGAAGATGCGGCTGTTGGCGCTCAATGTAAGTTGCCACATCGACGGCACGATGCGCGCCTTGTAAACGTTGAACTCCTTGTCGCCCGCGCACTGCTCAAACGAAGCAACAATGCCGTTGATGTACCTGAATCCCTGCACATCGTTCAGACTGATGGCCACCGTCACCTTGGAGCCAATGATCTTCGTCGGATCGATCGCGGTGTCCACAGTAGCCAGCAGAACAGCCCGGTACTCGAAGAGGCGCGAAATTCCTTCCCCGCCTTCAATCGACTCCATCACGAGCACGTCCTTGCCCAGCGGGCTTGAAAACTGCATCAACCGGTCTGCCTGCTTCAGAGTTGCCATGCCGACCCCGCCTGTCCCTTGCCAAAGTTCCCCGTTGATTGCTTCAGTCGATCTGCTCCGGGATGCTGCCCGCTCTAGGGCGCAACATCCCATCCGTAGGTCAGCGCACCGTCCTTGACTGAAATGCTTACCCGGTCTGCCGCCACTCCCCCGGCAAGCTGCGACAGAATCTGCCGCGACAGATCGGGAAGCATGGTATTCGACAGGATGTTATCGACGTTCCTGGCTCCGCTCTCAACTTCAGTGCAGCGAGCAGCTACCTCGTTCAAAAGAACGTCGTCGTACTCCAGAGCGATCTTGTGCGTCTCCGCCAGTCGCCGCTGGATTTTGCCCAGCTTCAGGCGGATAATCAGCTTCATCGCCTCGTCCCTGATCGGGAAGTAAGGCACGATCATCAGCCTGCCCAAAAACGCGGGCTTGAATATCTTGTTCAATTCCGGCTTCATCGCCTTGACCAGGCCCTCATTGTCGGGCATGGTCTCCGGGTCGGCGCAAAGTTTCATCAGCGTGTCCGTCGCCGCGTTGCTGGTGAGCAGAATGATGGTGTTCCGAAAGTCGATTTCGCGGCCCTCTCCATCTTCCATCCTGCCTTTGTCGAAGACCTGGAAGAACAGTTCCAGCACATCGGGGTGCGCCTTCTCGACTTCGTCGAGCAACACCACCGAATAGGGCCTGCGCCGCACGGCTTCGGTCAACACGCCTCCCTCGCCGTAGCCGACATAGCCCGGAGGCGATCCCTTCAAAGTCGAAACCGTGTGCGCTTCCTGGAATTCCGACATGTTGATGGTGATCATGTTGCGCTCGCCGCCGTACAAAACGTCGGCAAGCGCAATGGCTGTCTCTGTCTTGCCGACTCCGCTGGGGCCTACCAGAAGAAAGACTCCGACCGGCTTCACCGGATCGTCCAGACTGGCCCGCGAGGTAAGAATTCTTTGTGCAATGGCCGCGAGCGCATGATCCTGCCCGATCACCCGCGTCTTCAAATGTTGATCCAGCGTGAGCACCGTCTCGATCTCATTGCGCACCATCTTGCCCAGGGGAATTCCCGTCCAGGCGGAAATGACCTCGCCCACAATCTGCGCGTCCACTGAGACCCGCATCATTCCCCGCTCGCCCTGCAGCGTGGCAAGCTCGGCTTCAAGCTGGGCAAGTTCAGCCCGCACTTCGCTCTCTTTAGCCGCTGCCTCAGGGTCCTTCTTCTCGGGAGACTCCAGGCTCTCCTGCAAACGGCGAATCTTCTCTGTCAGAGTCTTTTCTTTCTCCCATTGCTCGTTCAGAATATCCCGCTCCTGTTTCGCGGCAGCAAGCAGAGTCTCTATCTCCCCCAATTTCTCCGCGTGGTCTGCGCCTATCTTCGTCTCGCGTTCCAGCACGCGCTTTTGCACCTCGAGCGCGTCGATCCGGCGCAGAATATCCTCCAGGCGGGGTGGGGTCGAGTTTTGCCCCAGAGAGAGCCGTGCACAGGCCGTATCCAGCACGCTAACTGCCTTGTCGGGCAGTTGGCGGCCGGCGATATAGCGATGCGACAATCTAACTGTTGCTGTAACTGCCTCGTCGAGGATTCTCAGTTTATGGTGTTTCTCGAGCGACCCTTTGATGCCGCGCAGCATGGTGCAGGCAACCTCTTCCGTCGGCTCTTCAACCTTCACCACCTGGAACCTTCTGGCCAGGGCCGGGTCCTTCTCGAAGTACTTCTTGTACTCCGACCAGGTGGTTGCGGCGATGGTGCGCAGTTCCCCGCGGGCCAGCGCCGGCTTCAGCAGATTGGCCGCATCGTTCTGTCCCGCCTGTCCGCCCGCGCCGATCATGGTATGAGCTTCATCGATGAAGAGAATGATTTTTTCGGTTGAGGACTTCACTTCGTTGATTAGTCCCTTCAACCGGTTTTCAAACTCACCCTTGACGCCCGCACCCGCCTGCAACAGCGCCAAATCGAGGCTGTGTATATGCACTCCCTGCAAGGCCGGCGGCACATCGCCGTTGACCACGCGATTGGCAAAACCCTCCACCACCGCCGTCTTGCCTACACCGGCCTCGCCGGTCAGAATCGGATTGTTCTGACGCCGCCGCATCAGAATGTCGATCATCTGGCGAACCTCCCCGTCGCGGCCCAGCACCGGGTCGATCTTCCCTGCCTTGGCATTCGCGGTCAGGTTCACCGTGTATTGATCCAGGTGGGGCGTCTTGCCGCCCGAGGCTGCGCGGGCGCCGGCTCCGTCACCGCCGCGTTCCGCTGCCCCTTCACCGGCGGCGCCCAGGCTGGTCTGCGCCTCTCTCGACGCGGCCACAATGTCGTAAAAGCCGCTCCGCAACCCCTCCGGAGGGATGACCTGCAGCTCCCTGCTGATGTCCTTCACCATCCGGGCCAGTTCCTCGTCGCCCAGCAGCGCAAGCAGCGTGAAGCCCGTGCGGATATTTCCCGCGTTGAAATCGATACTGGCGACGGTCCACGCCTCGGAAAGCATCTTGACCACGGTCGGGCTGAACGCGGGCGAGCGCGCATTGCCGCTCTTCAGGGAATCCAGGCTGCGCTCCAGCTCCTTGGTCAAACGGGAGCGGTCAACCCCAAAGTGCTTGAGGATCGCGGCTATATCGTTGTCGCTGCCATCGAGCGTCTTCAAAAGGTAGTGTTCGATCTCGATGTCGTAGTGCGTCCGCGCGACGCACAAGCCGGCCGCGGCTTCAAGCGCCTTCCGCGTCGTATCATTCAACTTGTCGATGAGTGCCTTCAAATTCGTGCTCATAGTCTTCCCGTCCTCGTTGTCAAAAGTTTCTCACTGCACCAGGTAAGTCGCATCCGCGGGATCGCGGTCGAGCGGCCTGGTCTTCAACCAGCTCACCAGTCCCAGTTGGGGGCGTTGTTCTCCACTCGATCCCAACTCGCAGGCCGGCGCATCTTCGCGCGCCAGCACCAGTTGCACCTCTGTTTCGTAGCTCCCATTGGAGTAAAACCTCAACCACGCGACCAGCTCGCGATGGGCTTCCTGCCCCGGCAGGAATTTCAGATACTGCTCGAAGCGCATGGGTCCGAGCGAAATGCGGATGCGTCCGTGATGATCCCAGACCTCGTCCCCGGCCACTACCCCCACACCCAGACGTTCGCTCGCCCCGCCGAATCCCGTGAAACAAGTCTGATTCTCCGCGCTCAGCTTCCGCCAGGCGCCTGCGAATTGCTGAATGTGCACGTTCACGCCGAAGTAGTCTTCGAGAATCTGCTCCAGCGAAGCCGCTGAACGCACATGACGCGCCAAAAGGCTCACGTAGTTCAGATACGCCTCATCCGGAATCCCGCCTCGTCCTCGCAGGCCCTCGGTGCCAAGACCCAACAGATCCAGCAGCCGGGCGGAAAGCCGGTCCTCTCCAGTTCTTTCGTACTCGATGAAAAAGCGATACTTTTCCCAGCCCCTGTAGAAGAACGAAATCATGCGATGGTTGAAGATATTGAGAAAGTCTTCCATCGTATGGTCCTTCTGCCGGGCTCGCGCCAGCAGAAACTCCGTATAAGGCGCCGGCATCACGGAGATTGCGGCACACAAACCCATGAACTCCACGGTCATGCTCATCTGGCCGTTCTCCATGCGCCGCAAATCGTAAATCTCGCTGGGCGGAAACGCCAGCGAAGTGCGGGCCGAGAACCGGATCGTCTCTCCTTGAGGCGTAATGAAATACCCCACCGGCTTGCGCTCCTGCTCCATCTTCTGCAGCATGCGCACAGCCTGAAAGAAATGCACCCGGAACGGCTCTTCGTCCAGCATCTTGCGAAGATTCCGATACTCGGGTCTTTCGTGTTCTTCACTTGTCTGCCCGGTTACAGCAGGGCTTGAGTCCCAGCTCTTGGCGGCCATTTTCCCAGCGCCTCCTTTCGTAGAGTGCTCCGTGCAGTCAATTGCGAAAAGCTGTTCATGGAAGCGTAACCGGCAAGAAAGCGATCGAGCACGGCGGCAAACAGATACAATCCGCTGCCTGCGAACTGCTGTTCGTCAAACTCCATCTCCACCTGGGTTCCGCGCGCGGGAATAAGCCCATAGACTGAGTTGACCAGCGCAAAATTGGGCGAGGAACTCATCTTCAATATCGATCCCACCTGGTTCTCGCTGGCCGTCGCATCGGACATGTTATGCAGCCGCAGAATCTCCTGCATGGCGGTGCGTCCCTCTTCGTTCAGAGACAGATAATTCAGAGAAAGCAGCGAGATCAACCGCCAGAAATGTCCTTGCCCTCCGGCTGGATTGATGCTTGCCGTCGGGCGCCGCAATGCAACCACCGTCTTGGCCGCCGGGTATCCGGTGGCTTCAAAGTCGCCGGATTCGGATCCAAACTGGAACCGGGACGGCAGATCGAAATTTGTACACAGCGTGCGCACCATCAGTACGTCCGCTTCGGGGTCCGTGAAACTTCCCGTCAGGTCGACCACGGAGATGCTCATCGTCGAGGGTTCACGCTCGCCAAACTCGTTCAGGCGCCGGGTCGCCGACCAGAACGCAAGATCCTGCCGCTTGCGCGTTTGATGGCGGTACGCATGCATGGGTTCCAGCACCACCGATTGCCGCAGCTTTGGATTGCTTGCGATCACCTCTTCGATGCTGAATATCTCCATCGCCGTGGAATGGCGGCTATCCGGGACAATGGTGTATTCATGCCGCGTCTGGCTCAAAAGAATCGGCTCCGACGACTGCGGAAAAAGATTGATTGCCGGAGTGCATCCCAGCCGGAATGTCCGCTCGTTGACGCCCAGCTCGAGCACCTGTTGCCGCTCCGCGCGTTCGAAGCTCGAAAACAGGAAAACGATCTCCGCCTCTTCGCCAAAACCGGCCTGCGCCAACGGCTCCAGGCCCGCGAGGTCGAAGAAAAGAAACTTCTCCGGGAGCGCAAAGTACTCCTGGAGCAGCCGGTGCCCGTCCATGGAGCGCCGCACAAAGGGCAGCAGGCTTTCCTCAGCGTCGAACCCCACCATGCGCAATTGCTCCGGTCCCAGGCTGATCAGCCTCTTCTCATCCTTCGGATCGCGTAGCTGAATCTCGATGCATTTCTCTGCGAGAAGCTCATACAGCGAATACACCACGCTCGCGTCTCCTGCCAGATGAAAGCGCAGGTGCTTGAGCGGGAGCCCGGAGAAAACCACATCTCTCTGACAGCGAAGCCGCAAACGCACCGCCGCCACGGCCTGGATGCCCACCGTCGCGCGTGGCGGCCGTTGCATCCGCTCCGGCTGGCGCCACTCCGCCGCCGCAACCGAAAAGGGCCAAAGATCCACGTCATACGCGGTAAGAAAGCGGCAAGGCAGCCCCTCGACCGTTGCCTTGGACACCAGCGGCGTCCCTCGCGGAACCCGCATGCCCGCTGTCTTCTTCCCCTGCGCCGGGTCTGGCTGGCACTCCACGATGGTCATCGAAGGCGTGGGACGCAGATAACTCGGATGGATGATCCGGGTCAGGGATTCGCAAATTTCGGGGAAATCGTCATCGATCCTGCGGTGCACCCGGGCGGCAAGGAACGCGAATCCCTCCAGAAGACGATTCACGTGCGGATCGTCGCAGCTATCCGGATCTAGCAACAGCCGCCCCGCGACCTTGGGATACTTGCGCGCAAACTCGCCGCCCATCTGGCGCAGATAGGTCAGTTCGCGCTCATAGTACTCCAGCATTTCCTCGCGCATGCCCTACTTTACCTCGTACTCGCCGCTGATCATCTGCAGCACGGTGTCGAATTTGACTTCTTCATCCATGTTCTCGTAGGTAATCTGCCCCTCGATATGGAACCTCAGGCTGCGGCTGAGCAGATCCGTGCGGGTCAGATAAACACGAGGCTGGCGGATCCGTGGCTCGAAGGTGCGAATGCATTTCTCCAGCGCAACCGTGAGGGCATTCTGTTCCCTGCCCGCGGAGCCATCGAAACTGTGAATGTCGGGCAAACCGAAGTTCAACACCGAGGCCGCGGTGGCAGGATAGGGCTCCAACTCCGGAATGACGGGCTTGCGGGTATTCAACAGCCACTCCAGATCCCGCTTCATCGACTCGCGATACATGCTGATGGACGCAGCGCGAGTCTCCGGCCACTGCTCCGTATCGGCCAGCCGATCGACCAACGACTGCGTGATCAGGATTTCAGACTTGCTTCTGGCCAACTCATCCTCCCGAAATCACTGCATATGCGCTATTGCAGAACGGTTGCGTCCAGCCACTGCTGCGTCTCAGGGTTCGCTGCGCCGGTATCGTCTTCAAGAGTCCAGTACCGTAACTCGGGCCTTGCGGCGATAAGACTCTTCACCGTTCCCACCACCGCCTCCGAGATTGCATCTGCCCCGGTCTCCTGCCCGGCTCGCCAGATGTAGCGATGCAGATCGAGCCACGCCCGGGCGCATTCGCTGGCCAGAATGGGAAGGGATGCCCGCAGCAACTCCGGCCATGCGCCCTTGGCGGCCAACGCCCGCAGCGATTGTCTGGTCCCGGGACTTGGCCCCACCGCAAAGCCCGGAGCCGGCGTCGTTCCCTGCATGCGCGTTTCTCCCAGGCGCAGACCGGCGCAGACCAGATACGGCACCGGTGACCTGGGATCCCTTGCAAATAAAAACTCCGCGCTCTCAACCACCAGCGCATACGCATCGGCTATCCGCTCCAACGGCCCCGCCGAAACAGAACTGCGCCGCGCCGTTTGCCCCGGCTCTTCATCCGCCGCCCGTTCTTCCTGGCCTGCAACGGCCTCCTGCGCGCCGGCCTCCGCTACCGGCTTCTCGACAGCCTGCACAGGATCCGGCTCCGTCTTGCGCCGCTCGTTGAGCAGCAGAAGCACTACCTGGTGGACCTCCTCCAGCGTGTCATGCAGCTTCGACAGAATGGGCGCGTTGTCACCGTAGACTTTCTGTTGGTATTGATCGAGGCGCTCCGTTGCAGCGAGCGCTTCTGCCAGCGCCGCGTCCGCCTGCACGTAAAGGCTTTTTGGACTTCCCGCAAACGCCTGATCGAAATCTTCGGCGCTCAGCTTGCCGTGATCGATCGCATCCTTCCGCGCCTCCAGCTTGGCGTCCGACGTGGCGTCTCTCTCATAGCCCACGAGACGAGATTCCAGATATTTTTCAAAGCTCAGACCGCTTCGGGTCAGCGGCGCCTTGCGAACGGCGCCGGCAAGCAGCCTCCCCGCCGTCTCCACCGCGAGCATCCGCAGTTCCAGGTCGTTGCCTTCCTCGATCAGGGGATAGAGCACAGGCCAGAAGGTCTCCTGCAACGCGCGCAGCAGCTCGATGCTGGGCGCCAGAACCGGAAAACCTTCAACCCGCAGGTGCGATTCCGCAAGCCAGCCCGCCAGCCGAAGATCCTTGCTGTTCTTGGCCAGCGCCTCGCCCGCCAGCTTGATCACCGCTCGATAGTCTGCCTTCTTCTGCTGGGCTAGCATCCCAGCCGGACCCTGGTCCTCGTCTTCTCTGCGCGCTTCCTTGATCTGATCGAAGACCTTGTCGTAGTAAAGATCCGCGCCCGCCGGGTTCTCTCCTGCAATCGGCGTAAGCAAATCCTCACGCAGAGGCATCTTGAGACTCCTTCTCCGGGGCAGACCATGTGACGCTGCGAATCTCCAGCAGCGGAACATCGGCCCCGTCGACGACCATCAACTTTGCGCCGTAGGGGATTTCGCCATAGGCCTTGTCCGGCTCCCAGGCCGATTCCCGGCCCAGGTGGACGGACTCATCCGCATGGCGGAATGAGAGTGGACACAGGACGGGAAGAAGAACTTCGCCGAGCTCCTGAAGACGAAAGTCGGCGCTGGTCTCCACGCGCGCCCGCGCCCACACCAGGTCGCGCAGGTTGGCGGGAGGCTCAATCTCCAGCCGGCGCAGATAATGGATGGGAATCCAGGTGTAACTGCCGGCCAGGAACACCTCGAGATTTGCGCCGATGCGCGGGTCTGAATCGCTGAACTCGCTGAACGGCGTTCCGTTCCAAACTCCGGCGTGAACGGCCCCCTCGATCAAAGGAGGCGTCTCGCGGTTGGCAAACATGGCTTGCCTGGTGCGCTCGGCATGCAGCGCACTCCGATAAAGCAGGGTCCCCGCGGCTGCCTCGGCATTCGCTCCCGCCAAAAGATCCAACTGCTTCTCTGCCCGGTCAAACTCGCCGGCAAACAGCAGAAGCTCGAACAGGAAGGTGCGGCGCTTGGCGTCGAGTGGATTGGATCTCAACTCGTCGCCAAGCGCCTTGATGGCCTCCCGCAGTTTCCCTTCGCGGTAAAGCGCTAGTGGTGTCATTGTCTGCTAGGAGACCTTGTTCTCCTTGACGTTGTAGGTCACCGCCCCGGTTGTGGTTACTATGCCCTGCTCGTTCTGCTGGCTGTACTCGATCTTGATCTGGTTGTAACTGAACGAGACGCTCTCATGCGGAATCTCGTCCGTCGCGGAATGCTGGATCGAGGTCACAAACAGCTCCTTGAAATCCACCTTGAGAAACGGCTTGCCGCCGGCGCCGGCCTTCACCGCCTCCAAGTTCCCGGTCTTGATGTGCGTGCCGCTCACCAGCGACTTGAACAAAGGCGTGCTCCCCTTGTCGAGGTGCTTCATGACGCTGAAGTCGGCGAGGTCGGCTTTGCCGGCGCCCGAACCACCCGTACCCGCAACTGTAGTGACCTGGGAGGCGCCCCAGCTGAAGGAGTTGATGCGAATCCAATCTTTATGATTGGCATCCACCGACTCACCCTGAATGCCATCGAGTTTCAAGAAATAATCAACTGCCATGTCGAAATCCTTTCGTGTTCGGCCTGGTTAGCAGGCCGGTTGGGGAATTGGGGTTCGAGAGACTGGAACAGTGGATCTATTTGCCCGCGGGTTGCGGCAGATCCGCTACCAGCCTCAAAGACACAGTAAGTTCATCCAGTTGGAAGTGGGGACGCATAAATGCCACGGCCCGCAGCGCCCCGGGTTTACCCGGAATTTCCATCACCTCAATGCGCGCTTCGCGCAATGGCCTTTCAGCCTTGGCGCTGGGCGACGCATTATCGTCCGCGATCACATAATTCGCTATCCACTGATTCAGGAAAAGCTCCGCCTGCGACCGGCTCATCGTGCTGCCCAGCTTGTCCCGCATCATGGCCTTCAGGTAATGCGCGAAACGCGACATGGCCAGCATGTATGGCAACTGGGCCGACAGCCTTGCATTGGCATTGGCCTCCGGCTTGTCGTACACCTTGGGCTTGTTGGCCGTTTGCACGCTGAAGAACGCCGCATAGTCCGTTCCCTTGCAATGCACCAGGGGCACAAATCCCTGGTCGGCAAGCTCCTTTTCACGGCGGTCGGTAATGCTGACCTCAGTGGGGCATTTCAATGCCACATCGCCTTCATCGGTGCGGAAGTTGTGCGTGGCCAGCCCTTCCACAAGGCCGCCGTTCTCCACGCCGCGAATCGACGCGCACCAGCCGAACTTGGCAAAGGACTGCGTGAGCCGCGCCGCCAGGCCATACGCGGCATTGCCCCACAGATACTTCTTGTTGTCCCTGCCGTCGACGCCCTCCTCGTAGGCGAACTCTTCAATCTGCCTCGTCTCCTTGCCGTAAGGCTCGCGCATCAGAATATGAGGCAGGGTAAGAGCCACATAGCGGGAATCGTCCGAAGCCCGGAAACTCTTCCACTTCGCGTACTCGGTGCTGTCAAAGACCTTTGACATATCCCGGATTCCCGTCAACTGGCCGTATTCGGTCAGGTTCATCATCTCCGGCGCGGCCGCGGACAGGAAGGGCGCATGCGCCGCCGAGGCAACCTGCGACACCCGCTCCAGCAACTCCACATCTTCCCCGCTGCGGCCAAATTCATAATCGCCCACCAGGGCCGCGAATGGAGCTCCGCCAAAGACTCCGAACTCCTCTTCATACACCTTCTTGAAGAACGCGCTCTGATCGAACTCCGGCGCACGCTGCAAATCCCTCAGAAGATCTCTCTTCGAGACATTCAGGAGCTTGATCTTCAGCATGTCGCTGGTTTCGCTCTGGTCAAGCAGGTGCTTGATTCCGCGCCAGGTGGCCTCCAGCCTTTGGAAGGCGGGATGATGCAGTACCTCATTCAATTGCAACGACACCAGGCGGTCGATCTCCGCAATGCGCATTCCGATGCTGGCTTCCGCATCGCGGCTGAGGGTCATCTTCCCTTCAAGAACCTGGTTGACGAACTCCTTCACCATGTCCTTGCCGCGCTCCTGGGCAACGGTGTCCTTGCCAAAGCGCCCCTGGGCCACAATCTGGTCCAGCAGCGACACCTCAGTGGTCTGTGTTTCGGCGGTTTTCGCTTCCGCCAACGGATTCGCCGCGCTACTCATGTTTATCCCCCTCCGTCCCGGCCCCAATCTCAGCCCGCAACTTGTTCAGTTCTTCGGTCTTTGAAACCGCGTCAAACAACGCCTGATCGAGCTGGTCGTTGCCCTGCAGGCTTCCCCGCAGGTTCGACAGCCTTGTCCGCAGGTCTAGCAATTCCTTGATGGGGCCTACCTGGTTGGCTACCTGGGCGGGCGAAAAATCGTCGAAACTCTCAAAGTGAAGATCCACTCCGACCTGTCCCGCCCTGGGATCGGAGCTCAGCTTGTTCTCTACCGAGAACTTCAGATGCGGCGACATGCCCTTCAGCACGCTGTCGAAATTGTCCGGGTTGATCTCAACGAATTTGCGATCCTTCAAGGCTGCCAGCGGCTGCTCCGGCTGTCCGGTAAGATCGCCCAGCACACCCATCACGAAGGGCAATTCCTTCATCTCGATGGCGTTTCCAACTTCTACATCGTAAGTGATTTGCACCCGGGGAGCCCGGACGCGACTAAGTTTCTGCTGGGTACTCTCTCTGGCCATAACGCTCCTGAAATGCGGGGAAATGCTGGTAATACCGATGCTCCCAAAGAAATCACAACAATGGGCTTACTGTCCAGTGAAATTTGCGGCTGTTTATTAGTATTGCAACAAACTCCCTGACCGTACGCCTCCCCAAAAACTTTTTCCCCTCGCAAACCGCAACTTGTGCGAGGATGATGGTGTCTAAACGGGGCTTCCTTTCAAACTTGCTATCCTCCTCGGCCGCTCAACCGGCCTGGACCTTCCACCGGCCTGGACCTTCCACCACCCCCTGAAGAGCGACGCGGAATTTTTGCCTTGGACACTGCCTCGCTTCAACCGTTAACATCACAGCGTCAGCCGAGGTTGTTCAAGAAAATGCGACAGCTTCAACCCGTCATCTGGTCCAAAGGCACGTTTCTCTCCCCCCAGCATCTGCAGGCACAGGAGCGTTTCGTTGAAGACAGCGCGCGATTCTACCTGGACTCCCTGAATTCCCGCTCCTGGGGCTTTCGCGAGATCCAGATCGATACCAAGGCCCTCTCGGAGGGCAGGCTGGCGATAACCCTCGCCTCGGGAATCTTCCCCGATGCGCTCCCGCTGGACATCCCTGCCTCGGAATACCCACCCCCGGCCAGGGTTCTGGACGAATGCTTCCAGGATGGACGTCAGAGCTGCACCTTCTACCTTGCTGTGCCGGAGTACCTGCAGGGCGGCATGAACGTCTCGGTGAATCGTGGCAGTGTCAGTACTCGCTTCCTGGCCCAAATGCAGATGGTCCGCGATGAAAACACGGGGAGCGGAGAAAAGCCTGTCCAGGTGGCGCGCAAGAACCTGCAGATTCTTGCCGAGGGCGAAAACCGGGAGGGCTCCGTGGTCCTCGGCTTCACCCGCATCCTCCGCTCCGAGACTGGCATGTTCCAGGTCGACCCTGCCTACATCCCACCGCTGATCGATATTCACGCCCACCCCACCCTGAAGCGCATCCTCAGCAATATGATCGAGTTGCTGGTAGCGCGCAGCGCCCAGCTAGCCGGCGGCCGCCGCCAGAAGAATCAGTCGTTGGCGGACTTTACGGCCTCCGACATCGCCAATTTCTGGCTTCTCTACACCATCAACAGCCATCTCCCCGTGCTGCGCCACTTCCTCGAATCGAGCAATATTCAGCCCGAACTGCTTTTCAGCGAGCTCTCCGACCTTGCCGGAGCCTTGACCGCTTTCTCCAGCAAGATCGCCCCCAAAGACCTGCCCCCCTATAACCACGAGCAGCTAGGCTCCTGCTTCGCGGACCTCGACCGCCTCATCCGCATCATGCTGGAGACGGTGGTCCCCAGCAACTTCGTCGCCCTCCCGCTCAAAATGGTCAGGGACACCATTTACGCCACCCCCATCGACAAGGATGCTTACTTTGAGGGTTCCCGCTTCTATCTGGCGATTTCGGCCGATATTCGCGATGCGGACCTGATCGACAAAGCCCAGAAATTGCTCAAGGCCTGCTCCGCAACCCAGCTCGAAACCCTCATCCGCAACGCCCTGCCCGGATTGCGCCTGCAGCACGTCCCCACGCCGCCCCGGTCCATTCCGGTCAAACTGCGCCACCAGTACTTCGCCATCGAGCAGGGCGGGCCCGTCTGGGAGTCGGTCCAGCGCGCCCGCAACTTCGCCGTCTACGCGCCGTCTGAACTCCTCAACCCGCAGATGGAGCTGGTCATCCTGCTGGCGCAACCGGCGTGATGGCCTAAGACTTTTCACCGCGAGAGCCAAAGAAGATGTGACCAGGGCCTTCTTCGGCATTAGGCCGTCCCATCTGGATTCCCGGATAAACAGGGTGTTCGCCGCCGGGATGAAAGTGTTGAAAATAGGCCGGGCCGTGCGGCGGCTCGTATGCAGGATCCGCATGGTAGAGTTGCGCTGCCAGCTTTTCCGCGTCGCTTTTTCGAGCCGTGTAGATATCCTTTCCGTTTCGTGCCTGTCGAACCGCTTCTTCTCTGGCGATCATCGGGCCTATCTCAACGTTTTGTTTGAGAAGAATCGGCTGGCCCGCTCGCGAAACGACTCGATAGCGATGAAACTCGTAGAAAAGACCGGGCAAGATCTGCATGGATTTCCCTTTCCACATGCGGCAGAGTTTAAAAAAAACAACTCTCCCGTCAGTGCTTCAGCAGGAAGATCACCGTCACCAGCAGCACCACCAGCAGAACGATGATCAGGACCAGCAGCAGAGGCACGAATTGCTGTAGCTTCCCCATCCCCGGTTCAATCGGCTTGACCGGCGAGGCTTGAGGAACGGGCGGCGTCGGGATCGGCGGCGCATACATTCCGGGCGCTTGCGGCAGGCCCCCGCCAGGCGCCTGGATTGCTCCACCCTGTGGAAAACTCATCGGATAAGCGGGCGGCTGCGGCGGTGGCGGCGGACGGAAATCGGTCGGCTGAGGCATTCCCCTCAACCCTTGCATCCCTGCCGGGGGCGCCGGAGGGGCAACCGGATAATTCGGCATCGGGACCGCGGGCGGAGGCGGCGCAAAGCTCTGCGGAGCTGGTGGCGCAAAGCTCTGCGCAGGCGGCGCCGGAACCGGGTTCTCCCCAGCCTGGCCGCCCCTCATGGACATTTCCCGCAACCTTGAAGCATCGAGAATCCGGGTAAACTCACTCGGTCCGGATGGCGCGGAAGCCGCCGGCACGGCCCGTACCGGAGGCTCGCTCAAGGGGGTTGGGAAATGGGCCTCGCGCGCCGCTGGGTATCCGGCCGCCATAGCCTGCGGAGGAGGAGGAGAAGGAGGAGAAGGAGGAGGCCAATCCGGCGCCTTGGCCGCCGGCGCCGCGGGCTCATTGGGCGTGGACAGCGAAGCGAAGGTCTGCGTCCAGACGCCAGGCTGTGCCCCCTGGGGAGAGCTCACAGGCGGGACTCCCATGGGCGGAGCGGCCGGCCTTGAAGGCTCATCCAGCATTTGAATCAGTCGCGTAATCCCGACTCCGGCAACTGGCGGCGCGCTTGGAACAGGCTGCGCCTCCGGCAACGGTTGCGAGAATGGATCGCGGCTCGGCGTCGCCGGCCCCGCCGCTCCGGGCGTAAGACCATAATCCACGCTTCCCGGCGCAGCCTGGCGCTCTTCGCGATACGCCGGTTCAGCCGCAACAGGCTGCGGTTCCAGCGACAGCATCCGCGTAAAGGAGCCTGCGCTTCCGCCAGATGAACCCGCCATTTCGCGCTCCACCGGCGCCGGGGCAGGCGGACTTGCCTCTGCGCCTCCTAACTTGCCGAATAACTGCGTGAATGTTCCCGGTTTGTTCTCGCTGGGAGGCGGAATCGCGCCGCCCGCGCCGCCAAACCCCGGCGCTTCCCCCAGTCCGGGGCGCTGTGTCTGCGGACCGCCATACCCTGGACCCTCCGCCGCGGTGGTTCGCAGCAACTCCGTGAAACTGCCCGGCGATGGACCCGCGGGGGCCCTGCCGGGCTCGGCAGGAATGGATCGCGCGTCAGGCTGCATCGTCTTCACGGGATATTCAGCCGGAGTTGTTGCCGCCTCCGTCGCGCTCAGCGTTTGCAGCAAGGACGTGAACCCCGAAACCGGTCCGGGACCCCGCGTCTCCGGCACCGGAATCTCTCTTGCCGCAGCCGCCGGCGCGGGCGAATCGCTGCCCAGCGTGCGCAGCAATTCGGTAAATCCCGCGCTGCCCTGGGCGCCAGGCGCAGGAACAGGCGCCTTCTCCGCAGCGGGTGCCCTTTCCGCAGCGGGCGCCCTTTCCGCAGCGGGCGCCCTTTCCGCCGACGCCAACCGCATGCGGTCGAGCAACTGCTGTGAGCTCTCCTCCGCACCGCCGCCGAACACAACCTTGTGCACCACGGGCTCTGCAAAAGCCTGCGCTCCCAGTGCCGGCTGTGGCTTTTGAGCCTCAGTGAGCCGATTTCTGTCCTTCTCAGCCGCGGCTCCAGGGCCCGCCGCCCATCCCTCCACCGGTTCGGGCTCGTTTACCACCCCAAAAACGCCCGTTGCCCCAAAGCCCGGTTCGGAACCGGAACTCTCCGGCCATGGAGACTTCGAGGCGTCCGGTCCAGCAGGTGTCGTCGGTTTGTCCATACTTGTCAGGCCTCCGGTGCGATGCGGGTAGCATAAATCAATTCGTTGCGCCCGATTTACCTGTTCACCTAAAAAAGATTTTGCGTATAATGCGGTTGCATCCTGCCACACCGGACGAACATACTCCTCAGAGGTTCTTCCGGTATAGTCCAGACTGGCCCCCTGACCTGCCGGTGAAGGTCAAACGGCTGTCGCTGAAGGTTCGTTGGGCATCGATCTGGAAGCGAACCTGACCTCTAACTGTCTCCCATGGTGGATTCCCTATTATGAAGTTCCTGTCGCGGGTCGTCTGGTCGGAAGGCATGCATCTCGGTCCTCACCACTTCCAGACGCAGAGCCGATATTTCGAAGACACGCTCTGGTTCCTGAATTCCAATCTGCGCCAGGACCCATGGGGATTCCTTCATTTTTCCATCGACACCGAGGCCCTGCGCAACGGTCTTGCCATTCTCAGCTTCGCCTCCGGCATCCTGCCCGACGGGCTCATCTTCGATCTGCCCGACTGCGACCCGGTTCCCGACCCTGCCCATCTGAACAATCTCTTTGCTTCTACCGACAGCGAGATCATCCTCCACCTGGCGATCCCGCCGCGCCATGACCAGGGCCTCGACTGCGATCTGGGTGGCGGCGCCGGCACGCGCTACAGCGCCGTGCAGCGCCAACTCCGTGACGATTCCATTGGCCTGGGGGAGAACAGCGTCTCCTTTGCCCGCAAGAATCTCGTCCTCCTCAGCCAGGCGCAGCTCTCTGAAGACACCGTCTCTTTCCCCATTGCCCGCGTTCTCCGCGACGGCGCCGGAGGATTCGTCAGCGACCCGGAGTTCATTCCGCCTTGCCTGCGCATCAGCGCCTGCGAAGGCCTGGTCCTCATCCTCCACCGCCTGGCGCAGGCCATCGATGAAAAGGTTGCGTCCACCCGCAATCTGCGCCTCGGTTCCGGCCGCTTTGAGCTCGGCACATCCGCTCTCGACGTGGCCAACTACTGGTTCCTCCACGCGCTCTGCTCGGCGCTGCCCGCCTTGCGCCATCATCTCCAGGACCGCCGCTCTCACCCCGAGGACGTTTACCGGGATCTTGCCCGCCTGGCCGGCGCTCTCAGCACATTTGCCCTTGAATCCGCCCGCGACGAGATTCCGCCCTATCGCCATCGGGACCTGACTTCCACCTTCAGGGAGTTGGATGCCCTGATCCGGCGTTACCTCGAGATTGTGTCCCCATCCAACAGCGTCACGCTCCAGTTCCGCAAGGTGGACAGCTACATCTATGCCGCTGAGGTAAAGGACGAGCGTTGCCTGCGGCGCTCGCGATGGATCTTCGGCATCCGCTCCTCGCTCACTGACTCGGTGATCCTCCGCCAGACGCCGAAGCTCCTCAAAGTCTGCTCTGCGGAAGGTGTCGCCAAGCTTGTCCAGCGCGCCCTGCCCGGCCTTGAACTCATGCACCTTCCCGTCCCGCCTGCCGCTCTCCACGCCCAGGCCGACATGCACTACTTCTCCATCTCCCTCAGCGGCGCCTGCTGGCAACATATACTCCTGACCAAACAGGTGGGAGTCTACCTGCCCGGCGACCTGGGGGACGCAACCTTCGATCTCACCATCATCACGGAGGCCTCCGCATGACTCCTTCCCCAGCTCCCGCCCCTCAGCAGATCAGGACCAACAACCTGGCCCTGGCCTTCCAGGAGGTCTTCACCGTCATCCTGCGCACCCGCTTCTTCACGCAGCGCGTTGAAAACGCCGAATCCTTCCGCGCTACGTTGCGCAAGATGATCTCCGCGGCGGTGAAAGACGCCTCTGCCATGGGTTACAGCGATGAAGCTTCGAAGATGGCCATCTACGCCATGATCGGATTCCTCGACGAAAGCGTCCTGAACTCCAAGGACCCCACCTTCGCCGACTGGGCCCGCCGTCCCCTGCAGGAAGAGATGTTCGGCGGCCACTTCGCGGGTGAATACTTCTTCCGCAACGTCACCGACCTGCTCAATCGCCCCGAATCCGCTGAAGTCGCCGATGTGCTGGAGCTGCACGCTCTCTGCCTTCTGCTCGGCTACCGCGGCCGCTTCGCATTCGGAGACGCCTCGGAGATCCATTCCATTCTCCACCGCATCCGCGAAAAGATCGCCCGCATCCGCGGCGCCTACGCCCTGTTCCGTCCGGTGGAAACCCCGGCCGCCCCGCCGGCCCCCAAGCGCGACCCCTGGGTAGGCCGCCTGGCGTGGACTGCCGTCCTCTTGGCCGTCGTCACCGTTTTGGCCTACGTTGGATACGTGCTCATCCTCGGCCAGTCCATCCCCACCGCCGCAGAAGGCCTCCAGCAGCCCTCGGTAACTTTGGCGTTCCACCCGCCGCAAAGCCTTTCGGAGATATCCCTATGAAACGCATCCTGATCGGGATACTTATTTATCTTCTCTATCTGGCCCTGGTCATTGGGGGAGCATTCGCCTTGCACTTTGAAGGCACAAGACTGGTGCTTTTTTGCCTGATTCTCGGCTTGCTGGGCCTTCTGGCCACCATCTTCGTGCTCTGGTATCTGCACAAGGTCAGTGGCGGCTCCGGGCAATCCTCGGGACCCGACACGCCCGACGCCATCAATCTCAGCAATCTGCTCCGCGATGCCGATGCCAGGATTCGCCAGTCCGGCCGCGCCAAATCCCTGGCGTCCATGCCGCTGATCTATGTCATTGGAGATGAAAACTCCGCCAAGACGCAGACCGTGCTCCAGTCCGGCCTCGACGCCGAGTTACTGGCGGGAAACGTCTATCAGGACGGGGGCATCGTCCCCACCCAACTCGCCAATCTCTGGCTGGCCGGCAATTACGTGGTGGCAGAGGCCGGTGGCGCTCTCCTGCATCAACCCTCCCTCTGGTTGCGGCTCGTCAGGGCCACCATCCCGGCCCGGCTCGGCTCGGTATTCGGCGACAGCCGCCTCCCTGCCCGGTCCGTGGTGGTCTGCGTCAGCATCGAACGCATCCTGGCTCCCAATACCACTGAGCAGATTCGCGCCCTGGCGCAAACCCTCAATGAGCGTCTCCGCCAGCTCTCCCAGACACTGGGCATCTCGCTCCCCATCTACGTGCTCTTCACCAAACTGGATAGAGTCACTCCCTTTGCCGACTACGCCAGCCATCTATCGGACGAAGAAGTCAAGCTCCCCATCGGCTCCCTGCTGTCTTCACTCAGCTCCGGCTCCGGCCTCTACACGGAGCAGGCTACGGCCCTGATCGGCGGCCGGTTCGACCAGCTTCTCTACGCTCTTTCCGAGTTTCGTCTCGATATCCTGTCCCGCGGCGGCGAGCTCCAGGACCTGGCCCGGGCCTATGAATTTCCCCGCGACCTGCGCAAGCTCCGCGCCGGCATCGTTTCCTTCCTCGCCGAGGTTGCCCGTCCCAGCCAGATCGGCGTCAACCCCTTCCTGCGCGGATTCTTCTTTGCCGGCATGCGCGCCCACCTGGTCGAGGACGTTCTCGAAATCGGCCCGGCTCAACCGCAGGCCGCCGCGCCCATCGATGCCGGGGCAACCCGCATCTTTTCGCTCGCCGCCGCGCAGCCCCAGCAGCCGGCCCCGCAACCCAGGCGAGGCGGCACGCGCAAGGTTCCGCAGTGGGTCTTCCTTCCCCACCTGTTCTCGAAGATCCTGCTCGCCGACAAGTCCGCCCTGGAGACCAGCCGGGCCAGCACCCGCACCAGTTTCCTCAAGCGCACGCTTCTGGCCTGCACCAGTGCGGCCATTCTCATCCTGCTGGTGCTCGTCACCATCTCCTTCTTCAACAATCGCGCTCTCGAACAACGTGTAGCCACGGCCGCGGCCGCGCCGGTTTCTCCGGTCTCCGCGGGCACATTCGCCGCCCAGGGCGACCTCGAATCCCTGGACAAGCTCAGAGCGGTCCTGGCCGAACTCGAGGGTTATCGCAAGAATGGCCCACCCCTCATGGATCGCCTCGGCCTGTACCGTGGCGAGGCGCTCTACCCCGTGGCCTGCCAGGCCTACTCCAACAAGTTTCGCACTCTTCTGCTGGCTCCGGCACAGGCCAACATTCTGGCCAAGCTCGGCACGCTGCCGTCTGCTCCAACCCCCGATGCCGACTACGGCGCCACCTACAGGCCGCTGAAGGCGTACCTGATCACGGCCACCAACCCCGATCCCGACACCGCCCAGGACACGGTTGATTTTCTTCCCGCCGCCCTGCTCACGGAATGGGCCGGCAACGCCACTCCCGCGCCGGATCTTTCCCGTCTCGCGCAGACGCAGTTCGACTTCTATGCCAACCTTCTCCCTGGGACTTCCTCCTGCCTGGCCAAAACCGGCAGCCCCCGCAACGACCCGCTGGTCGCCCGCGCCCGCCTCTATCTCAATGGCTTCCAGGGATTCCAGCACGTCTACCAGAGCATGCTCGCCGCCGCCAACCACAAGGTCCCGGGATTCAACTTCAACGGCAAGTTTCCCGGCTCCTCGCAATACATCGTTGACAGTTATCCCGTACAGGGCGCGTTCAGCAAGGATGGCTTCGCCTTCATGCAGGACGCGATCCTTCACCCCGACCCCTACTTCCGTGGAGAAGAATGGGTTCTCGGCCCTGCGTCCGGACCCCCGATCGACCGCGCCGCCCTTTCTGTTCAGTTGAAACAGACCTATACCGCCGACTACATCCAGACCTGGCGAACCTACCTCACCAAGGCGCAATTCATTCCCTACAAGAATTTTGCCGACGCCGGCAACAAGCTCGGCGCGCTCGATTCCAATACCTCCGCCCTGCTGGAGCTTTTCTCTCTCATCTCTTTCCACACCGCCGTTGCCGCGCCGGAAATCTCATCCGCCTTCCAGGCGCCCCAGGCTGTTGTTCCGCCTGCCAACCCCGGCGATCGTCTCATTGGCTCCTCCAACCAGGCTTACATCCAGTCTTTGCAGGCTCTTGAAGGGGTGCTGAAGAACCTCTCCCTCAACCCCACCAGCGCCAACGATCCCACTGCCGCCGCGCCCGTAACCCAGGCCGCCGTCACTGCCGAACAGGCCGCCGAGAACCTCCGCAACGGCTTTGTCCCGGACCCCGCCGGAAGTATGGATAAAACCAGCTTCGCTCTCCTTGAAGCGCCCATCACGTCGGCCAAGAACCTGGCTGCCCAGGCGCCCGCCAACGCCGCCGGCGGCGGGGCCAAGACCTTCTGCGCCCAGGTCGGACCCGTGCTGGCCAAGTTCCCCTTCAATCCCCAGTCCACCACCGAGGCTTCCACCGAGGAAGTTGCCCAGGTCTTCGCTCCCGGCTCGGGCTCCTTTGCCCAGTTCGCCACATCCCTTCGCGCGCTTGTGGTCCAGCAGGGCTCTCAGTACGCGCCTGCCCCCGGCTCAACGGTAAAAATCAGCCCCGCTTTCCTCAATTTCCTCTCGAGCGCCCAGAAGATCTCTTCCACCCTGTTCCCTGCCGGTAACCAGCCTTCGCTTGACTTCACCCTCACTGAAGTCAAGGCGGCCGGCGTCTCCGATGCAGTCCTCAATATCGACGGCAAGCAACTCAATGCGGGCGGTCAAACAGCCACCTTCCATTGGGTCTCCCAACCCTCCAGCACCATCACCCTGGCTACCCAGAAGAACACCGCGCCGCACATGACCGGCCCCTGGTCCGTCTTCCACTTTGGTTTCGCCGCGCCGCAAATCTCGCCCAACCGCCTGAAATTCTTCTTCAGTTTCAACAATCAAACCCCCGAGGTCGTCCTGTTCGACGCCTCCGGGCCCGGAGCACCCTTGCTGAACCCGGAATTCATGAAAGGCTTCCACTGTGTTTCGAACGTAGCTCGCTGAAGTGAACCCATTGGCGAGAGCAACAACCGTCTCTGCAATACCTGAGTTGAGACCATGAGCGAAGAATTCACCAACGAGCTTTCACCATCCGCCGCACCCTCCAGCCAGCCGTCCGAATCGGCGCCGCCGCCCATTGCTCCAGCGGAAGCCAGTCCGGATTCGACGCCCGCCGCCGGCGTCGTGTCCCCACCCCTGCGCATCGCGGTCTCGGCCCTCAGCGATATCGGTTGCGTGCGCACCAATAACGAGGACTTCTTCGGTTACGACGAATCGCTTGGAATTTATATCGTCTGCGACGGCATGGGAGGAATGGCCAGCGGAGAAGTTGCCAGTTCCCGTGCGGTGGCGGCCATCATGAAGGGCTTTGCTTACTCGGCTGCCTCGGGCGCTCCCGTCAGCACCAGGCTTCTCTATGCCATCAACGCCGCCAATCTGGACGTTTGGGAAAACGGGCAAGTCCCCGAGAATAGAGGCATGGGAACCACCGCGGTGGTTGCCGCGCTCGATGGGGACAAGCTCATCCTGGGCAACGTCGGCGACAGCCGCGCTTATATCATCCAGGGCGGCCAGTGCGTGCAACTTACCGTCGATCATTCTTATATCAATGAACTTATTCGCAACGGCACACTGACCATCGAGAACGCGAAGGACGCCGACCTCCGCGGCATGGAGTCCGTCATCACCCGGGCGGTCGGCGTCGCGGCCGATGTTCAACCCGACTTCTTCTCCGTCGATCTCCAACCCGGCACCGCGGTTCTCCTTGCCACGGACGGCCTCACCCGCTACCTTGTCCAGGAAGAAATCGCCGCCATTCTCGCCTCCTCAACCTTCGAGTCTGCCTGCGCCAACCTGATTGACGCAGCCAAGCAGCGCGGCGGCCAGGATAACATCACCTGCATCCTGCTCCTCGCTTTGCCGGCTTGATTGCTCTTCCCTGGCTAACCCGCCTTGGGGAAAAAATGAAAATGGTCGGAACTTTCGTTTGATTACTGTGTTGGATTGAGAAGATTCCGGACGAGTGCGTCCCTGGCATCATTTGCTTGACAGCCCTCTGAAACGTGATGTAGCGTTTGGGGCATCTACCGAATATTCCCCGCAACCCATGAAATGGAAGTGGAAGATGGTTAAATTGCAGATGCTAAACGCATTAGGATTGTCCGCAATGGCGGCGATCTTTACGATTGGGATGGAAGCCCAGGCAGGCGACCCGGCGACGCTTATCCAGCAGAAGCTGGTCTCGCAGATCAAGCTCACGAAATCCGCGGCTGACCACTCGGATATTGTTACCGCCGGCGACGTTGTGGTCTTGCACAAGGACGGCCTGATGATGTGCAGTTCGGTCTCCTCCTACGCATTCTCAAACACCTATAGCAATGGGGTCCTGACTGCGAACCAGAAAAACCGCGCCAAGGATGCTGCAAAGTCCTTCGGCCGAGGATTTATTCCCATAATTGGCGGTGGGGGCAGCGCCGCCGATGCCGCAAACAACGGCTGCGCATCGCGAAAGTTTGTCGCCGGAGAGAAGTTCTGGGTCACCGGGGTTACCCCCCAAAAAGACGGCATCCTCGTCAGCACCTTCAGCGACCCCTACCCGGACCCTTCGGGAAACCAGGTCCGTTACTACGGGGAAATCAAGTTCCCCTTCGCAAAGGGTTCTGTGCCGCCGGCAGACGATTTTGTCAAGACAGTTTCAGAGGTCATAACCGTTCAGCCGCCGGAAGATAAGGGCGATCAGGGTGGCCAGCCGGCCCAGGCGGCCGCGCCGCCGGCGGCTCCGGAAGCCCCCGCCGCTCCGGCGCCCATGGCGGCCATTCCGCCGCCGCCCCCGCCGCCCGATACCCCGCCCCCGACCATCGCCATCGGCCAGACCAAGGATCAGGTCACCGCTGCCTTTGGACAGCCGACCAAGGCTGCCAAGGTGGGAGTAAAGGAGATCTTCTATTACAAGGACATGAAGGTAACCTTCACCAATGGCAAGGTCAGCAACGTCGAATAGATCGTTCGCGCATCTGGAATGGAGCGCGGGCCAGGAAAAGGAATTGAGGACACGATGATCATGCATTCTCTTCGCAAAACCGTGAGATACGGTTCAGTTGCTTTGATTCTCGCCGGGCTGCTGGGTACTGCCAGCCTCGCAGGCGCCGCCAATGACACAAAGAAGCCGGCTGCCCCTGCTCCCAAGGCGGCGGCTCCTGCGAAGGCAGCCCCAAAGGCGGCCGCGAAGCCTGCCACCGGCGGGGCATCCCACGGACCAACCACCGGCGGGGCATCCCACGGACCAACCACCGGCGGGGCTGCCACGCATGGGCCAACCACTGGAGGAGCAGCCACACATGGGCCGACGGCCAACGGCGCGGGCAGCCATGGACCAACCACCACCGGCTCGCATCCGACGACGACCACGCCCTCTACCGGCTCCCACCCCATGACTACCGGCAAGCCCACCACCGCCGGAACCCACACTGGCGCCGGACCCACCGGAGGTTCGCACCCTGCTGCCATGGCCAGCCGCACGCCCATCAAGAGTGGTCCCGCGCCCAAGGGAAGCAGTGAGCACGTTACCAAGAGCGGCAGTGCGGTTCGCACCCGCCCCGGCGGCAAGGTCAGCGACGTGCATGACGCCAAGCGCGGCATGGACGTCCATAACAACCTGGGCGGCGGCCGCAGAGTCTCGGTGGAGCGCCCCGATCACAGCCGCATCGTTGCCGAGCGGGGCCGCCCCGGATACGTGCAGCGTGGCTATTCTTACCATGGTCATGACTTTGCGCGCCGCTCCTACTACTACCATGGCCGCGCCTATGACCGGTTCTACGGCGGCTATGGCTACCACGGGGTGTTTTTGAACGTCTATGCCCCCGGCTTCTACTACGGCCCGGGCTTCTACGGATGGGCCTACAACCCCTGGGCCGCGCCCATCGCCTTTGGGTGGGGATGGGGCGGCAATCCCTGGTTCGGCTTCTACGGCGGCTATTTTCAGCCCTATCCGGTGTACCCCTCGGCCGCGTTCTGGCTTACGGACTATATCATCTCGCAGGATTTGCAGGCCGCCTACGCTGCGCACCAGGAGGCAGCCGAGGAGGCCGGTACCCCGCCACCGGCAGGTGGCCAGCCAGTGCTTACCCCCGAGGTGAAGCAGATGATCGCCGACGAAGTGAAGAACCAGTTGGCGCTTGAGAACCAGGAATCAACTCAGAACGCGCAAGGCCAGCCTCCCGACCCCGCCTCCAGCGGAATTGCACGCCTGTTGAGCGACGGCCGTCCGCACGTCTTCGTGGCCGGTGGCAACCTGGACGTGACGGATACATCCGGGCAGGAGTGCGTGGTCAGCGACGGCGATACACTGCAGCTAAGGGATGCGCCTCCCTCGGACGCAACCACTGCGAATCTGGTGGTCCTCTCCAGCAAGGGCACCCCGGAGTGCCAGATTTCCCTCACGGTTGCGGTCCAGTTGACCGATCTGCAGGAGATGCAGAACCACATGCGGGAGACCATCGATCAGGGACTCCAGGATCTGCAGTCCAAACAGGGCACGGGCGGCCTTCCGGCGGCTCCGCCTTCCGCTCAAGCCGCACCGGCTCCTGCGGCCTATGCCGCTGCCGCGCCTCCTCCCGATCCCAACGCAGCTGCTGATATTCAGCAGCAGGACCAGCAGGCCGGCCAGGCGGTGCAGGAAGTGACCGCTGAGGCCTCGCAGGACAGCGGTGGGCAGGCAAGCGCTGCTCCTGCGGCTCCTCCGGCGGAAGCTCCCGCAGCCCCGGCTCCAACCGCAACCGTTGAACTGGGCCAGACTACGGACCAGGTGCAGGCAGCTCTTGGCGCGCCTGCCAGGATTGCGAATCTGGGACCCAAGGTCATCTACTATTACAGTGGCATGAAGATCACCTTCAAAGACGGCAAGGTGAGCGACGTGCAATAGCCGGGAACTCCCAGACACCGGACTGGAAACAGGCCGCAATGCCGCCCTCGGGCGCCGCATTGCGGCCTGTTTTCTTTGCTTCTGACTCTCAGCCGTGGCCGGAGCCGTCTTCGCCGTGCAACAATACCGTTTCACCTGTTGCCAAGCTTCTATTCCGCCCGGAGATGAATCATGACGCAGTCCTTTGATTACCCATCGATCGCCAAAATGATCGACCACTCGCTGCTCAACCCCTCCCTGACCACCCGGGAACTGGAAGACGGTATTGCGCTGGCGCTTCGATACAACGTGGCCAGCGTCTGCATTCTGCCTTACTACCTGGCTCGCAGCGCTGAGTTGCTTGCAGGAACCACGGTCAACGCCAGCACCACCATTGGCTTTCCCCACGGCGGGCACACCACCGCTATCAAACTTGCCGAGGCCCGCCAGGCGCTCAACGACGGCGGCCAGGAACTGGATGTGGTGATCAATATCAGCAAGGCCCGCAGCGGGGATTGGCAGTATGTCCGGGATGAGCTTTCAGCGCTTGCCGTAAACATTCATGCCAACGGAGCAAAGATCAAGGTGATCTTTGAGAACGCCTATCTGAACGATGCCGCCAAGATTCGCCTGTGCGAAATCTGTGGCGAGATTGGCGTCGATTGGGTCAAGACCTCAACCGGGTACGCGCCCAGCGGAGCTACTCTTCCCGATCTCGAACTGATGCGGAAACATTCCCCGGCCAGGGTCCAGATCAAGGCAGCGGGCGGCATTCGCGATCTCGATGCGCTGCTGGCCGTGCGCGACCTCGGTGTCAGCCGGGTCGGCGCCACGCGCACTGCATCCATGCTGGAGGATTGCCGCAAGCGGCTCGGTCTTGACCCTATCGCTCAGTGCACCGCATCGCCGGTGCAGGCTGGATATTAGCCAAGGCCCATCCGGGAAGGCTCATACAAGTCTTCCACGGTGAGAACCCGCCTTGTCCTTGCCATCGGCGCGAAAAAGGCCCGGCGCACCCGCCGGGCCTTCCCAATATCCAAGCGCAGAATCTGCGCAGTTCAGTTACGCCAGCAGGCGCTGGACCTTCTCTTCGATCACATCCTGGGGCACATAGCCCACAATCTGATCGGCCACCTTGCCGCCCTTGAAGAACAGCAGCGCCGGAATGCCGCGAATCCCATAACGCGACGGGGTTGCGCCGTTCTGGTCCACGTTCACCTTCGCCACCTTCAGCCGGCCGGCGTAGCTTGCGGCTACGCTGTCCACGATCGGCGCGATGGCCTTGCACGGACCGCACCAAACGGCCCAGAAATCCACCAGCACCGGCTGCTCGCTTTTGAGCACCTCCTGGTCGAACGTTGCATCGTTAACTTCCAAAACTCCCAATCCCAATCCAGCCATGATCCTCCTTGCGGCAACCGCACTCCTTCAAGTGTACTCGGAACCGCACCTCCATGGGATGCGCCAGCCTGGTGGAAAGTCGCAAACCGCCCTGACCGGCAAGCAGCAAAGCGTCTGTCCGGCGCTTGTACTTCGAAAGGAAGGGATTGATTATGTTGTACTTACATAAATCTTGCCAAGTCCAATGATCAAAAAGAAGCGCCCGTGATCCGATAAGGATCACGGGCGCTAGAGCAGCCCTCCCCCAGAACTGCCCACGGACAAAATCTATGAGTTCATCGCGCGAATAGCAAGAAATCTTAGGTAATGGCGAAAAGTAATGACGAATAGGGGGATTAGGCAGAAAGACAACGGTACAAAGGAAAGATTACCCCAATGATGACTTTTCAAAGCAATCCGCGTTTGCTGTTTCCTGTTCCTTCGCACGTCGCAAAGTTCACGCCAACGGGCTCGCCCCGCCCGGCACAAACCGGCAAAACACCATCTCCGGCTGCGGCAGCCCTTCCAGCGCGATCCGGATCGCGCCCGAAGCCTGCGCCAGACTTCTCTCGCTGTCCACGATCACAAGCACGGCGGGACCCGCGCCGCTCAGAGCCGCTCCCAGAATGCCGTGGTCTCCGGCCAGCGGCAACAAGCGCGGCAGCAGCGGACAGATCGGAGCACGGTAGGGCTGGTGAATGCGGTCCTTCATGGCGAAGCGCAGCAGGTCGCCGCGCGCCTGGGCAAACGCAAGTCCCAGCAGGGCCGCGGACTGAATGTTGGCTACCACGTCGTCGCGCGGGTAGCTGGCGGGAAGCATGGCGCGAGCCTTGCTGGTAGACAACGGCTCCTCGGGCAGCACGACGATAGCCCGCCACTCGGCCGGCGGGACGACCCGGGCCACATGCACGCGCCTGCCCTCGCCGGCGACGATCACAAACCCGCCCAGCCAGCAGGCCGCGGCGTTGTCCGGATGCCCTTCCAGAACGCAGGCCTCTTCGACAATGCGTTCTGAGCTCCAGCCAAGTTGGCCAAAGTGAACCGCCAGGGCGATAGCCGCCAGCCGTCCCGCCGCCGACGAACCGCAGCCCATCCCCAATGGAATGCCGTTGACCATGCGAATCGCCAAAGGCACAATCGCCCGCCCATGGCTCTCCAGCAGCCCTTTGTAAATCTCCAGGATGAGGTTGTCCTCAATCCTCCCGCAGCTCTCCCAATCGCGGCCGGTTGCGGCAATTGAGAAGTCCGCGGCTGGCTCGGCCTCAATCTCGAGATAGAAGTCCAGGGCCACGGCGGCGGCGTCGAAACCGGGGCCGAGATTGGCGGAAGTGGCTGGCAGGCGCAGATGCACGCGCCCGGCGCTTGCATCGGAGGCATCGCTCATCCCGCTCTGCCTTTCAGCGTGGCCAGCACCGCTTCCGGCGTGGCCTCGACCACCTGCGCATTGCGCCGCAAAGCGTCGATTTTCTCCTCCACGCCAGCCTTCTCCTCGTCCTTCAACAATGTTCCACGATGGAATTCGATGGTGTAGTCGGCGTCCTTGAGCGTGTGGCCGGTAAGCACCAGAACCACCGTCTCGCCGGGAGCGACCGCGCCCTGGGCGCGCAGCTTTTTCAGACCCGCCAGGGTCACAGCCGAGGCCGGCTCGCAGCCCAGGCCCTCAGCGCCGATTTCAGCCTTGGCCATGGCGATCTCCGCCTCGGTCACATCCAGGCACCAGCCGCCCGTCTCCTGGATCACGCGCGCGGCCTTGCGCCACGAAGCCGGATTGCCGATGCGGATGGCCGTGGCTCGCGTGTGCGCCTCCACCGGCTCCAGCGCGGCTCCATGACTGCTGGCCAGGCTGCGCACCAGCGGATTGGCCCCCTCCGCCTGGATCACCGAGATGCGCGGCGTCCGTGCCACCAGCCCCAACTCGCGCAGTTCGCGAAAGCCCTTGCCCAGCGCCGAACTGTTGGCCAGGTTGCCGCCGGGAACGATCAGGTGGTCGGGCACGTTCCACTCGAAAGCCTCGGCAATCTCGAAAGCCGGCGTCTTTTGCCCCTCCAGCCGGTAGGGATTGACTGAATTGAGCAGGTAAATGTTGGCTTCCTTCACCACCTTCGTCAGCACGCGGACACAGCCGTCAAAATCCGTATTCACCTGGCAGGTGATGGCGCCGTAGTCCATGGCCTGCGCCAGTTTGCCCCAGGCGATTTTGCCCTCGGGAATCACCACCAGGCTGTGCATGCCCGCGCGAGCCGCATAAGCGGCCATGGCGGCGGACGTATTGCCCGTGGACGCGCAGGCCACCCACTCGAATCCCCGCTCCCGCGCCACGCTCAGGGCCGCGGTCATGCCCGTGTCTTTGAAGGAGCCGGTGGGATTCATCCCCTGGTGCTTGGCAAACAGTTGGTCGATTCCCAGCGCCTTCGAGGCTCGCGGCAGGTGGTAGAGCGGCGTATTGCCCTCGCGCAGGGTCACCGCGTTGCCAAAGTTCTCCAGAATGGGCAGCAACTCCCGGAAACGCCAGACGCCGGAGTGGTCCAGCGCCTCAGAGGAGCAGCGCCGCTCCCGCCACAGCCACTTCAGCGCGCCTGGGTTGGGCCGGTCGTGGCCGTGGCGCTCGGCCCAGCCCGGATACTCCACTTCAAAAAGATCCCCGCACAGCGAGCAGCGGAAGTCTGGCCGCGCCTTCGTGCCCTCGACCCGCGTCCCACACCCAAAACAGCGTAACTGGTGCAAATTGTCGTTCATGCCTGGTGTTAGCCTACCAGCGCAGCGCGAATTCTGCTGTGAATTGGAGGCTGAGAAACCCCGATGCCAAGCCGTATTCCAAAATGGTCCCTGGCCGGCCTTCTCAGTTTGGCCTTCCTGGCGCCGTTGAATGCGCAAACGCCTCTGCGCATTGCTGCGGCTGCCGACCTCGAGCCGGTGCTGCCGCCGATCCTTGACCAATTCCGCCAGGCCACAGGAATTCGCGCCGAAGCCACCTTCCAGGCTTCGGCGGTTTTGGCCACGCAGATTCAGAACGGCGCGCCTTTCGACCTGTTTCTGTCCGCGGATCTGGGTTATCCCAAGCGCCTCATCGATGCCGGCCTGGCCGACGCGGCGGGAACAGCCGATTCATCCACACCGATTATCTATGCTCGGGGCACGCTCGTGCTCTGGGCGCGCAAGGACTCCCATCTGCCCCCACCGTCGCTCGATCTGCTGCGCAGCCCTGATCTCAAACGCTTGGCTATCGCCAACCCCGAACGCGCCCCCTACGGCCGTGCAGCGGTGGCCGCCCTCACCAGTCTCAAGCTCTACGACGCGCTCAAGCCCCGCCTCGTCACCGCCGAGAACATCTCCCAGGCCGCCCAGTTTGTCGACTCCGGCAACGCCGACGCGGGGCTCATCTCGCTCACCTCCGCGCTCACCCCGCGCCTCGCCTCCGGTGGCGCTTATTTCGTCGTCCCGCGCGACCTCTACCCGCCCATCGAGCAAGGCGCGGTCATCGTCAGCAACACCACCCAGCGCGCCACAGTCCACAAGCTCCTCGACTACCTGCTCTCGGCCCCGGTCCAGGCCCAGCTTGCCAAAACCGGCCTCACACCCGTTCACTAGACAAAAGCCGGGTGCCCCATCCTCGCCGTCCGCCGCGGCGGATTTTTGCGGCTAGAGTGGGATACCGGAAACCTCAACCGTAGTCCGTTCACTGGAAACCATGGATTGGCAGGCGTTCGCCCTCTCCCTCAAGCTGGCCACGGTCACCACAGCCATTCTGCTGGCCGTGGCCGTGCCTTTGGCCGCGTTGCTGGTTCTCGGCCGCGGCCGCTGGCTAGCGGCGCTGGAAGCGCTGGCTGCCCTGCCGCTGGTCCTGCCTCCCACCGTTCTCGGTTTCTTCCTGCTGGTTCTCCTCGGGCCCCGCACCGCCCTCGGTCGCGGCATTACCGCCCTGCTCGGCCATCCCCTCGCCTTTTCGTTTTCGGGCCTCGTCGTGGGATCGGTGATTTACAGCCTGCCCTTCGCCGTGCAGCCGCTGGTGGCCGGATTTGCGGCCGTTGAGCCGGCCCTGGTGGACGCGGCGCGGCTCCTGGGCGCCAATCCGGCGCGGCTGGTGCTCAGCCTTCTCGTCCCGCTCGCCCGGCGCTCGTTGCTCGCCGCCGCCGTGCTCAGCTTCCTCCACACCATGGGCGAATTCGGCGTGGTCCTCATGCTGGGCGGGGACATTCCCGGCGCCACGCGAACCCTCTCCATCGTGCTTTACAACCAGGTGGAAAACTTCGACTACGCCGCGGCCAATCGCACCGCGGCCATCCTGCTGGGGCTGAGCGTCGTTGCCCTCGCTGCCATCTATCTGGGCGGCCGTCCTCGTGGAGGCCGTCGTGCTTGATCTCGCTCTCGATGCCCGCCGTGGCAGCTTCCACCTCCAGGTGGAGTGCCGCTTCGCGTCCGAGTGGACGGTCGTCTTCGGCCCCTCCGGCGCGGGCAAGAGCACGCTGCTTCGCCTCCTCGCCGGCCTCGACCTGTCGGAACGCGCCGGCCCCGAGCAGGCGCGCATCGCTCTCGACGGCCGCCCGCTCACCGACTCCGTTCGTGGCCTCTGGCTCCAACCCGGCCGCCGCCAGACCTCGATGGTCGCCCAGCAGCCCGCGCTCTTCCCTCACCTCAGCGTCGCCGCCAACGTCGCCTACGGGCTCGCCAGCCTCGACCGCGCCGCCCGTTCCGCGCGCATCGAGGAGATGCTCGACCTGGTCGACGCAAAAAGCCTGATCGGTCGCCGCCCGCAGGACCTCTCCGGCGGCGAAGCCCAGCGCGTGGCCCTGGCCCGGGCGCTCGCTCCCCTGCCCCGTCTTCTCTTGTTGGACGAGCCCTTTTCCGCCCTCGACGGTGCCGCCAGCGACGCCCTGCTGGCCCGTTTGCAGATATGGCTCACCGACCACCGCGTCCAAACCGTTCTTGCCACCCACGACGCCACCGACGCCCTCGCCACCGCCGCCGAAGTTGCCCTGTTGCGAGAAGGCCGCCTGGTCGCGCTGGGATCAGCGGCGACGGTGCTTTCCTCCGAGCGGGAGCGGCTGCTGGGGCGGCTTGGAAGTGCCTGATTTGGGTAATAACTTACTAGTCGTCCACCGGCGTTACCGACCCGCGGGGAATGAAACGGGCGTCATGCGGTTTGTCTTTGTTTTGTTGAACTTGCATTTTTGTTTCTTTGTAGGCTAACCCGCGCCCGAGCCTTAGCGGCATCCGCAGGTCTGTCCCTGCCAAGCCAATCTACTCTCTTTGATGAGGATGGGAATTGCCACCAGCGCAGCGATAGCATCGAACCACGCGATATGGAAAAATGCGTTCACGGAGAGTCCCGCCAGCGCGATCAGTGCGAGATAAGCACAAGTGGCCGACTGAGTTGCGTCGGCGGCTAAGGCTGTGTTTCCGCTGCGGTGAGCTTCCCGGCGCTTCAGCCATGCGAGGACGGGCATAGCAAGCAGTGCGGCGATGGTGATGCCGATTCCCGCGCGACTCGCTTCAGGCCGCAGCCTGAGAGCTAAAGATGCGAGAGCTGTCCCTGCTACTACAAGGGCGAGAACGAACAGCAACACTGAGGCTGTGCGGGTCGCCTCGCGTTCCGAAATCGACACGCTTGGAACCCACTGCAAAAGCACCACAGCGGCGGACATAAGCTCTACAAGGCTATCGGAACCAAAGGCCAGCATTGCGGGGCTGTGTGCCGTGATCGCCGCATACGCGGATACGCCGAACTCCACGAGCATCCATGCCAGTGTGACGCCCTGAAGCCAGAAGACCTGAGTTCGGGGTGGGGCCTTCAGAGCACAAGCGGCGGCAGGCTTCGAGGGCTCAACACCGATTTGTACCAGTTCTGGCATACCGTCATGCTTTCAGGCTCTGGGAAGAAGCGCAAGACCCACAAGAGCAATATGGTGAGCCAAGTATGTTGTTGTCCTAGTCCGCGGCGATAACCAGCAGAGTAGCGTCGTCCCGGAAGTGCGCGCCGCAAAAGGCCGTGACCTTCGCCAGCAGCCGGCTATTCAACTCCTTTGCGGAGAGTGTGCTGTTGGCCTTTGCGAATGTTGCGATGCTGGTTTCTTCAAACTCCCGCCCCTCCGCATCCGACGCCTCCGTGATGCCGTCGGTGAACAGCAGCAAGCGGTCCCCTGTCCTCAACTCGACAGACGAGTCTTCATAGATCCAATCGGGGAAGACACCGAGCACCGCACCGCCCTGTTCGAGCATCCGCGCGGAGCCGCCGGAGACAAGAATTGGGTAAAGGTGCCCGGCGTTGCAGTACTGGAACGTATGCGTTTCGCCATCGAGAATTCCATAAAGGAAGGTCACGAATTTTCCCGTCGCGGTGTTCTCGTGCAACAAGCTGTTGACTTTGGCGCACACCTGGGCCGGGCTTTCCGAGTCGCCCGCAAACGCGCGTACCGCGGCCTGCACATTGGCCATCAGCAGAGCAGCGGATACACCTTTTCCGACTACGTCGGCAATGCAGATTCCGAGTCGATGATCGCCCAGCCGGAGCACGTCGTAGTAATCTCCGCTCACCGTGCTGGCGGGCTGCCACGCTCCTGCAACCTCGAATCCCGGAAGCTGCGGAATCTTTTTCGGAAGCAGCGACTGCTGTATCTCCCGGGCGCGCTCCAATTCCTGCTCTTGCATTTCAAGCCGGGCAGTGCCGCGTTCCACTGTTTGCTGGAGCTCGAAGTTACGCCGCTCCAGCCGCTCTCTCGTGCTGTGGTACAGAAACGAGACAAGGCCGAAGACGAATGTGACCAGGAACGGAAACTTCCATCCTGTTCTAATGAGATGAGAAAGCGTCTGCGGAGTAGGCGGAGCAATCAACCACACAACCGCACTCGAAATCAGGTAAACAGGGACCGTCAGCACAAGTAGGACGGGCAGGAAAATCAGCAGGTTGTAAGGAAATGGCTTTTGCCAATAAAGGAACTCCAAACGACCTATTGCGGGCGAGACGAGATTCCCGATGCACAGAGAATACAGCAGAACCGTCGCGGGATTGATCTGCTGTCCGATGGCCCAGAAAATGGCGGCGGCAACGGCGGCGATAGCGATGTAAAGGACTTGCTGCCGGAAGAATCGAGCCAAAGATGGTACGTTCACATTTACACCGCCACAGTGCTTGAACCCCTGTTGAGCTATCCAATCATTCTAAAGCCGCAAGTTAGAACCCCACCATCACCGGCTCCATCTCCAGCCGAATGCCAAAATGTGCTTCAACGGCAGTGCTGATCTGGCCGGCGAGGGCAAGAATCTCCGCCGCGCTCGCCCCGCCGCGATTGACCAGCGCCAGCGTATGCCGCGGCGAGACCCCGGCGGCGCCCAGCGCATACCCCTTTGCAAAGCCGGCCTGTTCGATCAGCCACGCCGCCGGCAGCTTCACCTGCCCCGGCCCAGCCTGAAAACGCGGCGGCTCCTTTTCACTCACCCCCGCAATCTGCCGCACCTGTTCCTCGTTCACCACCGGATTCTTGAAAAAGCTGCCCGCGCTGCGGCAATCGGGATCGCCTTCAACCAGTAGCATCCCCTTGGACTGCCGAACCCGCCGCACCACCGCCGCCACCTCAGCCAGGCTGGGTTTGCCGCCCTCGTTTCCGCGCTCCGCAAGAGCCCGTTGCAGGTCCGCATAGCGCAGCGTCGGCGCGCCGCCCACAGTCAGCCGGTAGTCCACGCGGGTCACGATAAAGCGCCCGCGGTCGGCCGAGTTGAACCGGCTGCGCCGGTAACCAAAGCCGCACTCCGCCGCGGAAAACTCGACGAACGCCCGCTCCTCCAGATCAAAAGCCCGCACCCGCTCGATCGCCGGCGCAACCTCCTGCCCATACGCGCCCACATTCTGCACAGGAGTTCCGCCCACCGTGCCCGGAATGCCCGCCAGGCACTCCACGCCCGCGCAGTTGTCCTCCGCCGTACGCTCCACAAAGCCGTCCCAATCCTCGCCCGCGGCAGCCTGATAGATTCTCTGGCCCACCTCGCCTGCCTGCCCCGGATCCTCCGCCGTCTCAGCAACGGCAATCCCGCGCAATCCCACCCGCAGCACCAGGCCGTCGAACCCCGCGTCGGCCACCAGCAGGTTGCTGCCGCCCCCCAGCACAAACAGCTTCAGCCCACGCTGCCGCGCCCACCCGGTCGCCTCAACGATCTCGTCTTCGCTGCCGGCCTCGACAAACCAGCGCGCCGGGCCCCCGATGCCAAAGGTCGTGAAGGGCGCAAGCAGCTTGTTTTCTTCCATCCGCATCGGATAAAGCCTACACCTCGGGGTCTCACGATAGAATGGTTGCAGGCAACTTTCCCTGCCGGAGGCAAACATGTACCCAGAACTGATGGTAATTCCCATGCGCGAAGAACTGCTGCGCGCCGGAATCAAGGAAACCCGTACCGCCGAGGATGTGGACGCGGCGCTGGCCCAGCCGGGCACAACCATGTTGGTGGTCAACTCGATTTGCGGTTGCGCGGCAGGCAAGATGCGCCCCGGTGTGCGCCTGGCCCTCGCCAACTCCGCCAACCTGCCCGATCAAAAAATCACCGTCTTTGCCGGCCAGGACCGCGAGGCCACCGAGCGCGCCCGCAGCTACTTCGAAGGCCACCCGCCCAGCTCCCCCGCCGTGGCCATCCTGCGCGACGGAAAGCTCGTCTACCTGATGCAGCGATCCGTCATCGAGCAGTCCACCGCCCCGCAGATCGCCGGCCAACTGGTCCGCGCCTTCGACGAGTTCTGCGCCAAAACGACGGCGTAAGCGAAATCCTCAGACTTTCCGGATGGGCCCAGGATATTGGGCTATCACCGGGTCAGCCGTCAACAAAGTGATTCCTTCGACCATAGCCTGAGCGATCAGGATGCGGTCGAAGGGATCTTTGTGTATGGGCGCCATCGAGTCCACGGCAACTACGTGCCGGCTCTGCAAGGTTAGTTCCTCATAGCCATTCTCAATCAGCAGCCGTCGAACCTCTCGCGGGTCAAACTGAAAGTCCCGCCGTCGCAAGGCCCTCTTGATTGCGATCTCCCAGATGCTCGATACGCTGAAGACAAACTGGTTTGCCGGATCGTTCAAGGTTATGCGAGCTTGCCGACTGATGCGATGGTCGTCGATCGGGACCCAGATAACAAACTGAGTATCGAGAAGAAATCTCATTCCTCGTCCTCACCAAGCATCAGCTTCTCGACTTCTTTATCCAACTCCCTGTCGATCTCCTCGAAGTTGTCTGGAATGGTGTACATCCCCTTCATGAAGCCCAGCCTCCGCTTGGCAGGGGCCTCGGGCGCGCCTAGCCGAATGACCTGCACAAGTCCCTTTCCCCTTTTGGCGATCACAAAAGAATCGCCCTGCACAGCCTCATCGACCAGCCGCGAGAGGTGAGTCTTTGCCTCGTGAATGTTGATGGTCCGCATTACGCCTCCAAGTAAACTAAGTCCACTTAGTTTAGTCCAATTCTGGCAAGAATTGCAAGTATTGAGTCTGAACGGTAGAGCCCTAATTTGGAATCCACAACATTATTCAAAGATGATGACCACAGTTCCAGTCCATGGTTTGAAAAAAATGTGATGTACCTTGTCATCAACCATAAACCGGAAATATCGACTGGCGCTGCTACTGCAAAAAGAGCATGTGTGCCTTCTTTATGTGATACATTTCCGGCATCATGCTGAAACGTTTGGCGATATTTGGTTTGCTCTTGGGGGGTGTCGGGGCATGGTCCCAAGTCCCAGGGGATGGGAGCCATCAGAATCAGAAACCCCAGTGGGGCGAAAGCCGCGCCAGTGTTTCGCAGCCAGTCCCTTCGCCTAGCATCCACGGCCAGCAGGCTGTCTCCGATCAGAAAAAGGATTCCACACCCAAGCCTTACGAGTATCCATGGCGCGAACTGTACTGGCCTGCAACCATCCCAAACTGGTGCCTTGCTCTTGTTGGCATCTGGGCTGGCGGGATGGCTTACTGGACGCTGAGAAACATTGAAAAACAAACCGAACAATTGAGGCGTCAGACCGATTTGCTCGGAAGGCAACTGGAGAGCACATTCCAGAGAGAGCGAGCTAAACTCAATCTGTCCCCTCAGCAGATTAGCCTCCATGGAGATGAAGGGTTCTTTCATCTCTCGACTTCTATAGAGCTTACAAATATTGGACATTCTAAGGGTTACATCATTTTCAGCGCCGGAAGATTTTCCGTTGTACCCTCGCACCAGTGGCCATTGACTTCTCCCGATCCGGACGAATTCACGCTCCCCTCCAATGTTATTGATGTATCTGGAAATCCTATTTATGTTTCGTTCTGGTTTGAGCATATTCCCTTCGACCTCAACGGGTTTAGGTATAGAATCGCCACCGGAAACCTGAAAATTTACCTTTATGGGTTTGTCGAATACGAAACCATGGGCAAGCGACTTCACAGGGATTTCGGATACATATGGTCTATCGACGAAAGAGAGGGGTTGAATTCCGAGCAGGCCGATGGAGTCTTCACGAATGGATGGTGGCAGCAAGACTTGCGCCAGAAAAATACCGAGTACGAGATAACCGATAAACCGAATTAGGACACTGCCGTCTGAACAGGAATTGAGTCCGAAAAATGCAGAACGGCCTCCCGGTGGAGGCCGTTCTGCGCTACCGCCTGTCTTTGCCCGCTCAGTCGCCCTCAGCCGCGCTGGCCAGCTTTTGCACCGCGCTGTGTTTGATCGAGTAGAAGAAATAGATCAGCAACCCGACCAGTAGCCAGCCCACCATCACCGTCCAGGTAATGAGCGGGAGGTTGATCATCAGGTATACGGCGGTGATGATCCCCAGAATCGGCACCAGCGGAACAAACGGCGTCTTGAAGGGCCGGTGCAGATCGGGATGCCGCACCCGCAAAACCCATACTCCGGCACAAACAATGGTGAAGGCCAGCAGCGTGCCGATGTTCACCAGTTCGGCGAGCCGCGCAACGGGAAGAAAGGCCGGCAGGATGGCCACCACCGCGCCCACAGCGATAGTCGAGATCCACGGCGTGCGAAACCGGGGATGGATGGTCGAGGCCCACTTCGGCAAAAGCCCGTCCCTGGACATGGAGAAGAAGACCCGCGACTGGCCCAGCAGCATGACCAGCATCACGGTGCCCAAGCCGAAGACCGCGCCCACTTTGACCAGCAGCGAACCCCAGCTGACGCCGGTTGCATCGATGCCCAGCGCCACCGGATCGGCCACGTTCAGCGCCTTGTAGTTCACCAGGCCGGTCAGCACCGTGGAAACCAGGATATAGAGAATAGTGCAGATCACCAGCGAACCGAGGATGCCGAGCGGCATATCCTTTTGCGGATTCTTCGCTTCCTGCGCTGCCGTGGAGACGGCGTCAAAGCCGATGTAGGCGAAGAAGATGGAAGCCGCACCCGTGGCAATGCCGTGCCAGCCGAAATTGCCATGCCCGTCGGGGGGAGGAAGATAAGGGTGCCAGTTGGCCCAGGCCAACTGCGGATGACGAATGAGAAAATAGACTCCCAGAACCAGGAAGACGCCAACGACGCTCAACTTGATGAACACAATCGCGGTGTTCAGGTTGGCCGATTCCTTGATGCCGATCACCAGAACCGTGGTCACCGCCAGGATCGCCAGGATGGCCACCAGGTTGAACAGCGCTGTCACGTGCGGCAGCCCGGCCGCTTCCGTTCCCGGCGGCAGCGAGGTCAGCGGCAGCCACTTCTCCTGAAAGAAGACCAGCACCGTGCCCGGCGTAGCCGTCAGTCGCGGCGGCATGTAGATATGCAACTGCTGCAGCAGGCTGTTGAAGTACCCTGACCAGCCGGAAGCCACCGTAGCCGCGCCAAAGCCGTACTCCAGACCCAGGTCCCAGCCGATGATCCAGGCCACAAACTCGCCCAGCGTGGCATACCCATAGGTGTAAGCCGAGCCGGCGATGGGAATGATGGAGGCAAACTCCGCGTAGCACAGTCCCGCAAAGGCGCACGTGATGCCGGCCAGCACAAAGCTCAGCGCCACGGCCGGGCCGGCGTGCTTGGCCGCCGCCTGCCCGGTCAGCACAAAGATGCCCGCGCCGATGATTGCGCCTATGCCCAGAGTGATCAGGTTGGTTGCGCCCAATGAACGCCGGAGTGTGTGTTCGCCCGTTTCACCCGCCTCTCGCGAGAGCATCGACATGGGTTTGATACGTAGTAGATTCCCGTAACCCATTTGTTTACTCATGTTTACCAACTTCCTGCGCCAGAATTGTACCACTTTTGTACCAAAACCGGTTTGAGCCCATGCTGGAAGCAGAGGAAAGAACCTCATGCCGCCCAAGCTGAACCCCACCACCACCGTCACCGTCTTCACCCGCCACGCCGCCGACTGCCGCCACGCCCAGGACCGCTACTACCGGGGAAAGGACTGCGCATGCACCAAGTGGCTCTATATCTACGAGAATGGCAAGGGCCGCCGCATGACCGCCAACACCCGCACCTGGAAGGATGCCGAGGCCGCCGCCATGAAGGAGCGGCTGCGTCTCGATCCGGTGGAGACCGAGAAACGGAGGCTGGCCGGCCTGGATACGGCGCGAAACCTGCATGGGGGGCCCGTGACCGTCAAAGATGCCCTGGAACAATGGGTGCGGGGACTCAAGGCGCAAACGTACTCAACCTCCAGATCATACAAGGCGTTCGTCGGGAAAGTCACCCGCTGAGCGCAGAGAAACTCGATCGCGGCCCTCCAGGACGTAACCCCCGATCACCTCGACCTGTGGGGCTCCGAGTGGGGTCTCGACGCCGCCCACCCGGACGGCAGGATCGGCCCCATCACGCAGCAGCAGATGCAGATGCGGCTGAAGGCGTTCTTCAAGTGGGCCACCGGACTGCGCAAGATCGCCTGGAACCCCACCCTGTCGAAGGGAAGAATCCAGAGCAATCCGAAGAGAACGATACCGCTCACCCAAGCGCAGTTCGAGCTTCTGGTCCGGGAGTTGTGTTCTGCCAGTTCTTGCGGCGCTTGATTTCATTCAGAGACAGGCGTTGAGCCTCTATCTGCTTCCCCTCGCTTGCGTGAATACAGCGAGCCGTGGTCCGCTGCCTTGCATGGCAGAGCATCGCTCACTGTCGACGGAGGGGTTGCCCTGTTGACTAGAACCTGCCATGGAGGACCGTAAACCGGACAGAACAAGTGCGCCTCAGAAGGCTACAATTTTGAATAGCCGCTCGACAGGAAAGCCATGGTTACGCGCCAACCTCCCGCGAAAAGCAAAGCATCGATCGTGCAGGAAACTCTCCGCGCTGTTTGCTCCCGAAATCCCCTTCTTCTCGGAGCACTGGAATTCCTCTTCCCAAACGCAGCAGAGAGCTTGTCCTTTCGGGGCTTGCGGATTCAACCTCTCGTTGCGGCACATCGCAACCTGATCAGCGCGGAACCTTTTCTGTTGCCTAAGGAACGATTCGGAGGTTCCCAGGACGTTGCGCTGGCTCCTTTGGTCCGCATTGTTGTAGATGAGACTCTTCGTGCTTACGCTCATACGAGCCCACATCTTTTGGACTATGTGGGGAAAACGCCAATTTCCCCTTACGGAAGCCTGGGCTTGAGCGTCAGCCGCTGGGGGCAGGTGGATTGGGATTACATACGCGATCTCGATTGGCGAATCTTTTTGCCTCCCGAGATCGGCCATGCTTCCGGCTTCAAGTCATACCTGGAGCAGATCCTGACGGAAGAGCTTCACAAACACGAACTCTTTCCGCTGTTGGGGGGGAAGGATGTGCAAGGACTGGCTCAGGTACAACTGCGCGACCAGCGGACTGCGGAGGTTCACGGGTTTCATTTCTTTCTGATAGCCATGAAGCCCGGGTTTGTCCGGGGAAATATCCATCGTGATGGTGGCTACTCTCCCCACTTCGCCTATTTTCCTGAGGGCTCCCTGGATGAGCACCTGGAATCGGCCAATCTGCTGTGGTCTGATGTGATCGCACAGCAGCGGGCAGACTATATCGAGATGTTCAACCAACTGAGCTTCAATATCTTCGGTGAAGGTTCAGAGGAATACCGTCTTTTCAAGACACGCGGCTGGTACCTGCACAAAGCATTCAAGTGGTATGCCACGCTCGCACGGGCCCGAGGGCTCGCGGCGCTTGAAGAAGATCTCCTCTATCAATATGAGCATTTTCGAGGATCGGAGGCGGAGCTTTCCTATTTGGCCAGATATCGATACTACGCTCGCATGGCTCCCAGCCCGCAACACCTCGATGACGTTGATCGTGACCTAGCCCGCGCCGCAAGCATCGCATACGCGCGGGCGAGGAACTCCCAGGACCCCTTGATCGGGCAACGTATCAGCGTAGACAGCGCCGATATCATTCTTTTGGAGTTGGTCCCCGAAAATTTTGCACTGGCGGCCCGGAAGCTTCTCAAGCAGGTTGAATCCTCTTTGCCCAGTCAGATGAAGTGTGCCCCAATTACCGAGCGGATCCGCTTTGCGGACAATCTTCCTGCGCCTTCCGGCGTGCACCTCGACGGTCACGGGCAAGCCGCCTTGATACCAGCCGAATGGTCGATGGTCTTTTGTGATTCCTATGTCTGTCACGTCGTGAAAAAGGCCGCAGAAGAGAGGCGGTCCATCGCAGAGGAGGACGTCCGCCAAGCCCTGGCGGTGCTGCTCGCGACTCTTCTCTGCCCGGCGTCGCAAGTCCCCGGTGGTTTGAGCGGCCCCGTCCCCAACTGAGCCGCTCGACATCACTTCACTTCCCAGCTCTGTGTGAGCTCTAACCTCTCGAACCGCCGTGTGCGGACCCCTACGCACGATTGTCCCTAAGCCGGTCTTGCATCGAGTATCCCGACGTTTCGAACCATCAGATTGCCGCCTCCAACCGGGTATACTCCGGTCAGGATGAGGCCCGCTGCCTCAAGAAGCGTTCTCCATTCGCGCTCGCAACGCTCGCTGTTCAGATTCGAACACGCCTTCTCGCTTCCGGACACCAGAGCCCTTCGGGCGCTCCAGGAGAAAGCGGTATCTATCTGCAATTAAGCATGTTAGATTGATCATCAGATGGCAAGCAACGTGCTGCTCGATGAAGCACACCATTGTGTACGGAGGGCTGCATGAGGGTTTTGATCCAGGATCTTACCTACGCAATTCGCCAGTTGCGCAAGACGCCGGGCTTTACCATCACCGCGCTCTTGACGCTGGCCCTCGGCATCGGCGCAAACTCGGCCATCTTTACGCTGGTCAACGCCATCCTGCTCCATAACCTGCCTGTGACCGATCCCAAGACCCTCATCCGCATCGGCGACGAAGATGATTGCTGTGTTAACGGCGGCTGGCACGACAACGGGGACTACTCGCTCTTCGCCACTGACACCTATTCCATGTTTAAGAAGAGCCTGCCGGAGTTTGAAGAGCTTGCGGCCATGGAGTCCGGCTACGCCTGGCGTCCCATCACTGTCCGCCGTGCGGGCCCGCAGACCGTTGCCAAATCCGTCATGGGCACCTTCGTCTCCGGTAACTACTTCCGCGTCTTCGGACTCTCGCCGGCGGCTGGCCGCCTGTTTATGGACGCTGACGACCAGAAGGGCGCGCCCATTACTGCCGTGATGAGCTACGACGCATGGCAGCAGGACTACGCCGCCGACCCGACCGTTGTCGGCAGCACCCTTTACATCAACACCAAGCCGGCCACCGTCATCGGCGTAGCTCCCAAGGGATTCTACGGCGACCGCATCGACACCAATCCGCCCAAGTACTTCCTGCCTATGAACGCGATGGACCCAATCATCGGGGCGCCGTACTTTAACGACCCCGATACCCAGTGGGCTTACATTATCGGCCGCGTCAAGTCTGGAACCTCCATCCCAGCGCTGCAGGCCAAGGCCAGTGCGCTCCTCAAACAGGAATATGCGCCGCTCAAGACATTTACCGATCAGCGCGCCCAGAAGGTCCTTCCCCGCACCCACGTTGTGCTGACGCCCGGCGGCGGCGGCATCCAGAACATGCAGGACGGCTACAAGGACCACCTGAAGCTTCTGCAATGGATCGCGGCACTCGTCCTTCTCGTCGCCTGCGCCAACATCGCCAATCTTCTGCTCGTCCGCGGCATGAGCCGCCGCGCGGAGCTCTCCATCCGCTCGGCCCTCGGCGCGCAGCGCAGCCGCATCGTCCGCCAGCTGCTTACCGAAAGCGTGCTTCTTTCCGGCATGGGCGGCCTGCTCGGGCTCGCCATCTCCTACCTCGGAGCACACGCGCTGCTGGCGCTCGCCTTCCCTGACCAACACAACATGCCGATCAACGCCTCGCCTTCGCCTCTCGTCATCGGCTTTGCCTTTGCGCTTTCGCTCCTTACGGGGGTTCTCTTCGGTCTCGCCCCGGCGCTGATGGCCGCGCGCGCTCAACCCGCCGAAGCCCTGCGCTCCAACGCCCGCACCACCGCCCACGGAGCCTCCTTCCTCCAGCGCGCGCTTGTGGTTCTGCAAGCCGCTCTCTCGCTCGTGCTTCTCGTCGCCGCGGGCCTCTTTGCAGAGAGCCTCAACAAGGCCCAGAACGTCGACATGAAGCTCGATGCAACCGACCGCTACATCGCCCACATCAATCCACAGGCGGCCGGCTACAAGAACACAGAGGTCGAGCCCCTTTACCAGACCATCGTAGACCGCTTCCACGCCATTCCCGGCGTTCTCAAAGTCGGCCTCTCCACCTACACGCCCATGGAGGAGAACAACTGGAGTTCAGGAGTAAAAGTTCAGGGAGAACCCGACATCAATAAAGGCGCTTCCTGGGTGAAAGGCACTCCGGAGTACTTCGACTCCGTCGGTACGCACGTCGTCATGGGTCGCGGATTCAGATCGCAGGACACGCTGAATGCGCCGCCCGTCGCCGTCGTCAACCAGGAATTTGTCAAAACGTTCTTCGGCAACCGCAACCCGATCGGCCATCGCTTTGGCTTTTCCGGCCCCGGCCAGGCCGGCACGGATGGAGCGCATGAGATTGTCGGCGTGGTGGAAGACACGACTTATACAAGCGTGTACTGGAAGGACCACGCCATGTACTTTCTGCCCCTCACACAGCGCGCCGGCAGCCCCAATGACCCCGACGACCACATCGACAAAGACCAATCCATGTTCGCCGGAGCCCTGGTCATCCAGACCGCGCATCCCATCCCCGGTTTTGAAAAGACCGTCGCCGATACGCTGACGAGCATCAACCCCAATTTGTCCATCGTGAAGTTCCAGACCTTCCAGCAGCAGATTGACGACCGCTTTATCCAGGAGCGCCTCATCGCGCGCCTCACTTCGCTCTTCGGCCTGCTGGCGCTTCTGCTCGCCGCCATTGGCCTCTACGGCGTCACCGCGTACACCGTCGTCCGCCGCACGCCAGAGATTGGTATCCGCATGGCCCTCGGAGCCGCGCGTGCCCGTGTCATCGGCATGGTCATGCGCGGAGCCATGCTGCAGGCCCTCATCGGGCTAGCCATCGGCATTCCCGTCGCGATCTTCTGTGTGCGTTACGTCAAATCGCAGCTGTACGAGATCACCAGCGTCAACACAACCGTGATGGCGGGAGCCATCGGCGTGCTGGCTCTCGCCGCTTGCATTGCGGGTTTGATCCCCGCTTGCCGCGCCGCGTCCATCAACCCCGTCCAGGCTCTGCGCGTTGAATAGCGCGCAGGGCCCCGTCCAGAACTCTCTGCAGCCTCGAATTCCTCTTGTGATGCGCTGCCGTTCTCCGACATCTTCATCTGTCCGTTGCCCATCGAAGCCTGACTCATCGAGTCCCATGCGCCGTGGAGAGCTACCCGGTCATCTGAAGAAACGATACCGGCCAGGCGATTCGTACCGTGAAACGCCCATTGCAACTGCGATCATCTATTCCCTAAGATTCCAGTCGCGATGCCGACGGAAAACGCAGCAAGGCGGTTCTTCGGGACGCCTCAGTGAGATGCGCCTGGCTTTGAAGAAAGGCCGAAAGCGGACTAAATAAATGTTCCATCCTCCGGTCCCGAATCGGACTCATCCAGCCCTAAGCTCGCTAAAGCGGTTTCGTCTGTCTTAACTCTGCCCCGCGCAGGAGTACGTAAGCGATGACCGCAAAGACAAAGAATACGAGCAGCATCCAGGTTATGGATTGGGCAGTTCCAATCACCGTGCGGTAGATCTCTAGAACCCAACGGTCCGAGTTCAAAACGATTACTGGCTGATCCTTAGCCGGCGTGATGTACTTTTCGTAGTCCCATGGGCGGACGCCGCCGCCGACTCCGACCACCACGATAGCGGCCATCATGAAGCGCACCCATGCGAAGCTAAGCGGATCGCCAATGATGCGGGTCATGATTTTACTGATTGGTTTGCGAAAGACCCAAGCCACGAGGCAAGCAAGAATGAGCGACAAGAGGAACGTGATAACGAGCAGGTTGATAATCATTGAATGGTGCTCCGTTTCTGCCGCGGGGACGCGGCGTTCTGGAAGTAAATGCCCTTCCGGATTTGAACCACCAGTATTCTACCCCTGTTGAGCGGTCTCGCGAGAACCGCCCTTAATCTTTGGCCGAAAGTACGGAGCAATTCCAGGCGATTCTGGACTCAGCAGCGCGATTGGGCTATCCGGAATGCATGGGTTTCTATTGACGCAAGCATCAAGTCAGCCGCGTTCCAGCCTGAATCCAGCCAACAGGTTGTTCCTGGTTTGTCGGCAAACCGTCGCTAACCCTGCTTTTTGCCTGCTGGCGACTCCCGGTAGGCCGAAAACCAAGTTCTGTCCCGATGGCCGGTTCGGGGCTGCATCTGGGTCAATTCTGAGCGAGCCGGTAAAGCCTGTAGCCAACGAAAAAAAGCCAGACCGTGGCAAAGAGGGCGTTCCCAATGATGGCAAGACTGAGCCCGGTTAGCGCAGCGATCCCAAGAACCCCTGTGGCCAACGCCAAAAAGGCCGTGATTTTATCAAAAACTCCCCTCAGCATGACGGCACCCGTCACCAGGATCCCGAATGAGAGGGTCACGATCGCATACACTACTTCGAGAGGCGACGTCAGCACAGCGGACCCATAGTTGGCAGCAGCGAGGTAACCCGCCCGCTGAAGATCAGACGTAGCCGTAGAGTACTTGCTGTAGAGGACGAGGATTGACGCGTAATGCGACCAAGTGACTGCCAAGTCCAAGACGACAAACAGACCAATGAACGCGGTCGCCAGAAGCATCGCGTTTCTGTTGATCTTTTTCAGAGCCAGGTATAGGGCCAATGCGAGGGGCACGTAAAGAAAGTCAGTGAAGACTGAGAGAGCGAGAATCGCCCACCAAAGTGCCGTTTTTCCGGGAAGGTAATTGAACCAGGCCTCGCCACCGCTCGGCGGAGCTCCGGTACGGGCGTACAGCGGAAAGATAATGATGTATCCGATGCCCAGGACGATTGCGGCAATGCTGCCCACTCGATACCAGTACCTTTGATCCGGGCCGCCAGTCGCATCAACGGCCATCTCCTCGATCTTCATGCAAGATGTCCTCCTTGCACGCACACAAACGTGGCCCCGCAAGGTCGGCAGGGCGATTTACCCGGCCGCAGGATACCACAGCGGGAGATCTTGGCCCTGTGCGGCGTGGCCGCAAAACTTCCAGAACTCGGTCTCTCTCCTGGCGAGGCCCTGGTTCGCGGTCAGCGTGAAGCTCTGCGTGGCGTTGGTCCCTGCTCCGTTCGCAGCGGTGATGGTAATCGGGTAGATGCCGCCTGAGCCCGCGCCAGGAGTTCCGCTGATTGAGATTTGCCGCAGTAAGTATCCTCCGGCAAAGCCGGAGGCTTTACGGTTGCTGGCCCCCCAAAGGGGCCATTTCGCAACCGTTCCGACTTGTGTGTTTTACCCATTTTACCCACATCTTTAAGTCGTTTATAATCTGTAAGTCGTTTGTTATCATACCACATAGTGGGATAGGTTTGATACGAAGCAGCCTGGACATGGATGAGGTTCTTCCTCCTCAGCGGTTGAGATCAGTTTGACTTGGACTCACCTTGAATTTGGCCCTTTAGCCGCAGCGACCAGAAGAGATAAACGGGGATGCCCAGCAATACCAGAACCAGGCCCGGCCATGTGTACTGGGGCTTGTATCGCAATAATACGATACAGATCCAGGACGCAAGCAGGATATAGAGCCCCGGCAGCACCGGATAGCCCAGCGCCTTGTAGGGCCGCGGCGCATCCGGCCGCTTGAACCGCAGCACAAACAGGCCGCCGATGGTCAGGATGTAAAACACCAGCACCGCGAAGATGATGTAGTCCAGCAACTGGCTGTAGGAGCCCGAGAGGCACAGCAGCGTGGCCCAGGTGGCCTGCACCAGCAAGCCCGCGACTGGAGTCTTGAAGCGCGGATGCAGCTTGCCCACCGACTTGAAGAACAGCCCGTCCCGGCTCATGGCGTAGTAGACGCGCGCCCCGGCCAATGTCAGTCCATTGGCGCAGCCGAAGGTCGAAACCAGGATCGCCCCGGCCATCAGCCAGGCGCCGCTAGAGTGAAAGATCTGCTCCAGGGCTGCCGTGCCCACGCGATCCTCGGCCGCATACTGCACGCCCCGCGCCAGCACCGTGGCCCCGTTGGGGTCGCCGTGCAGGGGCAGCACCAGGATGTAGCCCAGCGAGGCCAGAAAATAAACCGTCAGCACGAATCCCGTGCCCAGCACCAGCGACAGCGGAATATTCCGCTTGGGATTCTTGATCTCGCCGGCCGTAAAGGTGACGTTGTTCCAGGAGTCGGCGGAAAACAGCGACCCCACCTGCACCACCGCCAGAATCACCGCCAGGTTCACCAGCACGATGGGCCCGCCGATCCCCACCTCGACCGGATGCAGCGAACTCCACCCGGCATTCTTCCAGAACTGGCTCCAGCCGGGGCCGAAGTTCGCCTCCCACGCCGTCGCATTCCGCCCCACCGTAAATGCCAGCAGAATCAGGCCGGCGAGCGACAGCGCCTTGGCCGACGTGAAGACGTCCTGGATGATCGCGCCCAGCTTCACGCCAAAGATGTTCACGATGGCCAGAAAGAAAACCACCACGATGCCCGTCAGGTTGGCCGTGTTAACCCCGATCTCCATGTTCCCCAGCACCATGGGCCCAACCCTGAGCGCGGGAACATGGGTGATGTGCAGGAGCCAGTGGGTCGTCGAGATGGTGGGAAAGAACACCCCGAGAAACTTCCCGAAGGCCACGCAGACCGCCGCGATGGTCCCCGTCTGGATCACCAGGAACAGCGTCCAGCCATAGAGAAAGCCCCACAGCGGCCCCAGCGACTCGCGCAGGTAAACGTACTGCCCCCCTGCCCTGGGCATCATGGCCGCCAGCTCGCCGTAACTGAGCGCGCCGATCATGGTCAGAACGGCCGTAACCACCCATGCGCCCAGGTAGAGCGCCGGGGAGTCGGTGCCTCGGGCGATGTCCGCCTCGACGATGAAGATGCCGGACCCGATCATCGACCCGATCACCAGCGCTGTCGCGCTGAAAAGGCCGAGACTCTGCACCAGCCGGGGAGCGTTGGGTGGAACTTCGGACTCAGGGATGGGAGCGAGATCTGGGGTCGTCACTTAAAGAAAGTTTTAACGGATTTTTGCGCCGATGTCTTTAGTTTTCTTCAATCTCGCCGATTTGGCCTGTTTTTGCCGTGTGCACCCGGTTTTCTTGAGGACCGGCGGCACACCCGCCCGATCGGCTGGGCCGGTGTCCGCAACCACAGGCCTTCCTCGTTGGGGTGGAGCTGGGTGCCCCATCCTTTCGCCTTCTTCCTGGCGAAAGGGTGGGAAACCTCGAAGCCACATTCGCCACTGCTGGCCTTGATCATGCGGACCCTCCCGCTCAGCCCAGCTCGGCCACCCATCTGCGAAATTCCGCCGCCGGGTCTGGCTGCCGAAACAACGCCTCCGAGACGGCCACCACATCGGCTCCGGCCGCCAGCACCGCTGCCGCCGTGCCCAGCGTAATGCCGCCCACAGCCACCAGCACCGGCCCAGCTCCGGCCTTCGCCCGCAGCCGCCGCACGCCTTCCACTCCGATCGGCGCCTTCGAGGTCTGCTTGGTCCTGGTCGAATAAACCGGCCCAATGGAAAGATAGTCCACCGGGGCCTGCAAAATGCCCTCGACCAGCGCCTCGCCGCCGCCAAACGTGCCCACAATGCGGCCCGGACCCAGCCGCCGCCGCGCCTCGACGGGCGTCACGTCGCCAGCGTCCACGTGTACCCCATCAAATCGCGTCTGTTCAACAAGATCGACGCGATCATCGAGAATCAACTTCACCTTTTGAGCAGCCAAAGCAATGCGCAGGATCCCGGCATCGGCCAGCACCTCGGCATCTGCTCCGGTCTTGTTGCGGTATTCAAGCAGCGTCACCCCGGCCTCGGCCAACGAATCGCTCAGCCTGCGCAGGAACTCCCCGCGGCCGGCCGCTGGCAGGATCGAAGCATCCAGGATAGGGTAGATCTTGGGAAGAGAATGGGTCATGCAACTAGGGTAGTCGATCAGGGAGCAGGGAGCAGGGAGCAGGGGACAGTTATCCGGGGCCAGTGATCCGCAATCGTCGATCAAGGCCAACTGAGCCAGGGAATCGCCAATGGCCGAAGCAGCACGGATGTTTCTGTCCCCGTTCCCTGTTCCCTGTTCCCTGTTCCCTGTTCCCTGCTCCCTGTTCCCTGTTCCCTGCTCCCTGCTCCCTGACGTCCCTACATCTCGTCCGCCGACGGCCCATACGTACCGGGGATGGGCTTGTCCAGCAGCCGCAGGAAAACCCCCAACTGCGCCCTGTGGTGAATCAGGTGGTTGAGTACCCAGGTGCGCCAGACTTCGTACTTCGATTCGTTGATCCAGGCTTGGCCACCAGCCACAAACTTCCAGTTCTCGTCCCACTTCTCCGGCACAAGACTCTTGAGCGCCTCCTTGACCTCGGCAACCTGCTTGTCGTACTTCTCCAGCATCGCCTCCCTGGACGCCGGGACGTACGGCTCAAATTTGTGATCTGCCGGGAACTCCAGCTTGTCAGTGGTCAGGGTGTGAATCGCCCACTCCCCGGCAGTGTCTGAAACATGCCCGGCCAACTGGCCCAGGCTCATGGACTTGGTGTGGGGTTTCCAGGTGAAATCGGCATCTGCCGGGATCGCCTCGAGAATCTTGCGTGTCCTGGTGGCCTCCCGGTCGTACTCGGCAATCAATTCCTTTTGAATCTCCATCGTGCAACCTCCTATGTTGCGAAACAAGCATACCCGAAATCACCATGAACAGGCGAAGAAAAAGCGATAAAGTTTTCCACAGCCCTTCGCCTGGCGGCCTTTGCCGGAGCCGGCATTCGAACGCGCCCGGCAATTGTCTCGTCAGGTGACTCCAAAGGTCGGCACGCGCACTGGGGACCTGCTCCACATTGCGGCCGCGCTCGAACTGGGCGCGTCCAGCCTCTACACTTTCGATCTGCACCAGAGAAAGATGGCGCAAGCGGTCGGATTGAAGCTCAATCCGGCGCCGTAGATTCTGGTTCTACTCCGCTCTCTTCGCCAGAAACCGCTCCATGAACCCAGTGTCGAATTCCCCGGCGCGGAAGCCGGCGTCGGCAAAGATCTCCTGGTGCAGAGTGATCGAGGTCTCGATTCCCTGCACCACAAACTGGCTCAGCGCGCGCTCCATCTTGGCAATCGCCTCGGCGCGGTCTACCCCGTGCACGATCAGCTTGGCAATCAACGAGTCGTAGTAAGGCGGAACCACGCTCTCGGCATACTGCGCCGTATCCACCCGCACGCCGTTGCCGCCAGGCACGTGGAAGGCGGTGATCTGGCCCGCCGAAGGAGTGAACTTCTGCGGATGCTCGGCGTTGATACGGCATTCGATCGCGTGGCCGCGAATCTCAAGCCTGGGGGGCAGAATTGCGTTCAGCCGTTCCCCGGAGGCGATTCGCAACTGCGCCTTCACCAGGTCGACGCCGGTGATTACCTCGGTAATCGGGTGCTCCACCTGGATGCGGGTGTTCATCTCGATGAAGTAGAGCTGCCTGTTCTCATCCATCAGGAACTCGACGGTGCCTGCATTCTGGTAGCCGATCTCCGCCAGGCAGCGGCACAGGGTGCGGCCCAGTTCCTCCCGCAGCCGGGGCGTCACCTGCAACGAAGGAGCCTCTTCGATCATCTTCTGGTGGCGGCGCTGGATCGAACACTCGCGCTCAAAGAGCGAGACCACATGGCCGTGCTCATCGGCCAGCACCTGGAACTCGATGTGCCGCGGCCGCTCGATGTACTTTTCCAGGTACAGTTCGCCGTTGCCAAAGGCGTTGGCTGCCTCGCTGTAGGCCGCCTGGAAGAGGTGGGGCAACTCCTCCGCGGTGCGCACGATTCTCATGCCGCGCCCGCCGCCGCCTGCCTTGGCCTTCAGGAACACCGGGTAGCCCACTTTCCTGGCCCACGCTTCCGCCTCCTCGGCGGTGGCAATCACGCCATCGGAGCCGGGCAGAATGGGCACCTTGGCTCTCTTCATCGCCTGACGGGCCTTTTCCTTCTCGCCCATCAGGCGCGTGACCTCAGGCGGAGGGCCGATGAACTTGATGTTCGAGGCGCGGCAGACCTCGGCGAAGTTGGCGTTCTCGCTCAGCAGCCCATAGCCGGGATGAATCGCTTCCACATCGGCGATCTCGGCGGCGGAGATGACCGCCGGCACGTTCAGATAGCTGTCCGCCAGGCGCGGAGGGCCGATGCAAATAGCCTCGTCGGCAAAACGAACGTGCAGCGCGTTGCGGTCCGCCTCGCTGTAGACGGCGACCGTGCGAATGCCCAGTTCACGGCAGGCGTTCACAACCCGCAGCGCGATTTCACCCCGATTGGCAACCAATACCTTACGAAACATTCAGGACCCTTTGAGCCGCTGCCTTTCTCAGCCCAGCCGGACGGAAAACAGAGGCTGCCCAAACTCGATGGGCTGGCCGTTGGATACAAAGCACTTGACGATCTCGCCGGAGGCGTCGGATTCGATCTCGTTCATCAGCTTCATGGCTTCGACGATGCAGATCACCTGGCCCTTGTCCACGTGATCGCCAGGGGAGACAAACGGCGCGGCGCCCGGCGAAGGCGAGCCAAAGTAGGTGCCGACGATCGGCGACTTGACCAGGTGCAGCCCCGCATCGGGGTCCGCGGGAACCTCTGCTGCTGCCGGCAATGCCGCGTCATCTGCGCTTGCCGTCTGTGCGGCAGCCGCCTGGGCTACGCCCTGGGGAGCCGACGCCAGCAGGCGGGCCAGATCCCCCAGCCCTGCCCCTGCAGTCTCCGGCTGGCTGAACTTGAGCCGGATCTTCAGGTCGCCCCGGTCCACCTCAAACTCGGCAACCTGATGTTCCTTCAGGAATTCAATCAGTTGTTTCAGATCCTCGATATCTTGGGGTTTCATTCGTTCCCTAACTCTCCCACGTGCGGGTGGGACGGGTTCAATCAAAGTTCGATGAGAGCTTTCGGTGCGGGGGTCAGCACCTGCCCTCCGGTTCGCGTTACAGCCACCATGTCCTCGATTCGAATGCCGAATTGACCCGCCAGATAGATTCCCGGCTCTATGGTCACAACCATGCCCGCCAGCAGCCTGGTTGTCTGTCCGGCGCCGATCCGTGGCGGCTCGTGAATCTCCAGCCCGACTCCATGGCCGGTGGAGTGGGAGAATGCCTCCGCTAAACCCGCTCTCCGCAAGACGCCGCGGGCGGCCTCGTCCACCTCCCCGCAGCTTGCGCCGGGGCGCACTGCCTCCACTCCGGCCTCCTGCGCTTCGAGCACTGCCTCGTATGCCTCCCGCTCTTTGGCCCTGGGCTTTCCCAGGTAGACAGTTCGGGTCATATCCGAGCAATAACCTTTGTGGATTATACCGAAGTCGAGGGTCAGGAAGCCTTTGCGCGGCAGTGGAGTACTGGTGGCCCGCCCGTGCGGCAGAGCCGACCGCACGCCCGAGGCGACGATGGTCTCAAACGACATGCCCTCCGCGCCCAGCAGCCTGGCCCTGTGCTCCAGCTCCGCTGCCACTTCGGTCTCCTCGATGCCGGGCCGGATGAAGCCCAGGATGTGGTCAAACAGCTTGCAGCCCACCAGCGCCGCCTCCGCCATCAGGGCCAACTCGTCTTCGTCCTTCACCAACCGCAAAGCTTCCACCAGCGGGCATGCCAGCGCGGGCAAAAAGCTCCGGCGCAAACGCGACGGCAGCGCCGTCTTCCACCGCGCCAACTCAGCCACGGTAGTCCAGGCAGGGTCGAATCCGGCAAACTCCACGCCGTGCTGCGCGGCCAGCCACTCCACGGCAGCCACAGCCGGTGAGCTGGAGACGATCTCGACCTGCGCAACCTGGACCTCGTCCGCCGCCTGCGCCGCATAGCGCCCGTCTGTAAACAGCCGCACCGTCCGACGGGTCACAGCCAGCGCCGCGCTGGACCCTGTAAATCCGCACAGATAGCGAACGTCGGGGGGATGCGTAACCAGCAGCCCCGGGAGCCCGGCTTTGGTCATGCGGCGGCGCAATTGCCCGATGCGGCGGATGTGGTTCACTCGGAAAGGATAACAGGGGTCGGGGACCAGCGCTTTCGCATCAGAACGGGCCGGATTGAAATGTGGTATCATGGTTGTATATCAAAGGAGTTCGATATGCGCACGCTTGTGGATATTCCGGCAGAGGATCTAGACCTTCTCAACGGGGTAGTCAAAACCCTGGCCATTTCGCGTGCCGAGTTCGTGCGCCGTGCCATCTCGAAATCTCTGGAGCCGTACCGCCAGGCCCAAAGGCAGGAAGCCTTCGGGCTGTGGGCCAACCGTCCCGTGGACGGCCTGAACTATCAGGAAAGGATGCGCGGGGAATGGGAAGAAAGAACGTCCTCTTCGACACCAACATCCTGATTGACTACCTGAGCGGCGTCCCCCAGGCGCGGTTTGAGATGGAGCAGTATTCCAGGCGCGCCATCAGCATCGTCACTTGGATGGAAGTCATGGCGGGAACCACTCAGGAGGATGAGAAACAAATCCGGGCCTTTCTGCTGGCCTTCAGCATTCTGCCCGTCACCCCGGAGGTAGCTGAGCGGGCTGTCGATCTGCGGCGGCAACGGAAGATCAAGCTGCCCGACGCCATCATCCAGGCCACTGCTCAGGTAGAGGACCGGCTTCTCATCACCCGGAATACCCGCGCCTTTCCCGGCCACGACCCCGATATTCGGGTTCCGTACAGGCTTTAATGAAACCCCGCATGAGCCGATGTTTTGAAAGGGCACGGCCGGGTACCCTCTGGGTGCCGTGCCGCAAATGCTGCAAAATCGACGTGGGCTTTAGCCCCTGAGGGAACGTAGGCCCGCAGTAAGGATTCATTCAGAGTTTCCGTAGAGAGACCGGCCAGCGTCGCATTGCAGAGAATCGTAGCGGCGTACTTGTGGAGCAGGCGGCTCGTTTCGTCAAGAGAAATCTCGCCCTTTTTATAAGGTGGTCGTGTACGGCAGAGCCTTCTGTTCCCTGTTCCCTACTCCCTGTTCCCTGCTTTTACACCGCCGCCCGCACCGGCTTCTTCTGCCGCGGGTCGAGTTCCGCATCGGCGGCATGAAGATCGGACTGGCGATCCATCCACTCGTCCAGCCGCGAGCGCTTGAAGCGCCAGCGGTTGCCCAGCTTGAAGGCGGGCACAAAACCCTCCGACGCATATTTGTAGAGCGTATCGTGAGAAATGCCCAGGTAGTCCGACGCTTGGCGAATGTCCATCACCTCGCGTACCTCGGGCACCAACAGATTGGAACGAGCCGTGGCGTTGCGCATGATTGCCTCCTGGAGGCAGAACCGCCTCGGCAGAGATTCCGGCAAATTTGCCGGTAGTCTTGTATATAGCGCGGTTTCACCCGCGAATTCAAGGAATTTCAGGCAGTTACAGGAAATTCTTCCCCTTTTCGCATCCCGATCCGGAAGCCTGGAAGAGCGAGTTTCGACCCCAAACACAGCCGGTTGGGCCTGAACCTGTACAGGACCCAAGAGGTTGGGCTGTTAGGACAGATGGTGCGCTGCACCAGTTATTCGCCCGGCGCAAAAGGATTTTTGTTCCTTGCTAAAAGACAGCGCCCCCCCGCCCTCGCGAACCGCAATGAGGCGCGAGCTAGTTCTGGTCGTCGCGCCGGTGCAGCGTCGGCGGGCCGTCGTCGGAATTCGAATTGTCTGTCCCGCTCGATGCGGTCGAAGTGCTGTTCGGGTCGCCCGACCCGGTGCCGGCGCGGCGCAACGACGGCTTCTTCGTATCCTTGGAATCGGTCAGGCGGCGCTTGTTCTCAATCCGCGCCAGCCGGGCCTTGATATCGTCGAACTCCGATGTGGTCACCGTGTATTCGTCCCGCGCCGGCAGAATGCGCGCAATCTCCTCCTGGGAGTGCAGAATCCGGTCCGGCGTCTGCGGGTGGTCGGCGAAGGCCTTGGCCACCATGCCCGGCTTGCGCTTTTCCAAAGCCTGCACCTTCTCAAAGAAGCTGATAAAAGCCTGCGGGTCATAGCCGGCCCGGTACATATATTGCACGCCCAGGTAGTCGGCCTGCGCCTCGAACTCGCGGGAGAATTTCAGAAAGGTCATGGGAACGGCGAGCGAAGCGGCCTCGTAGATGCCGTAACCCGTCCAGCCCCCGATAAAGATCAGCGGAATGGTGCCCAACTGCGCGTAGTTCATCCGCGTCTGTTCCCGCACCGCGTGATGGGCGCAAACGTGGGCCGTCTCGTGGGCCATCACTCCGGCCAGTTCCGCTTCTTCGTCCGCATTCAGAATCAGCCCCGAATTCACATAAAAGAACCCGCCCGGCAGCGCCATGGCGTTGATCTCGTCCGAATCGATGATCTTGATCGTGAACGGAACCTTGCAATCGGAGTTCTTCACGATGTTCTGCCCCACCCGGTTCACATATTCCAGCACCACCGGATCGGTGATGAACTTGGTGCTCTTCTCGATCTCCATGGCGTACATCTTGCCCATCTTGATCTCGGTGTCCACCGAGTACCAGTTCCCCATCCCGCGGCCGCCGATATCGCGGTTGCCCACCGCGTTCACGTCGTCGATGCTGCCCGGCTTCACATTGACCTTCTGGCTGCCCGGCTCCACCACCTTGTCCGGATTCACGCCCACCGCAGGGGTGTCGCCCCCCACCGGCGTCGTTCCCGGAGCAGGCACCTTGGAGGATGTGCCGCCAGGGGTGTCGCCCCCCACCGGAGCCGTCCCCGGCGCAGGCTGAGCCGTGGGAGTTGTGGAGGAAGTACCACCCGCGGCAGGAGCCGTTGCGGGCGAAGACTGTTGCGCGGGAACCGCCGCGGGCGTATCGCCCCCGACAGGCGCGGTTCCAGGCGCCGGTTGAGCCGTGGGCGTGCTGGCCGGAGTCGTGCCCGGCCCCGTGGACTGCGCCCAGATTCCGGTGGCCAGCGCCAGCGCCAATCCTGCCAGCGCCAATGCTCTCGCGCTCTTGCAAGCTGCCCTCATGACCTCACCTCCAGCGCGGCACACCGATCGCCCCGCTCCGCTCGACTGTTTAGACGTTAGTATCTGCCTGTTTGGCAACAGAAAGGAAGAATATTTCGCTTCCATCGTCAATTCCCCCATCCATCCACGTTTTCCTCCGGGATTCCGGGGCCCATGAAAGCCCTTGCAATCTTCTTGGAGCTTCGACTCGTCTGAATTAAAGTGAAGAACACATGGAATGGGGAGGGGAGTCTTGCGCAGGAAAGTCCTGGGAGCAGCCGTTCTAGCCGTTTGCTGGGCAATGCAGGGCTTTGCCCAGCCGACCCATTCTTCCGGCCCGCTCCAGGGGCTATTGAGACCCCACGGTCATCTGCAACCGGTCCCGGCAAATGCCCCGAGCACCCCTGCGCTGCTTTTCGACGCCACCCAACTCGGGTCGCCGGTCCTCCTCGATAAAGGCTGGCGCGTAGGCGTGACCGCAAACCCCGCCGCCGCAACCGCGGATTTTGACGATTCCACCTGGGCCGTTCGCGACGCGCAGCAGGCCTTCCCCGATGTGAATGACGAAGATCATCCCGCCGACGCCCCCGACTCGAATGCCAAACCCGGCCCCGACGGCAAACCAGGTCCCGACGCCAGTCCCGGCCGCCCCCAGGGACACCAGCGCCCCTTCGCCTGGTTCCGGCTCCACGTCAAGCTGGCCCCCAATCACGGGCCCGTCGCTCTGCTCATCGAGTTGCCCGTCTCCCAGAACACCTCCATGGCCATCGGCGCCTCGGGCCCCGGTGTGGATGTCTTCGCCAACGGCAGGGAAATTCAGCCGGAGGGGCCCCACGGCGACGATTTGCAGCACTATCAGCAGATCTCCCGCATTTACAACCTGAACCTGGCCCCCTCTGACGCCTCCCTCACCCTGGTGGTCCGAACCATCTACATTCCTTTCGGATTTGGAGCCTATACCAGCTTTTTTTCCAACCGCATGTTGCGCCTCGGAAACCGGGAAGAGCTCGACCGCTTGCTGGAGCTGTGGTCCGCCCATACGCTCTTTGAACGCCTGCCCCGGCTCGTGAACTCCATCCTGCTGATGGTGCTTGCGCTTTTCCTCCTGGCGCTCTACTTCTCGCAGAAAGGCCATATCGAGTACCTGTGGCTGGCCCTCTATGAACTGCTCCAGGCGCCCATCGGCTTTGTGGATCTCGCGGGAAGCTCCGCCCGCATGGACCAGCTCTGGTACGGGGCCGTGACTCTGCAGTTGGTACTGATCTCGGCCTATCTCTACTTTGAGTTCCTCATCGCCTTTCTCTCCTTGCGCCGCCGCTGGTATATCCAACTGCTCCGCTACACCGCGCCTATCCTGGCCGGGGTCGGCCCTGTTTTGCTTCTGGTGCGCCAGGGCGGGGTCGGCGTTGTCCTGGTCATCATCTTTCTGGGCAGCTTGTTGTGGATTCTGGGATGGTTGCTCTTTATCTTTCTCACCCTGATCATTGCCACCCTGCGCCGCAACTTTGAGGCCGGCCTGCTCCTTATCCCGCTCGTGCTGAGCCTGGTCGGCATCGTCGAGCCCGTGCTCACGGCGGGAATGAACGACTGGGGAGGCCACGCCTATCACTCGCCCCTCACCGTCCAGGCCGGGCCCATCCCCATCCACTTCGCCTCCATCGCCGACTTCACCGGCATCTTCGTGATCGTCCTCATCATCTTTGTCCGCTTCCTCCGCATTGAACGCGACCGGGAGCACGCCTCCAGCGAACTGGCCGCCGCGCGCAGCGTCCAGGAACTCATGATCCCCCGCGAAACGCTCGAAACTCCGGGCTTTGAAGTGGATTCCATTTACAATCCCGCCACCGAGGTCGGCGGCGACTTCTTCCACGTCCAGGCCACCGAGGACGGCGGCCTGCTGGTGGTCATCGGCGACGTGGCCGGCAAGGGGCTCAAAGCCGCCATGAACGTCTCCATGCTCATGGGAGCCTTGCGCCGGACGCAGGAACGCAGCCCCGCAAGGATTCTCGAATCCCTCAACCGCGTCCTCACAGGCAGCGAGAGCTTCGCCACCTGCCAGGCCGCCTTATTTGGCGCTAACGGCGAACTGGTTCTGGCCAACGCCGGCCACCTCCCGCCCTATCTCAACAGCCAGGAGGTCGCCCTGCCCGGCGCACTCCCGCTCGGCGTCCTGCCTGAGGTGAATTATGCCGAAGTCCGCCTCTACCTGCACCCCGGCGACCGCATTCTGCTCATGTCCGATGGCGTCGTCGAGGCTCGCCTGCCCTCCGGCGAACTCTTCGGCTTCGCCCGCGTCCACAACCTGAGCAACCAGTCCGCTTTCTACATTGCCGACGCCGCCAAAGCCTTCGGCCAGGAGGACGACATCACCGTCCTCACCGTCCGCCGCCTGGCCCAGGCCATGGCCGCGTAGCCACGCGCCTGTTCTGCTGACCGTGAACTGTCCCAATATTGATCCGGCCCAAAAGGATGAATCCACCACAAAACTGTCATCCTGAGCGGAGGTCGCCGCGGCGACCGGAGTCGAAGGACCTGCGGTTGCTTTTCTTCTCTTCGGTTCTACTGTCTTGGGCCGGATCAATAAAAGAACCAGGCGAACAAACCGGGAATATGTTAAGCTGGATCAAGCTAGATTGAAACAGGCTGATCTGAGGAGAAACCATGCTGCAAATCGGAGCGTTTGAGGCCAAGAACACCTTCGGTTCCCTGCTTGATCGCGTCGAGGCTGGCGAAGAGATTCTCATCACCCGCCACGGAAAACCCGCCGCGCGTCTTGCGCCCGTGTCCAAGATTTCCGACGCAGACCGCGCGCGTGCCCACGCCGCCTTAGCGCGGATGACCCAACGCGCACAGGAAATCAAGCTCGGTCCCTTCGACTGGGAGGAATGGAAGGCGTACCGGGATGAGGGCCGGCGGTGAGTCTCGTCCTCGACAGCTCCGCCACACTAGCCCGGGTCTTTCCAGACGAAAGAACGCGCGCAATTCTGGAGGTCTTCGAGTTCGTTGCCAACCACGGAGCCTGGGTCCCGGAGCTGTGGCGGATTGAGGTCGCCAACATCTTGAACGTGGGCATCCGGCGTGGCAGGATCAGCACGGCGACGCGCGATGGTGCGCTTGCGGATCTCGAATCCCTTCCTATCCAAATCGATGGGGAAACCCGCAACCACACTTGGGGCCGGACACTGCTCCTGGCCGACACACATCGCCTGACCCTCTACGACGCCACCTATCTGGAACTCGCCTTGCGCCTTTCGCTCCCCCTCGCCACCCTCGACGACGACCTGCGCCAGGCCGCGCAACAGGAAGGCGTTCTGCTGCTGGGGAAATAGACTCCGCCACATCAGGCGCATGCCCCACCCGTGCGGATGAGGCTTTTGCTTTTCGCGACCAACGGGAGCTGTCCGCCTGGACGGGCAGCCCTCAGTCGTAGTACTCCAGCCCCAGGTGCGTAATCAGCCCCTCGCCCATGATGTGCCGCAGCGTGTTCTTCAGCTTCATCGACTGGATGAACAGGTCGTGCTCCGGATACAGCCCCGCGGCCGTCTGCGGCGACTTCAGATAGAAGCTCAGCCACTCCTGGATCCCGATCGAGCGCAGCTCCGGCGTGCGTTTCGCCAGGTCCAGGAACAGCACCAGGTCCAGCGCGATCGGCGCCGCCAGAATCGAATCCCGGCACAGGAAGTTCAGCTTGATCTGCATCGGGTAGCCCAGCCAGCCGAAGATGTCGATGTTGTCCCAGGCCTCTTTCTCGTCGCCGCGCGGCGGGTAGTAGTTGATGCGAATCTTGTGGTACAGGTCCTTGTAGAGATCGGGGTAAAGCTCCGGCTGCAGAATGTATTCAAGCGAGCCCAGCTTCGACTCTTCTTTCGTCTTGAACGATTGCGGATCGTCCAGCACCTCGCCGTCGCGGTTGCCCAGGATATTGGTCGAGAACCAGCCGGAGACGCCCAGCAGGCGCGCCTTGAACGCCGGCGCCAGCACCGTCTTCATCAGCGTCTGCCCGGTCTTGAAGTCCTTCCCGCAGATCGGCGCCGCGTTCCGCTTTGACAGCTCGATCATCGCCGCAACGTCCACCGTCAGGTTCGGCGCTCCGTTGGCAAACGGAACTCCCTCGCTCAGCGCCGCATACGCATAGATCTGCGAGGGCGCAATCCCGATGTCGTCCGTCTCCAGACCCGCTTCAAAGGCCTCCAAGCTCTCATGCACCGCCGTCGGTTCCAGGAATATCTCCGTCGACCCGCACCAGATCATCACCACCCGGTCCACGGTCTTCTTGAACGCGCGGATGTCGGCCCTCAACTGTTCGGCCAGGTCGCGCTTGTTCTTGCCCTTCTTCACGTGCGTGCCGTTGAGCCGTTTCACGTAGTACTGGTCGAACACCGCCGTTAGCGGCTTGATAGTCTCCAGGTAGGGCTTCAGTTGCTCCAGCGTCCCCTTGTCCAGCACCCCGGCGTGCGCCGCCGACTCGTAGACGTTGTCCTCAAAGATGTCCCACCCGGTAAACACCAGGTCGTTCAGGTCGGCCAGCGGCACAAACTCCTTCACCAGCGGAGACTTGTTGTCCGTCCTCTTGCCCAGGCGGATGGTCCCCATCTGCGTCACCGACCCGATCGGCTTGGCCAGTCCCCGGCGCACAGCCTCCACGCCGGCGATCATCGTCGTCGCCACCGCGCCCAGCCCCACCACCATCACGCCCAGTTTGCCCGTCGCGGGCGCAATCTTCCCTGCTCCAGCGGTCTTCTGGCCGCCTTGCTCTTCAGTTCCCATCGCTTCTCCCCACCTTCCCTTGTTTCTGATGCTTTTTAAATCACTTTGAATTCCTATTGCGGCAGACCAATCACTCTAGCCCTTGCAAAAACCTCGCTCTCCGGCCCAGCGCTCAAGCTGCATTCGCCGCTCTGCCGCGGTTCACGTGCGACCACACAAACCACACCACTCCCGCCAGCAGCGCAATCTCAACCGCCAGGTGGAAATGGTGGAACGCCGCGTAAAAGCGCGGGTCCGTGTGCCAGGCCTCGCCCAGCTTCATGCCCGCGTACGTCAGTCCGAAACACCACGGCCACGACCCCACAAACGTATAAATGTGAAAACGCAGTTGCGGCATCTTCGCAATGCCCGCCGGAAACGCAATAAAGGTCCGCACCACCGGCAGCATCCGCGCCAGCAGCACCGTAATCGATCCGTACTTGTCGAAGAACAGGGTCATCCGGTCCAGGTCGTGGTGGCTCATCAGCACCCACTTGCCGTAGCGCTCCACCAGCGGCCGCCCGCCCTTGGCCCCGATCCAATACGCCGCCGCCGACCCCAGATTGCAGCCCGCCGCCCCGGCCGTAGCCGCCCAGAAAAGGCTGAAGGTGCCCTTGTACACCAGGTAGCCGGCAAACGGCATGATGATTTCGGAAGGCAGCGGTATGCACGCCGATTCGATTCCCATCAGCGTCACAATGCCGGCGTAACCGCCGACCCCGATGACATGGATGACGAAACCTACCAGAAACGTCAGAATTCTTTCGCTCATGGGCCCCTCCCAGTATATAGGCCCCATCCGGGGCGTGGCCTGGGCGTCCGGCTCTCGATCAAAGCGTGCATGGCCTCATTCCGCGCCGCCTGGGCAATCTGCCGCCGTCTCCGCCAGGTGCCCCATCCTTCGCCCTTTTTCTGGCCAAGGGTGGGATGGCATGCCGGCGGCCGGGTACCGGGTGCCCCATCCTTCGCCTTCTTTCTGGCGAAGGGTGGGATGGCTGGGTGCCCCATCCTTCCTCTTTTTTCTGGCCAAGCGTGGGATAGCCGGGTGCCCCATCCTTCGCCTTCTTTCTGGCCAAGCGTGGGAAACCACAAACTCCCCCGTCGTGCTTTTCCCACACTCCCCCACCCCACAAAGCCCCGTGCCCCATCCTTTCGCCTTTTTTCTGGCGAAAGGGTGGGAAGCCACAAACTCCCCCGTCGTGCTTTTCCCACACTCCCCCACCCCACGAAGCTCTGTGCCTTCGCCCTTTTTTTGGCCAAGCGCGGGATGGCCGGGTGCCCTATCCTTCCTCTTTTTTCTGGCCAAGCGTGACGTTGCCGGTTCGCCCGCTTCTTGAGTTCTTTTTTGAAGTCGCTCCGGACTCTTGTAGAATGTTCGGCATGAAAGGCAACCCCAAAGTCGTCGAGCAACTGAACCATGCGCTCCGCGAGGAGCTCACCGCCGTCAACCAGTACTTTGTGCACTCCGAGATGTGCGAGAACTGGGGATACGACCGGCTTTCCAGGCACATCAAGGAGCGCTCCATCGCCGAGATGAAGCACGCCGAGGCGCTCATCGAACGCGTCTTGTTTCTGGATGGCGCGCCAACCATGGAACCGCTGGCCCTGTCGATCGGCAAAAACGTCAAGGAGATGGCCGAGTCCGACCTGAAGGCCGAGATCGCAGCCATTGCCCTCTACAACGAGGCCGCCCGCATCGCAGCGGAGGAAAAGGACCACGGCACGCGCGATCTTTTTATCAAGCTGCTCAAGGTCGAGGAAGAACACCTGGACGAGCTCGAAGTCGAGTTGCACCAGATCGCCGAGCTTGGCTACGAGCGCTATCTGATCACGCAGACCAGCAAAGGCGAGTAGCCCCAAGCCGGCGGCCTTTTGGCGAGTAGCCCCAAGCCGGCGGCTTTTTGGCGAGTAGCCCCAATCCGGCGGCTTTTTGGCGAGTAGCCCCAATCCGGCGGTTGCTTTGAAAGGGCACGACTTCAGTCGTGCCGTAAATGCTGCAAAATCAACGTGGGCTTTAGCCCCTGAGGAACGCCTTTGCCGGCATGGGCGGAAAAACGCCGGCCCTGTATCAGGGCAAAACTTCAGTCGTGCCGTAAATGCAGCAAAATCAACGCGGGCTTTAGCCCCTGAGGAACGCCTTTGCCGGCATGGGCGGAAAAACGCCAGCCTTGTATCAGGACACGACTTCAGTCGTGCCGAAACAGCTTCAAAATGAACGCGGGCTTTAGCCCCGGAGGAACGCCTTTGCCGGCATGGGCGGAAAAACGCCGGCTCTGTATCAGGGCACGACCGGGGTACCCCCTGGGTCGCGTGCCGTAAGTGGCGCAGAATCAACGCGGGCTTTAGCCCCGGAGGGCCGCTGCTCGGGATTTTGGCGTGAAAACAAGACCCTTTCCGCACCCTCTTTAACCCCGGCAGAATCCGCGTTCAGCTCCTCGCCACCAGCCGAACCCTTCCGCCATGCCGACTTGCGGGTACTAATCCTGCGAGAACGGACTGGAGGACTTCCGGATCGGTGACATCCCCCAGAATTCCTGTGCCAACTGCACAAAGTGGGAATGAGTGGTCACCTCGAAAATCGAAAGTGGATGCTACCGTACTGACGTTGTAAGCTTCCACTTCAATGCAATCACGCTATTGCCATATTCAGAAATCAAACAATCGCGGCATTGTGGAATGACCGTATTCCAACATCGAGATGTTGAGGCCAGAGGTCGGCTTCAGGAGGCCTTCATCGCGCGGTAGAATCGTGGCAGCTTCTGTCCAGGAGGACATATGCCGAATCCGATGGATTTCCTGAACCCCATCAACTCGGCGGCGCAAACAACCAAGTCGCTGGTGGACATATGGGCAAACTTCAAGGACCGGAGGGACCGCGAGAACACGAGCGTCGCCGCCGACCTGACTGCGCTGTTGGAAGAATTACGCAGGACGCACTCGACCATCGTGAAGCTGGTGAGTCCGCTGCGCCGCATTTCGGACAATCACCAGACGTTCTCAAACGATTTCACGGCGGTCTACAACGATTTTCGCGACGTTTGCGACGCCTATGACTTCGGCGAGGAAAGGACCCACTGCCATAAGATTTGGCAGATCAGGTCCCGCCTTCAGAAACGAAAACCGCACTTTGGATCGGACAACCAGTGGCTGCAGCTGGATGGGGATTTAGAAGCATTGAGCAACGCCGATATAGACCTCATCGACGAGCAGTATAAGCCATTCATGAGGTCGTTCGACGCGGTGATGATGGCGATCAAACAAAGCGTTGATGCGGGGGACATTCAGGAAGCCATCAAGGCAAAGAACGATTTCCTGAACTCCCTGGGAGCCGCGTATGAACAGAACAAGCTGATGCTTGAGCAGATGACGGATACCGTCGGGAGGCTCACGGCCGGGTTGTAGGGCGGGTGGCCCCGGTCCATTTGTTCTATCCAAGCCACAAAGGAGGGTGCCCCCGGTCCCTCGCATTTGGGGACTGGGGATATCACCGGGCAAAACTTGGCGGGTGGCCCAGGTCCCGGCCCGCATACCACACACAGTGGGTGGGTGCCCCAGGTCCCTCGCCCTTGGGGACCTGGGATAGCACGAACCGCTCCAACCCTCGGATCACTCCTGAAAAACGCCCCTGCAGCCAATAAAGCCCCGAGCCATCGGCAAGACACCGCTCTGTCTGCGGCGCGAATCTGTAAGATCGGAGTCGGCCTATACCCCCACAAATCGGGCCCTGAAACACGCTAAAAATGCGCCAAAAAACGCTAAAAACGGCCTGTTTTGCGAATGTTTGGTAGGGTTGCAACCCTACACTTGCCCCCTTTTTGTCCACCTGCAAGCCTGCGTTTTCCAGCTTTGAACTCGACCGCGCTCTTTCGCCTGCCTTTAGCCATACAGAATCGCGCCTTTAAGAGTCCCGCAGGCATACACGCGCAGTCTATCTGTAGCCCTGCTCGGTCCTGGAACTCGAAAGAGTCAGCCCACGTCTCCGCCAATCCGGCGGGTGTAAAGGAAGGCTTGCCGAACCATCCACCCGGTATAGCTGTCGCCCTGCACTTGAATCGGTCCTTCCGCACTTTGGTGCAGCTTCAGTCCCTTTAAGCCCCGTCAGTGAATGAAATGCTTTTGGATGAAGCGCTCCCTTTCTGAAGAGCCGTGAGACAGTCTCGTCAAGATCGATTCGACCAGACGGAGCCGCCATGGAATCAATCACTTGGCTGACAAGAAGCCAAATCAACCTGCACAGAAAGCGCGGAAGATCCGATTTGAGAGCTTCACGTCGTAAGCGAAAGACCAGGTTCTGGAACGTGTGCTGGACTACGCTCGCTCTGATCGATATCCCCGGATGCCTGAGGGCGAAGGGGTAAATCGCCACGTTTCTTGCGACTTTGTTTCTTGTCCATTTCGGGCGGGCCGCTGTTCAGAGTAGTTCCCGTCCCGAGGCGCCCGAGATCCCCGGAACTGGCCTCGGTGGCAGCCAGATGAAGCGCTAATATTGAACTACTATCGGAGATAGTGATGGAACCGTACCGCTTTCATGTCTTCGTATGCACACAGCACAAGCCAGAAGGCGTCCCTTCCTGCCCGGCCAACGGGTCGTTCGCAGTGCTCGACGCGCTAGATCGCGAGATACATGCACGCGGTATCGGGAGCGATGTGCAGCTCACCACCTGCGGTTGCATGGGGCTGTGTGATGAAGGCCCTGTGATGGTCGTCTACCCGGAAGGGGTTTGGTACCGGCGTGTGCAACCGTCCGATGTATCTGAAATCGTCGGCCAGCATCTGCGCGATGGCAAGCCTGTCAATCGTCTCATCTGGAACGATGCCTCTGCGATGAAGGCCATGGCGGCCGAGCATGAGGAAAAGTTCCGTGATGCGATGGCTGCCCGCGAAAAAGCAGGAGTGCTGCCCGATCGCCTGGAGCAGATGATCCGCGGCTACATGCCGAGTCGTTGCATTCTCACGGCGCTTGAACTCGACATCTTTACCGCCGTCGGTGAAGGGGCCAATGCGGAGCAGATCGGGGCGCGGATCCACGCCAATGCCCGCGCTGTGGGTGTGCTGCTCAACGCGCTCGTCGCTCTCGGACTGCTTTCAAAGAGCGGCGACGATTACAGGAACACGCCCGAGTCGGCCCGCTTCTTTGTTCAGGGCTCCAAAGACAACCACCGCAATGGTCTGCTGCACACAGCCAACATCTGGCATCGCTGGAGCACACTGACCGACGCGGTGCGCCGTGGCGCCCGCATTCCGACCGATCGTGACAATGCCCCCGAGCGGACGCACAACTTCATTGCCGGCATGCAGCGCAATGCCAAGAACCGCGCACCGCTTGTGGTAGAAGCCTTGGGCACAGCCGGTGTTCGCCGCATCCTCGATCTGGGCGGCGGCTCCGGCGCCTATTCCATCGCGTTCGCAAAGGCTTGTCCCGATGTGAAGTGCGAGATACTCGATCTCCCGGAGGTCGTGCCGCTCACAGCCGAATATATCAGCCAGGCTGGCATCTCAGCGCAAGTCAGCGTTCGCGCTGGAGACATGCTTCATGATCATTTAGGCTCCGGCTACGACATCATCATGCTGAATGCGATCTGCCACATGTTTTCCGCGGAGCAGAACCTGGACATCTTCCTTCGTGCCCACCAGGCACTCGCGCCGAACGGCCGCCTGGTCGTGCAGGACTTCATCCTCAATCCCGACAAGACCGGGCCGCAACATGCAGCGCTGTTCTCAGTAAACATGCTCGTCGGCACCGACGCCGGCGCCAGTTACAGCGAGGATGAATACACCTGCTGGATGAAGACTGCCGGGTTCGCCGAGGTACGCCGGATCAACCTACCCGGTCCCAGCGACCTGGTGGTGGGTCTACGGAACCTCTGAATTAGTCGATGCTTTTGTTCAGCCGGGCACTTACTTTGAAAGGGCACGACTTCAGTCGTGCCGTAAGCGCAGCAAGATGAAGGCGGGCTTTAGCCCCTGAGGGAACGCTGCCGCATGCGCGCGAATTTAATCGGAGCTTCCCTGATGAAATAAAGCTGTCCACACTTCCGAGCCGTCCAACCGGAAGCGATACCACGCTTCCCTCGATGGTCACGAGTTCAGGTGGAAGGTTCCAGTATCTCCAGTGGCCCATCTTTCAGGCGCCACCTCCCTCAGTTCGGCAAAGGTTCATTTCGCCAGCAGTGTGCGTCTACAATGGAGAGGCTGGATGCGGTGGACCCATGCGATGTTTTAAGCGTGCGGGCGGAGTCATTTCCGGGCTATTCTTCGTTGGCTGCATCGTTTCTGCCGCCGGGCAGACGGCGGCGGTCAATGCCCCGGTACTCCTCACGGTCGTGGACGAGAATGGCGTGGCCGTATCGGACGCTCAGGTGGTCCTTCAGGAGCCAGGACACACTGAGATTCGCCTTTCGACCGATTACGCCGGGCATGACTCGTACGTCCTCCAGGGGACCGAACCCTACCACCTCCGCGTCGAAAAGCCCGGCTTTTATGAGACGGTGTTGGATCAGGCCGATCCGCTGCTTCGAGACGTCCGGGTTGTGTTGAACCACGAACAGATGGTGCTGCAGCAGGTCAGTGTAACGGCCTCGGTCCCCGGCATCGATTCAGAACAGATCTCCGATAAACGGACCATGAATATGCCGGAGATCGTCAACGTGCCGTACCCAACCTCCCACGACATCCGCAAGCTGCTGCCGTTCTATCCCGGAGTGGTTCCGGATGCGACCGGTCAGGTGCACGTGGTCGGCTCGGAGACATGGGCGACCCTGGATATGCTGGATGGATTCGACATCCGCTCTCCAGTCAGCGGAGTTCTCGCCATGCGGCTAAGCGCCGACGCGGTCCGCTCGATCGACGAAGAGGCGACTCGCTACCCGGTGGAATTTGGCAGAAGCACCGGCGGCGTAGTGGCGTTCTATACCGGAATGGGCGATAACAGATTCCGCTTCAATGCCACGAACTTCATTCCCTCCGTCCGAGACTCCAATGGAATTCGCTTTGACAGTTTTGTTCCCCGAATAACTTTTTCCGGCCCGCTGGTGCGCAACCGGGCCTGGTTCTTCGACGGGCTGGAAACAGAATACGACGACATCTACATCCAGGAGCTTCCTTCAGGGGCCGACACCAATCACCTGCTGCGGGGAAGCAACCTGATCAAATTCCAGGCGCATGCGGCGCCTTCCAAAATTGTGTCGGGCGGCCTGCTGTTTAACGACTATCATTCCCCTTACGACGGCATCTCGTCACTGGTTCCGCAGCAGAGCACGACAAAGCGCGACACCATCGCATGGCTGCCGTATCTGCGTGATCAGCAAAGCTTTCACAACGGGATGTTGCTGGACCTCGGGTTGGGCGTGGTGCGTTTCCGCGACGGCTACGATCCGCATGGAGACAGCCCTTTCCAAATCACTCCCGAGCTTTCTCTTGGCAGTTACTTTGAGAATCTGACCAGCCGATCGCAGCGCATTGAGGGGAATGCGGCGCTGTACCTGCCGCCTCGCCACTGGGTTGGACTGCACAATCTGAAGGCCGGCATCGATCTGGACCGCATCGGCTTCGACGAAACCGTCACACGCGCTCCAGTCAGCTATTTGCGCGAGGACGGAACGCTCCTGCGGCAGAGTGTTTTCCCCGCCACCGCGCCCTTCACCCGCCATAATATCGAAACCGGCGCATACGTCGAGGATCGGTGGACGCCGCACACTGGCGTGCTCATCGAACCAGGCTTGCGTTTCGACTGGGACGAGATCATTCGCAGGCCACTGGTTTCACCGCGTCTGGCTGCCATCTACCTGCCCTCGGGAGCCGAAGGCAGGACAAAGTTGTCCGCCGGCATTGGGCTCTATTACGAGCACACGCAACTGGAATACCTGACGCGAGCCCTGGCAGGCATCCGCTACGATACCAACTTTGCAGCCGACGGCGTGACCCCGCAGGGTCCGCCGCTGGAAACAAGTTTTTCAGCCAGCGACGGATCGCTGCATGAGGCTCGGGCGCTCAACTGGAGCGTCGGCGTGGAAGAAAGGCTCCCTGGTTCTGTTTATGTTCGGGCGAATCTTCTCAGGAAGGTTGTGTCCGATGAATTCGCTTACGTGAACCAGAGCGGCTCGGCTGCGCTCTCAGGGAACTATGCGCTGACGAATTCCAGACAGGATCATGACCATTTGGCCGAGATCGACGCCCGGCGGACGTTTGCCGGCGCCTACACGCTCTTTGCTGCTTATACCCACTCCTCCGCTCACACCAATGCCGCGATCGATTATGTGCCCACTCTCTCCATGCTCGGCCCCGAGCAGAGCGGCCCTCTGGCCTGGGAAACGCCGAACCGCGTGCTCTCCTGGGGATGGCTGCCCTTCCTCGCGCCGGGCTTCAAAAAGCGTTGGGACTTTGTTTACACCCTCGACTGGCATTCAGGCTTTCCGTACACATCAGTCGACGCCAACTACCAAGTGGTGGGCGAAGCGGGATCGCAGCGCTTTCCCAATTACCTGTCATTCAGTCCTGGGCTGGAATGGCGCTTTCACTTTCGCGGGTCGTATTTCGGACTTCGTGGCATCATCGAAAATGTGACCAACAGCAGGAACCCTATTGTCGTGAACAACGTTGTCGATTCGCCCCAGTATGGAACTTTCAGCGAGTTTGAGCGTAGAGCCTTGACAGCACGCATCCGGCTGATCGGGTCAAAGAAATAGCCGGAGCCGCCCGCCCGCCATACGAATATGAGCTGGCTTAAACTCTAACCCGCGTTCTCTTCAGTCATCCGCTTTTATCTCTTCTTCCGGCCTGGGCGGGGTTGATCGGTTTAAGGACGCTTCTGGTTTTTCGGCCGTGGTGCAGTTTGGAAATGGGCGCTGATTAGAGACGCTCCAAGGGAGTATCGTTATTCAATGCTTATCCCGTCATTCGGCTGGTAATTCTGCGAGACACATGTCAGCATGGTTGGCCCGCCGGATACAGTTCTTCCGCCGGGGTTCTCCTGCTGCTTGACTTTTAGTTGATCGCGATACGGCTGCCGAGATTGGTACATTTCTATTTTCTTGTTTAGGAAGTCGGCTACGGACCGCTGGTTCCACTTCTTCGCAAGCTGTTGCGCGCGTTGCGTGGTTTCGATCGCTTCTGCAAATCTTCCGCATTCAACGTACGCCATAGCGAGTTTGCCGGAAGCGGCAATAACGCGATCCTGCGTGACATCGCCGCGAACCGTACTCTCGTCAGGTGTCCTTCCGACAGTAGCAGCCAGTAATGCCGCGCACACTTTACCAGTCGCCCGCCAGTCTTCACCAGCCGCGCTGACCGTCTTTACCGTTTACCCCTATCCTGCGGGGATCACTCGACGAAAGCCGAAGAGTATCCAGCCCGAACCGTCTGTTGAAAAGCGTTCCACGTGCAGGAGCCGTCAGCCTGACTGCAGCCGGGCACGAACACTGGCACGCGCTCAGGCGGAGTTTTCACGCTCAGCGGTGTGCCATTACGCATCTGGTCGAGAGTCTGCGCCTCATAAAAAGTCCGCACCGAATACTCCCCCGTGTCGCGGATCTTCCATAATTCAAAAACAAGTGCTCCACCCGGGGGAGTATCGTCTCTTCGGCCATCGATCAACCACGAAAGGCCCAGGGCCCCGGCAATATTTGCAAGGTTTGTATCGTGCCCAACGAGGATGAGAAGACGGTCGCCGGGCCTGGTAAGCGCGCCCGTTACCGGATGGCCGGCGGCTTCCTGTTCCATGGACTGAAGAATGTGGATCAGCAGGTTGGAAGATTGGGCGCGGGCAATATAGCTGGTGCGCTGTGAGATGTCCTCATTCGCGGTATGCAGTTGCAAAAGCTCTCGCAGCTTCCCGATGTCCACTCGTCCCCAGCCGACCTTCGCTGCTTCCATGCCTTCGGTGTATTCGAGCAGCAGGTTCTCCGCCATGGTGGAGGCCACGCTCAGAGGCGTGTGCAACTCGACCAGATGGTCGCCCTTGCCCTGCGCAATCGAAGAGGGAATATCGAAGATGGATTGAGGCACTGCTGTGCCGGCGCTCGGGCAGGTCGCGCCGGGATTGCAACTGCGCAGAATATCTTCAAGTGCTTCCAGTTGGGGACGGTATGCTTCGGAAAGCCCCTGTGGATTGTTGCCGATGCGGCCGGAGACTGCCGCTGTGGCCAGCAGTTTGTCGGGATGGCCCACCCCAGCCTTCAGGGAATGAAACAACGAATCGGACGTTCCCTCCGGAAGGGCACTGACTGCGAGTGCGCAGCCCGGCGCAAGGCCGGCAGCCAGCGCCTTGCCGGTCTCGCGAGTGCGCTGATCGGAGTCGGCAATGATCCTGATATGTTGCGCATCGGCGCAGTCGCTTGGCGCAAGCAGGCCCTGCGCGGCCAGTTGCTCGCGGTCGAAGGCGCCAAACAAAGTCATTAAGTGTGCCCCGTGCTCGGTCAAGTATCCCGGCGGCACGCTCCACGTTGGCCAAGGTTGCGCTGAATACTGATTCAGCTGATCGGTTTTGCCCGTGGGCGAGCGCACCCCATGGCGGCTCACCATGACGACGAACTTCAGCTCTTCCTCTTTCTCCGCTCCACTCTTCGCCGGGCCCGTAATCGGCGCTTGCGCCCGGAGGCCTAACGTTGCGCCGATGCAGAGACACAGCGCAATGCAGCGAACACCGCATGAAGGGTTACACATGACGGTTCTCCTCAATGGGTGTTGGTGGCATACACGCGAATCTCTGCTGCATGGTCGCCCATGCCTGGAACGCCGACATACAGCAGGCCCTGCGCTGGGACAAACAGCGCCGTCTTCGCTCCTGCCGCGGTGTGCAGGGTTCCAAGCGGAAGCAGTGTCTTTGCCTCGTCTACCTGGTACGTATCCACCTCGCCCTCTCCGCTGATCAAATACAAGCGACGGAGTGCGGCGTCGTAGAACAGATCGTCGGCCTGACCAGCGGAAGCCACGCTTGCTACTTCCTTGCCGTTCGCCGCATCCAGGGCTATCAGGGTTCCGGGCGTCCGGCAGGCAACATACAGCAACTGATGTTCGCCATCAAATGCAAGCGGCACGTTGTCGGCGGCCCTGGTCAGTTTCCAGTGTGAGGTGATTGCCTTGGTGCCGGTGCCGATCACAGCGACCTCATTCGACTCGGCGATATTGACGAAGACGCGCCGGCTTTGAGGATCGATGTCAAGCGCTTCAGGATGGGTTGCCGCAGAGAGATTCGCAATCAGGGTGAAGCGCTGCGTGTCTACCACGGCGATCTTAGCCGGATTGGCTGCATCGCTGCCGCCGTGACCGACAAAAAGCAGATGATTGGCAGCGTCGTAAACCATGTCGTCCGCATCGTCGGAAAGTTTGATCTTTCCCGCAAGAGCGAGCGGCGTCCCCTTGTAAACCCTCAGTTCGCCGAGCGCGCCATCGGCGACATACAGGCTCCCTGTCGCTTCCACCCACGCCAGGCCATGTGGCTTGCCGAGCCCTGCAATGCTCTGCCGCACCTCGTTTGTCTTCAGGTCAATGACTTCGACAGAGTGATTGCCTGTTGCTGCGATGAAAAGACGACTGCCAGTGATATCAATCGCGAGATGGTCGAACTTACCTTGCACGCCAATCAGTGAAATGGACCGGCTAAGAGTGAGTGGCGCCGATTGTTGCGCCTGTGCTGTGAGCGGCAAGATTCCGGTTATAACCGCGATTGCAGCTGTTCCCAGGGCGCGAGCAGGGGTATACGAGGTCTTTCGACCGCCCGAGCGTCTGCAGGTGCTCATGAAATTCAAAGTCTTTCTCCTATTTCATTGCAGGGCGGAACGCTCACGGCCGGCCTTGCCCAATTGGATAAGGCAAGGCTGATCGTGTTTGTGTTTCCTGGTCTGCGTTTTCCGTGACTACCTCTCGCGGTTCGAGGTCCAACGAATTCCGCCGGCATAAGTGGGGTGATAGTATTCGCGCTGGACGACATACTGCGGGCTGCCGTTGTAGAAGCCGAAGACTTCATTGTTCAGGTTCAGCCCATAGACATAGATCTGGAAGCCCAACGGCAGGCTGTAGCTGGCTTGGGTGTCGAACTGGAAATGCGCAAAGAGGTAGTTATCGCCAGCCGGACCAGCGGTGCCGTTGACTTGTGGGTTGGGCTGCGTCTCCTGGTTGCCATTGCTGCCCAGGACGGGATTACCGCTCGAATCGAACACGTAAGCAAGGTTCTCGTACTGATAGGCGTAGATCATTTTGTCGTCGAAGGTCATGCCGACGCGCATCGAAAAATGCCTGGTGTCGAAGGTGGGGCTGATGTTCCAACTGTTGGGAGCCTGGCGAAGCAGGGCCGGGCTGTCAGTGCGCAGCGGATCGACGTTATTGGCCTGGGAGTTTGTATAACTATAGTTCGCCGAGAGGCCTGCTCCCCTCAGCACACCGGGCAGATAGGACATCCGCTGCTGATAACTGAACTCGACGCCCTGCACATGCGCGCTGCCTGCATTGATCGGCTGATCCACAAGCACCTTCGTGCCGGCCGGAACATGGGGGAACGTCGCGGTGGAATAATACTGCTGAGTAACGATCGGATCCGCCAGGTCCTTATAGAAGTAACCCGCCTGAATCAGGCCGAGCGGGCTGAGATACCGCTCGTAGAGAATGTCGTAGTTATTCGCGTGCTCCGCCTTCAGATTCGGATTTCCAATGCTGAGGGTAACAGGCGTTTGACTCAGAACAGGCTGGCTGACCGCTGCGGTAATATCCTCGGGATCGGGCCGGGAAAGGCCGCGTCCGTAGACAAGGCGCAGGTCTGAATCTTTATCAAGAGCAAATCGCAACGAGCCACTTGGCAGAACGTCGAGGTAGTCTCCGCCCGCCTTGTAGGACAATGTGTTCGCGGTCTCGTCAAAGCTGGTCGTGTCCACATGAGTGGCTTCAAAGCGCAGACCGGTAACCAGGCGAACACGGCTTGCGAGCTCGATCGTGTTCATCACATACCCGGCTGGGATGCGCTCGATAAGATCGTAGTTATTCGAATTCACCCCCGGGCCACCTACGAAGACAAGCTGGCTCTCATTACTTGTTACCCAACCCTTCAACTTACCCCAATCTGTAACTGCCGGGTATTTTCCATAGGTTCCGTCATAATAGTTCGGGTCCGTGAAGGTACCGTACCACTCTGGGTGTTGCGCAACCGGCACCGGGATGTAGTTCCCATTGCTATCTTGCGGCGCAAACCACGACGAATTGTAGGTGTCGTCGAACTTATGCTCGTTGCGGACTTTTGCGCCTAATTCAAAAGTACCGAAGTGCGAGCCCATGTGATACATCCTGGCGTAGGAGCCCGACGCCTGCAGATTGAGTTGAACGCTCTGTCCGAATGTGGGATAGTCAAATTCGTTGAAGCCGTAGTTATTCCGGTCGAAGGCGTTGTCAGCGCCGGGACCAGAGCAACCCGCACCCCAGCCAGGCCGGTTGACGCTGACGCCCGGAACGTTCGCGCAGTTATAAGCAATTCCGTCGTTGTTCGGCCCTAACCACTGGAAGCTTGCGCCGCCGCTTCCGCTCAACGATCTGGAGCGCGAAACGGACGCGCTCCAAAGAATGGTAGAGGCGTTCATCACGTGTTTGCCTTGCAGAGCCAGGCTGCCGACGGCCATGTTCGGCCGGCGCCAATCTTGACTGTAAACCGGGGCGCTCTTTAGGGGATTGGTCGGATCGAACAGGCTCGGGTCATTCATGGTGTACACCCACTTATTGCCCCAGTTGCGAAAAGTGGAAAACAGGCCGCGAAGAGAGATGTCTGAGCCTTCATGCAGCTTATAATCCGCACTGCCGGTCACGCCCCATCGGGTGCGGTTATAAATGTAGTCGCGGAAGTCCATGCTATCGTAGTGCGGGGTTGCGCTGCTTGTGGTTGGGACCGGCTCAATGTCGTTGATGCCGCGGCCGTTGTAATCATAGGTGCCGCCGATCAGGATACCCAGTTTCTTGTCGGTCAGGAACCGGCGGCCGATGGTTCCACCCATCTGATCCACCTCACGGCCACCGATAATCGGTGTGTAACCGCCTACGCCGTAGAGAGTGATGGTTGGTGTGTCGGTTGCCGTCTTGGTCACCAGATTCACTGAGCCGCCAATTCCATCCGCATCGATGTTGGCCTGCAGCGTCTTGTTGATTTCAACCGAGTCCACCAGGTCGGAGGCGATGGTGTCGAGCTTGATCTGGCGAACGCCTGATTCGGGCGAAGGAACGGTTACGCCGTCGATCATGGTGTTGCTCAGCCGCGGTTCGGTACCGCGAATCTGCACATACTTGCCCTCGCCCTCGTCGCGTTCGATCGTGACCGACGCCATGCGGCCGAGTGCGTCCGCGATGTTGGCGTTCGGCAAAGAGACGATCACATCGGACGTCAGCACCTGCAGAATATTCTCCGCGCTGAGAGTGCGATTGATGGCCTCAGCCTCGCCGAAGGGGCGATCGGCTGTAACGATAACCTGGTCGCTCACTTTTCCAATCTTGAGAATGGCGTCGATGTGAGCTGTCTGCCCCGCCACAACCGTTACGGTACCGTAGTAGGGATCAAAGCCAACATAGGAGACGGTTACGGCGTATGTGCCCGGAGTTACTTCGGTGACTGTGAACTCGCCTTGTCCGTCCGTTGTTACGGGCCTGATCTGCGGTTGCAAACTAATCTTGGCGCCCTGAAGGACTGCGCCTGCCGAGTCCTTTACCACCCCGCTGATGACACCCTTGCCGGACTGGCCAACGGCTGGAATCGAAGCGAATAAACAGAGAATAAGAATTGAGAGAGAGAATGATCGTTTGCTCATGGCACTCCTCATCCCGGCATGGCGCCGGAAATTGAAACAGGATGGAGGTCGATTAGTCGACCTGTGCGCAGAGTATGCGGCTTGCTTAAAGCTGTGTTAACAACTCTGTGAATTTTTCTTAATGTTCGGATGCGAATGTTTACGCGAATGTGAATGTGTGATGAAGTCGATGTTGCGGCTGCGCGTTTTTCCTTCGGATCGCGCTTACGCTGGAGAGTACAGGGCGCATGCGAATACTCATCGTCGAAGACGAACCGCGCATGCTGGAGTTGCTGCGCACGGGACTCTATGAGCACGGCTTTGCCATCATGACGGCCCCCGACGGAGAGACGGGATTGGAAATTGCCACGGCGCATGCATTCGACGCCATCGCGCTGGACATCGGCCTGCCGCGGCTGGATGATATGGACTCATGCAGGGGTTGCGCACGCGTGCGTGCACGACCCAGGTGCTTGTGTTGACCGCTCGCGACACGGAAGACGACATTATCCGCGGCCTTGACCCGGGTGCTGACGATTATTTG